>BNJU01001815.1_pt1 | contig 100077 bp, 147 predicted proteins | sample 8539281 | NCBI WGS metagenome assembly BNJU01 (sample SAMD00202456, study PRJDB9452) | human saliva metagenome | isolation source: human saliva | place: Japan | reverse complement strand
TTCCTTGATTCCCTTTAATGGTAAGGTCGATCTTGTAATTATAAGTACTCATCTAGGGATTGAAGGACCTCACTTGGTGTTCCTTGCTTCTCTAGTAGCTTTTTAATTCTTTTCTTACTGGGCTCATAGATATAAGTCCCGTTGTCTGAAATGTTCTTTTTCCCTGATTATCCTTATTAACTGAACAAGCCATCAGACTGCTTTAGACTGATGAATAGGAAAGACCATTCCTAGTATCCATTTAGATATTTTCATGTTATTACCTATCAAATTTTTAATGATTTTATTCATGACTGAGGACATCCACTCTCTTATCGTCGATTTCAAGTTCTGAATCATCTTAGAAAAAGGCAGGATCCCATCCCCGCCTCATTTATTATTTTTACTTTTTGAACTTAGCAACCTTCATAAAAATTACTGAATAAGTTACTATTATCCAATACAGAGTTCTTAACATCTTAAATGTCAGGACATCTCCAGAGTTTCATATGTCAGCTCTGCTTTTCATACCATCTTGTTCATATTCCATTTTTAGCTTTTTGATCTACTTTATACTCGAAGGACATGTCGTTTCTTTTTACCAGCAATTTCTGTCTCAGTCTTGTAGTCTGCCTTATCATCTTTAATTGTAATCGTAAGTTTAACTTTGTAATCATCACCTACTAAAGATTGAAGTTCAGACGGCATCATTTCTTAGCTTCTTCAGCAGTTGGTTCAAAAACATAGGTCCCGTTATCATTTTTAGATCCATCAAGCTACAAGAAGGACTCGACAAATGCTAACATGGTTGACTAAGAAAATACGTTTAACAGATTTCATTTTGATCTCCTTTAAAAGTTTGATAAGACCATTATACCAAAAGATTGAGGTGCAAGCTATCGATAACAGAAAGTAATTGAATTGTAAAAAGAGAACGAATCTTTCGTCCTCTTAAGTTCTACTATCTTTGTCGTAGCTCCTACAGGCTACAAGAAATATGGTACAAATTGCAAATATTGTGCCAAGTACAAGATGTTTAATGGATTTCATAATAATCTACTTTTTCATTCGTTAGTTGTATTGTAACAAAAATGATTGTCCGTTTTCAAATTAATATTTAGTAAGATTGAAAATGACCTCTTCTTGAAAAAGGACACTCCTTGAATAACAAAAACCGAGGTCTAAACCTCGGTTTTTCATTTTGATTGGAAACTCGATTATTTAAGAGTAACTGAAGCTCAGCTTCTTCCAATTTAGCTTTGATTTCTTCAGCTTCAGCTGTAGAACACCTTCTTTAACAACTGCAGGTGCTCCATCAACAAGTTCTTTAGCTTCTTTAAGTCCAAGACCAGTGATTTCACGTACAACTTTGATAACGCCGACTTTCTTGTCGCCTGCAGATGTCAATTCAACGTCGAATGAATCTTTAGCGAGCACCAGCGTCAGCAGACTCAGTTGCAAAGCAACTAGCTACGGGAGCACTGCAGTTACACCAAATTCTTCTTCGATAGCTTTTACAAGGTCGTTCAATTCAAGGATTGAAGCTTCTTTAATTTCAGCAATAATGTTTTCAATGTTCAATGCCATTGTTATTTCCTCCAAATAAGTTTTAAATTTTTATTTATATGTAGCTAGGCTACGTCATGCGTAACTTAGGATTAAAGGCGCGTCTTCTTTGTTGTCTGCAACCGCTTTGACTGCAAGAGGCAACGTTGCGCACTGGCGCTTGAAGTACAGAAAGGAGCATAGAAAGAAGTCCTTCGCGGTTTGGAAGAGTTGCAAAGAGCAGGATCTCTTCTTTTGATGCGACAGCGCCTTCGATTGCACCACCCTTGATTTCAAGTGCGTCAGCAGTTTTAGAAAAATCGTTCAAGATTTTCGCTGGTGCAATAACATCTTCGTTAGAAAATGCTACAGCAGATGGTCCAACAAACACAGATGCAAGATCTTCAAGTCCAGCTTTTTCAGCTGCACGACGTAAGATTGAGTTTTTAATAACTTTGTACTCAACTTCGCTTCCACGAAGCTCACGACGAAGAACTGTATCTTGGTCAACTGTTAAACCACGAGCGTCAACAACGACGATAGATGCGAGCTTTTCATTTTCTCAGCCACTACGTCAACTAGTTCTGCTTTTTAGCAATAATTGCTTCACTCATTGGTGTGTTCACCTCCGTAATTATTTTTGCTTTGAGGGAATTTTTTCCAAAAGAAAAACGCGCCCAAACCTAGACACAGAAAGTACAATACGCTTCTCTTTTTACATGATACGTTTTGTCCTCGGTAGGATACTTATGAGTCTAGCTCCCCTACTGTCTTAGGCAGTTTTTCAAACCGTTATTAAGTGTATCACATAGAATGCAAAGTATTTTTGCAAACTTTTTAAAAATCTTAATCTTTGTAAATAGTCTTGGTATGATTGAGCCATGCATGAGGCTAAGCCGCATGATCACTCCTCCACCTACCCAGTTCCCTACAAAGGTGACAGCATAATGACGAAGCACATTGAAGAACTCTAAATGAGGCAAAACTCTTTCGAAATCGAGTTAAAAAGTAGCTAATGAGAAAAAGCAAAGTTTATCGATGTGTTCATTGGTAGGAAAAACAAACATATAAATAGCTGACAAAGCCATCAGAACTTTCGCTGTTTCATCTTTTAAAGAAAAGGTAGGACAAGATCGCTATGTTAACAAAGATGTAGCAATCACTCCTTCAAAAGAGAGACCAATTGATTGGAACGTTGGAGCTTCATCTCTACAACTGAACCAGGAAGCCTTTTTGGATTCAGATTAGCAAAAAGCACTTGTCTGACTGAAGAGAAATGCGAGGAACAAAGCACCAACTAAATTAAAGAATGTACAATATAGTACGAATTTCTATAGCTTTCTTCCAATTTATCTTCTTAAGATAAACTCCAGCTATCAGGTACATCATATTTGAAGTCGTTAGTTCACTATTTAAGAATAGTAAATAAACCAATCCCCAGGCAAAAATAAATGGGAACAAGAAACGACCGGAACCTGGCAAAAAGGTATTGAGCAAATCTGCACCCACAATCCCAACTGCTGTACTCATTGTCAAAAACGCACCCGCAAACATAGAGCGAACAGCATATCCGAGCTTTAGAAGCAGTATACAGTTCTTCCTTCTTCCTGACATCTCGCTTCTACCTTTTTGAGAACAAAATTTGATTCTCCATCTGAATCTCCTTGTATATTGAATTTGTGAACTTCTTCATTATATCATAGTTTCAACTTTCTGAAAGGTTTTTCCAGAAAAATTAATAGTAAATAAAACGGGAGCATTCAACAGATAAAGGACTTTGATTTAAAACGTTGAAAAGTAAAAAGCAGGCTACTTTTGGCCTGCAGTATTTCTATTTAAATCATATTTTATTGAAAACGACTCTGCCCAAGCGATATCTAAATTAAAGATTTCTTGTGAAGTAAACTGTTGACGGTATGGGTTATATACAGTCCCTTCATAACCACCTCTGAACACTTGGAACATCATACTGGGTTGAATTATACGTTTTCATGATGTTATTCAATTTCTAGCATAGTAACTAGTATCTGTCGCATACACATGAGTCAAAGGCGCTGTGGCATCCTGATAACTAGTCGTATTACTCTCCAGGCACCAGCAAAAATGTCCTTGTTTCACACGGCTACATAGTCTAGTAAAAGACTCGTAGTAGCTTGGATAAGTACGGAAAGCATCATTAATAGTATAGGCATTCCCGTAGCCATCATCTTTCCCAAGTCTGCATGTATGCAGATTGACCAGCATAACTTCCTTTAATTCCAAATAAGTTATAATGCGGATAAGAAGAAAAGACCTGATTGACCTGCACCACTTTTCAAAATTGCTTGGAGCAATCATAACAGATGCATATAGATCGTTTTCTGACCGATTTGGCGAGCAGACTCACCAATTTGAGAAATAAAGGTTTCTGTTGGATCCGTATACTGGCTGTAACCTTCATCGTTTGCTCCAACCTTACCAATGTGTTCGCTCATTGCTCTGCAGCCACAGTTCCTACTGCTACTAGTGCTACCAATGATCCTATTAATTTTCGATTTATTTAGTAACTTTTTCAATTTTGTGATCTCCTAATGTAAAATGAATATCTTATACCAAAAATTATAACACAGAAAGAGTATATTTTGTTGGGTATAATATTACATTTCGATTACATTATCGAGATAAATCAAACACATTTATAACAAGAATAACAATATACGATTTATTCCGTAAATATTTTTAAAAATTGCAGACCAAGATTCTTCAACTCCCGCCTTTATTAACTGAGGAGAAGATGATAAAGGTATCGCTTTTATCAAAGTCTAGTTTTTTTCTTGATCATCGACTCATGTTTATTCCATTTACCTCTTGGAATTTTATCGGCTTTTTGTCGCGACCAAAATAACAGGGATCTCGTAGTATTTTAAAAACTCATACATCTGAACATCATCAGCAGATGGCTCATGACGAAGATCAACCAAGCTAATAACTGCTTTAAGGTTTTTCTTGTTGTGAGATACTCTTCAATCATTTTCCCCCACTTCTCCCGTTCCTTTTTTGAAACGCGAGCATATCCATATCCTGGGACATCGACAAATCGGAGTTGATCATCAATATTGAAGAAATTTAAGAGCTGTGTTTTTCCAGGTTTTTCCTGAGGTACGAGCTAGGTTTTTTTGCGATTAAGCATAGTGTTAATAAAGAAGACTTGCTGACATTTGAGCGACCGGCAAGTGCAACTTCTGGGATATCATCTTGAGGATAGTGACTCTTATTCAAAGACACTCAAGAGAATATCTGCATTATAGGTATTGACTTTCATATAGTTTCTTTTCTAGGCAGTTTCTAAAATTGGTTTCTGTCCCATCAACTGCCTCTCTTTAGTAATTCGAACCAATTTAACATTTTCTTGACTTGGAACTTCAAACATGACATCCAACATGGTTTTCCTCAATGATGGAACGAAGACCACGTGCCCCAGTTTTTCTTTCAATTGCTTTATTAGCAATTTCTTGAAGAGCTTCATCATCGAATTCTAATTCAACATTATCAAAGGATAAGAGAGCTTGATATTGCTTGACAAGGGCATTTCTAGGTTCCTTCAAAATACGGACTAAATCATCGACTGTTAACTGCTCCAAGGTAGCAAATACAGGAAGACGACCAATCAATTCAGGATAATACCAAATTTTTGAATGTCTTCAGCGATAATTTCTTGCATGTAGGAGCTAGACTCATCAATAGCTTTGCTATTTTGACCAAATCCAATAATCTTTTCTCCAAGACGTTGCTTCACAATCTCTTCAATCCCATCAAAGGCTCCTCCAACGATAAAGAGAATATTTTTGGTATCTACCTGAATCATTTCCTGTTGCGGATGTTTACGGCCACCTTGAGGAGGAACACTTGCCACGTACCCTCGATAATCTTGAGGAGGGCTTGTTGAACTCCTTCCCCAGATACATCTCGAGTAATAGAAACGTTCTCGCTCTTCTTAGCAATCTTATCGATTTCATCTACATAAATGATCCCACGTTCAGCACGTTCAATATTAAAGTCAGCTATTGTAAGAGTTTGAGAAGGATGTTTTCGACATCTCACCAACATAACCAGCTTCAGTCAAGGCAGTAGCGTCTGCAATGGCAAATGGGACATTTAAACTCTTAGCAAGTGTTTGCGCTAGGAAAGTCTTACCAGAACCAGTCGGCCCAACCATCAAAATATTTGATTTTTGAAGATCTACATCATTGTCTTCTTCGCGATTTTCATGGAAGTTAATCCGTTTGTAGTGATTATAAACAGCAACAGCCAAAGCACGTTTAGCACGATCTCACCAATCACATAATGGTTAAGGATGTTTAGCAATTCGATTGGTTTTGGAACTTCTGAAAGATCTGAGAGAACTTCTTCTGCTAGTTCTTCACGGATAATTTCTTGTGCGAGTTCCACACATTCATTACAGATAAAGGCATTATTACCGGCGATGATTTTCTGAACTTCGTCTTGGTTTTTACCACAGAACGAACAGTAAACCATCATCTCATTTGATTGATTAGTAGGCATTGTAATCTCCGTATTCTTAATCTTTATAAGTTATTTAAAAGTGTCATATAAAAGGCATGGATAGAATTCACCAAGTTGGTGAAAGCATTCAATAAAAAGAGAATAGCTAATCGAAGCGCTTCTTCCGAAAGGTTTGTGAGGCGCAGACAAGGCAAATCACACAAAAGTACTGCTGTAAAAAGCCAAAAATACTCCGTTCCATTGGTTAGCAATCCTTTCTTTCAAAAGTGTTTGATGGTAAAGTCATAAGAGTTCTTTTCATCACTTTTAATGGTCTTCTCTTCAAGTAGGTTGAAGGGGGTCCAATCGAAAAGTCGCCGGAAAGAAAGTATCTCCTTCAAGATCCGCATCAATGACTGTTTGATATAATTCTTCCAAATAGGGCTCAAAGAGTCTGATAACTTTCTCACCTCCGATGATAAAGAGAAATTAGACTGTTGTTTGTACCAATCTAAAAACCTGCTCAATAGAAGAAAACACAAGCACTTGATCATTCTCTACATTATAAAAAGGATCTCTAGAAAGGACGATATTGATACGATTTGGAAGGACACGCTTATTTAAACCTTCGTAGGTCACTTCTACCCATTAGAATGGCTTGACCCATCGTCGTTTCTTTAAAATGGCGTAATTCAGCAGGTAATGCCAAGGCATCCTTGATCCTTTCCGATCACTCCATTCTTGGTTTGTGCCCATATTCCAATTACTTTTTATTCATTTTTCTTATCCTTTACACTGATACTACTATTCTATCAAATTTTTACGAATTGACTGTTTCCAACTACCCTTAAAAGCAAGGAAATTTTATACTACTATAATGAAAAACCGCGATTTCTCACGGTTTAATCACTGAGATCAAGTCGATTTCTTAATCTTCTTTCTTACGCTTAGCATATCCAAATAATGAAAGACCGGTAAGAGCAGTTAGAAGAGAAAGACCAAGAGTTGAAGTTTCTTTCGTACCAGTGTTTGGAAGTTGAGCAGTTTGATCAGATGGATCAATGAAACGAACTTCTTCCTTCACTTGTGGAACGACTGATACTTCTGATTTTGGTTGTGGATCTGGTGTTGGAACTGGATCTGGTGTTGGAACCGGATCTGGAGTAGGTACTGGATCTGGTGTTGGAACCGGATCTGGAGTAGGTACTGGATCTGGTGTTGGAACCGGATCTGGAGTGACTGTCTTCTTATAGATGTGTTGGGTGTTTCCGTTTGAATCCACAACAGTCTTCACAAATTCGTAACCTGGAATATCTTTCTTCGGTTGCTTACCATCTTCTGTTGGGTAACCTGGGATTGCTTTTCCATCTTCATCCACATGAGTCGTTACTAATTTTTCATAGACATGCTCTGTATCACCATTTGGTAATTTTTTCGTTTCAACAAAGCGGTATCCTGGAATTTCAGCTTTCGGTTGTTCGCCATCAACTGTAGGGTATCCTGGGATTTCCTTGCCTTCCTTATCAACAAACTTAGTGATTGGAAGAACAGTTGGTGTATAAGTTGCAGAAGCTTTTGTTCCGTTCACATCTTCACGAACTACTGTCACTGCTGGTGCAGTTCCGACAAATGATTTCTCTGGTACGAAAGTCACTGTTCCGTCAGCTGCTACTGTGTAAGTACCAACACCTGGAATTGTCTTCGTAGTTGAACCATCGTCAAATGTTGCTGGAACTTCATCGTTCATCGGCACACGGCTGTCACCTTCTGTGAAACTTGGTTTACCTGTTTGTGTAGCACCTTGTACATCAGTAGATACTGCTGGAGTACCAGTTGGTGTTACTGGTGTTACGGTTGGTGTGTACATAGCTTTCACAACTGTACCATTCTTATCTTGGCGTTGAACCACGATTCCTGCTGCGGTTCCAACAAATGATTTTTCTGGTACAGAAGGTTACAGTTCCGTCTGGAGCAACTGTGTATGTACCTTCACCTGGAACAACCTTAGTAGTTGAACCGTCAACAAATGTTGCAGGTACATCATCGTCCATTGGCACTGCAGGATTTCCTTCAGTGAAGCTTGGTTTGCCTGTTTGAGTAGCACCTTGAATATCAGTTGATGTAGCTGGTTCTGCTGTTGGAACTACTGGAGTGATGTATGGTGTGTACGTTGTACGTGCAAAGGTACCATTTGCATCTTCCATTGAAACGCCTACAGGAAGAACTTCACCTGAGTAAGCTTTTGTTAGTTGGAGTGAAAGATCACTTCCTTTCTCTTTATCTACTGTGAAAGATACCGATGATATCTCCTGCAGGTGAGAAGGCATCCAATTGATCAGTTGGGTTACCAGAATCATCGTAAAGTTTCAAGGTTGAAGGGTTCATTGGGGCAGCTGGGTCACCTTCTGTGAAGGTTGGTTTGCCTGTTTGAACAATTCCTTGAGGAGCTTCTGATGTAGCTGGCTCTGCTGTTGGAGTAGTGGAGTTACAGTTGGTGTGTAAGTTGCAGAAGCTTTGGTTCCGTTCATATCTTCACGAACCACTGTCACTGCTGATGCTTCACCAACAAATCGTGGGTCTGGTGTGAAGGTTACAGTTCCATCTCTCGCTACTGTATAGATACCAACAGTCGGAATTTCCTTAGTAGTTGAACCATCTTCAAAGGTTGCAGGAACTGCATCGTTCATAGGAACATTTTCATGACCTGCTGTGAGCTTGGTTTACCTGTTTGGGTTTGACCTTGCTTATCAGTTGAAGTTGCTGGCTCAGCAGTTGGGGTTACTGATGTCACTGTTGGTGTGTAAGTTGCAGTAACTGGAGTACCGTTCTTATCAACACGTTTCACGGTTACTCCTGTACCTGTTCCCTGTGAATGATTTTTCTGGTACGAAGGTTACAGTTCCATCTGGAGCAACTGTGTAAGTTCCTTCACCCTGGAATGGTCTTCGTAGTTGAACCATCTTCGAAGGTTGCTGGCACATCATCATCCATTGGGATTGCAGGGGTTACCAGGTGTAGAGCTTGGTGTACCTGTTTGTGTTTTACCTGGATATCTGTAGATGTTGCAGGTTCAGCTGTTGGAACAACTGAGTAATCTTCAGTGTGTAAGTTGTTTCAGCAACTGTTCCGTTTGTATCTTTACCTTGAACCTTAACTGGAACCACATCACCTGAGTAAGATTTATCAGTTGGTGTGAAGGTTGCAAGGCCTGTTTCTTTATCAACTGTGAAAGTACCGATTTCTTTTCCCTTCTGGTGATTTAGCAACTACAAATTCTGCTGGTTGACCATTTTTCATCAAGAAGAGTAATGGTATCTTTGTCAATTGGTGCAACTGGATCACCTTCGGTGAAGGTTACTGTTCCAGTTTGAACCACACCTTGAGGTGCTTCAGATTCAGCAGGAGTTGCTGTTGGGGTTACTGGAGTCACAGTTGGTGTGTACTTAGCAGTAACTGGAGTACCGTTCTTATCGACACGTTTAACCGTTATGCCTGTACCTGTACCTGTGAATGATTTTTCTGGGACAAAGGTTACAGTTCCGTCTGGAGCTTCTGTAAGTTCCTTCTCCTTCAACTGACTTAGTTGTTGAACCATCTTTAAAGGTTGCTGGAACTTCGTCATCCATTGGTACACTTGGGTTACCTGGAGTGAAGATCGGTTTACCTGATTGTTCTTGACCTTGTTTATCAGTTGAAGTTGCATTTTCAGCTGTTGGTGTTACAGGAGTTACTGTTGGTGTGTACTTAGCTGAAACTGGTGTTCCATTTTTATCAACACGTTTAACTGTTACGCCTGTGCCTGTTCCAGTGAATGATTTTTCTGGGACAAAGGTTACAGTTCCGTCTGGAGCTACTGTGTATGTTCCTTCTCCTTCAACTGTCTTAGTTGTTGAGCCATCTTCGAAGGTTGCTGGCGTATCATCATCTATTGGTACATTAGGATTACCTTCAGTGAAGCTTGGTTTACCTGTTTGAGTTGCACCTTGAATATCAGTAGATGTTGCTGGATTCGCAGTTGGGACAACTGGAGTAATCTTAGGAGTGTAGGTTGTTTCAGCTGGAGTGCCATTTGCATCCTTGGCTTGAACCTTAACTGGAACGACTTCACCTGAATATGATTTATTAGTTGGAGTGAGCGTTACAAGACCAGTTGCTTTATCAACTGTGAAAGTACCGATTTCTTTACCTTCTGGTGATTTAGCAACTACAGATGCAGCAGGTTGACCATTTTCATCAAGAAGAGTAATGGTATCCTTATCGATTGGTGCCACTGGATCACCTTCTGTGAAGGTTACAGTTCCAGTTTGAACCACACCTTGAGGCCCTTCTGATTCAGCTGGGCTTGCAGTCGAGTGTTACTGGTGTCACAGTTGGTGTGTACTTAGCAGTAACTGGAGTACCGTTCTTATCGACACGTTTAACCGTTACGCCTGTACCTGTACCTGTGAATGATTTTTCTGGGACAAAGGTTACAGTTCCGTCTGGAGCAACTGTGTAAGTTCCTTCACCTGGAATTGTCTTGGTTGTTGAACCATCTTCAAAGGTTGCTGGTGTATCATCATCCATTGGGACATTTGGATTTCCTGGTGTGAAGGTTGGTGTACCTGTTTGCGTTTGACCTTGTTTGTTAGTAGATGTTGTATCTTCTGCAGTTGGTGTAACTGGTGTTACAGTTGGTGTATAAGTTGCAGAAGCTTTTGTTCCGTTCTTATCTTCACGAACAACGGTTACCGCTGGTGCAGTTCCTACGAATGATTTATCTGGTACAAATGTCACTGTTCCATCTGGAGCTACTGTGTAAGTACCAACACTTTCTACTGTCTTCGTTGTTGAGCCATCGTTAAATGTTGCTGGAACATCATCGTTCATTGGCACACGGCTATCGCCTTCAGTAAATACAGGTTTACCAGTTTGAGTCGCACCTTGAATATCTGTTGTTTCAACTGGTGTAGCTGTTGGTTTAACAGGAGTTACAGTTGGTGTGTAGGTCTCAGAGGCTTTAGTTCCGTTCTTATCTTCACGGACAACGGTCACTGCTGGTGCAGTTCCGACAAATGATTTTTCTGGTACAAATGTAACAGTACCGTCTGCTGCTACTGTGTAAGTACCAACACCTTCAACGGTCTTCGTAGTTGATCCATCGTCAAATGTCGCTGGAACATCTTCGTTGATTTCAACAGTTTTCTCAACGCCATCAACCGTTACAGTTCCACCCTTTGAATTCAGGCTCACCTGTTTGAGTAGCACCTTGAATATCTGTTGTTTCTGCTGGTGTTGCAGTTGGGGTTACTGGAACGATTTCAGGTGTGTAAGTTGTATCCACCTTAATACCGTTTGAGCTTTCAGCTTGCACCTTAACAGGTGTTACTTTACCTGTGTAAGACTTATCAGTTGGTGTGAAAGTTACAGTACCAGTTGCTGGGTCGATAGAGAATGTACCAATTGGTGTTGTTCCATCTTCAGCAAAGGCTGGTGTGCTTGAAACTTCATTACCATCATTATCCAAAAGTGTGTAGCTATTGTCTTTAATCGTGATCGCTTTATCTTGACCATTTACTTGAACAGTTGCACCTTCAAAGGTTGGTGTCCCTGTTTGAGTAGCACCTTGGATATCTTTAGACGTAGCTGGTTTTTAGCTGTTGGAACAGTCGCTACAACTGTTGGTGTGTAACTTGCATCTGAAGTGATGGTTGTTGTCTTACCATCTTCATTTGTAATCGTCGCTGTCGCTTGGACTTTCACTCCAGTTGCAGTTCCAACAAAGTCTTTTTCAGGTGTGAAAGTCACTGCTCCTGTAGTCGGATCGATTGTATAAGTTCCTTCACCTTCAACAGTTACTGTTGTTTCATCAGTAGGTTGGCCAGTTGCTGGGTCAATCAACTTCTTACTTGTAATTTGAGCAGTCTTATCATCACTCAAAGCGAATGTAGGCGTTTCTGTTTGAGGTACATTTTGAATGTCTTCAGAAACTTTATTAGTTGGAGTAAGAGTAACTGGATTTACAGTTGGTGTGTAAGTTGCTGATGCTTTGGTTCCATTCTTATCTTCACGAACAACGGTTACCGCTGGGGCAGTTCCAGTAAAGCTTGGTTCTGGTACAAATGTAACTGTTCCATCTGCTGCTACTGTGTAGGTACCAACACCTTCAACGGTCTTAGTTGTTGATCCATCGTCAAATGTTGCTGGAACATCCTCATTCATTGGTACACGGCTATCACCTTCTGTGAAGGTTGGTTTGCCTGATTGAGTGGCACCTTGAACACCTGATGTTTCTGCTGGTGTCGCAGTTGGTGTTACTGCAGTTACAGTCGGTGTATAAGTAGCAGATGCTTTGGTTCCGTTCTTATCTTCGCGAACAACGGTCACTGCTGGTGCAGTTCCAACGAATGATTTTTCTGGTACAAATGTAACAGTACTGTCTGGAGCTACTGTGTAGGTACCAACACCTTCAACGGTCTTAGTTGTTGAACCGTCATCAAATGTTGCTGGAACGTCTTCGTTAATTTCAACAGTCTTCTCAACGCCATCGACCGTTACAGTTCCACCCTTGAATTCAGGCTTACCTTTTTGTGTAGCACCTTGGATGTCTTTTGTTTCAGCTGGTGTTGCTTCAGGTGTTACAGGCAATACTGTTGGTGTGTAGGTTGCTGAAGCTTTTGTTCCGTTCTTATCTTCGCGAACAACGGTTACAGCTGGTGCAGTTCCAACGAATGATTTTTCTGGAACAAATGTCACTGTTCCGTCTGGAGCAACTGTGTATGTACCAACTCCTTCAACTGTCTTAGTTGTTGAACCATCATCAAATGTTGCTGGAACAGCTTCATTAATGGCAACTGATTTCTCAACACCATCGATGTCAACAGTTCCACCCTTGAATTCAGGTTTACCAGTTTGAGTGGCACCTTGGATATCTGTAGTTTCAGCTGGTGTCGCGGTTGGTGTCACAGGGACAACGGTTGGTGTATACTTAGCTGTAACTACTGTACCATTCTTATCAACACGTTTAACTGTGACACCTTTAGCAGTTCCAGTAAAGGACTTCTCAGGTTTAAAGGTTACAGTTCCATCAGGCTTCACAGCGTAACTTCCTTGACCTGGAACAACACGAATGATTGAACCGTCGTCAAAGGTCGCTGGAACGTTATCATCTATTGGTACACGTGGGTCACCTTCAGTGAAGGTTGGTTTACCAGTTTGTGTCGCACCTTGAATATCTTTAGAGACAGCTGGGGTTGCTGTTGGCGTTACTGGGGTTACTGTTGGTGTGTAGGTTGCTGAAGCTTTTGTTCCGTTCTTATCTTCGCGGACAACTGTCACAGCTGGTGCAGTTCCGACAAATGATTTCTCTGGTACAAATGTAACAGTACCGTCTGCTGCTACTGTGTATGTACCGACACCTTCAACAGTCTTAGTTGTTGTTCCATCGTCAAATGTTGCTGGAACAGCTTCGTTGATTGGAACAGTTTTTTCTACTCCATCAACCGTTACAGTTCCACCCTTGAATTCAGGCTTACCTTTTTGAGTTGCGCCTTGGATGTCTGTTGTTTCTGCTGGTGTCGCAGTTGGTGTTACTGGAACAATCTCAGGTGTGTAAGTTGTATCCACCTTGATTCCGTTTGAGCTTTCAGCTTGAACCTTAACAGGAGTTACTTTACCTGTATAAGACTTATTAGTTGGTGTGAATGTTACAGTACCAGTTGCTGGGTCGATCGTGAATGTACCGATTGGTGTTGTTCCATCTTCAGCATAAGCTGGTGTCGTTGAAACTTCGTTACCATCTTTATCTAGCAATGTGTAGCTATTGTCTTTAATGGTAATAGCTTTATCTTCACCATTTACTTGAACAGTTGTTCCTGCAAAGGTTGGTGTACCGGTTTGAGTCGCACCTTGGATATCTTTTGAAGTTGCAGGGCTTGCAGTTGGAACTGCTGGCACAACCGTTGGTGTGTAGGGTCGCATCTGAAGTAATGGTTGCAGTCTTACCATTAGCATTTGTAATAGTAGCAGTTGCCTGAACAGTTACTCCTTTTGCAGTACCGACAAAGTCTTTTTCTGGCGTAAATGTTACTGCTCCTGTAGTAGGATCAATAGTGTAAGTTCCTTCTCCTGGAACTGTCACAGTTGTTTTCATCAGTAGGTTGACCTGTTGCTGGATCTACCAATTTCTTACTTGTGATTTCAGCAGTCTTATCATTACTTAAATCAAAGGTTGGTGTTTGGGTTTGAGGAACGTTTTGAACATCCGCAGAAACCTTGTCTGTTGGAGTGATAGCAATTGGAGTTACAGTTGGAGTGTACTTAGCCGTAGCTGTCTTAATGTACTCCTCTTGAACCTTACCATTTTTGATTCGTCCAACTGGTGCTGATAATGTAACATCCACACCTTTGGCTGTTCCAACAAAGTCTGGTTCTGGAGTGAAGGTTACTTCACCAGTTGAAGGATTAATCGTATAAGTTCCTTCCCCTTTAACTGTTACAGATGGCGCATCCGTAGTAAGACCTGTAGCTGGGTCTACCAACTTAGCAGGATATTCTGCACTTGGAGTGATCGCAATTTTATCACCATTTAAGTTAGTAGCAGTTGTATTAAAGGTAGGTGTTTCTTTTTGAGTTGCCCCTTGAACATCAGTCGATGTCTTGTCAACCCCTTCGATTTCAATCGGAGTAACCGTTGGAACGTATTGACCATCCATGGTATTCAACTGACCATTAATGTTTGCTTCTTGATCTGGGAATTTTGTTGACCAACCAGTATCATAACCATTATTATCTGAACGACGGATAGAAATACCATCAGCTGTTCCAAGGAAGTTATCCTCAGGAATAAACTCAACGTCTACATCTTTACCGTTGGCAGTGATTTTGTATTTCCCTTGACCTGGGACAACATAGTAACCTTCTGCATCAAGCGTTGCACGGTTGCCATCTTTGTCAACGATGTATGGTTCTACAGTTTCATCAATAACAGCAGTAGAATTACGTTCATACTTGTGTTCACCACGAGCTGTAAAGGTTACTGTTGCTGTTTGTTTAGTAGCTTGAGGACCAGAAGTTTCCTTAAATTCCCCTTTTGGTGGGTGGGTGATTTGAGTCTTGAAGTCTTCTACTTCACCTGAGAAGGCCATACCAGTTGGGCTTTCGATCTCGTTCGCTTTCTTAGCGATACGAACACGAGCACCAAGCTCGTTGACGCTAGGATCAATAAAAGTTTTGCTGTTTGCAAAGGTCAACTCAACAGTGCCATCTTGTGTGATTGTAGCGAGATTTGAGCGTTCATCCTCATCGAATTTACCATTTTGGTTAAAGTCTACCCAACCATAGATATGTGCTTCTGAAGCTCCATCCAAATGGGCTTCAACTGACATCTTGTAGTTACCTGGGCGTGTACGGTCCATCTTGATCATCTCATTGGTTGTCCCTTTGAGATCGCTTGGAAGCAATTGGTTAATTCCTTCATCGGCCGTAGTAGAGTTATCATCACCGAACCAGTCGAGAGTTGTATTCTCATCCATATCTGGGCTTACGTTACCAAGATACGGTTGATTTACTTTAGCTCCAGTAACACCGTCTACAGTTGCAATGGTATGAACTGCCTTACCATATGACTCAGGAGCATCCCCTTCATCAAGTGGGAAGAATCCTAGCATTGCAGACTGTTTACCAGCTGAAGCAATATAAAGTCCCACTTCAGATGCTCCACGCGTCATTACGAGTGGAACTGTTCTATTTCCTTCAGAAATGTTTGGTCCAAAGATACCGGTTCCTAGACCACCCGTCACTTTGTCAGGATTTCCAAAGTACTTCCATGCTACTGGTTTCTTTTCTGGCCCAACTTCAGTAGATCTACGAATTTGATTAAGGTTAGTATTATTATATTTAGGTGTAGGTCCCAAAAGGTTCTCAGTATCTTGTGGTTCATAAGGAACAGAGGTGGCTGGTCTAGTAGTTTTCTTCCATTCCCCAATGTCTCGCTAACCTTCTCCGTTGGTAGTGAACATAACAAATTCACCAGGGTTAGCAGACTCACCATCAGCCATAACAATAGCTGGCTTAACTGTCTTTCCACGGAAGGTTGCAGAAATTTCAAACTGAACTCCAATATTCCCACCATTATATGCAGAACTCATGGTAGTCTTCTTGGATTTTTGTATCAACGTTTTTCCTGTTTAATTTCAGTCCAACGGTTTTTGGGCATCAGCGATAACGTCAGCTTCTTTGCCATCAGCAAAAATATTGCCCTAGCAATTGGTGAAGTAACACCACTTACATAGCCATTTTTGCATTTGGATCATAGGGTCGCTTTTTCAGCTTCTGTAGCCCTTGTTCTTCCATCCGTTTTTATAGATTTCAGTTGCTTGGAATGGTTTCAAAGATTTGACTTTTACAGTGACTACATAACCAGGCATGATTTCCTTGGTATAGGTTGCCCCAACTTGAAGAGCTAAGGCCTCTTCTAGCTCATTTTGGTTTAACTTCCTTTTAGCGACCTGGATTGTTTTTGCTCCTGTCAGTTAGCTACATCTCCAAAAGTCCAACCAAGAGATTTGGCTAGTCATAGATTTGGCATCAAGATTTGTTGTAAAGCCAGGTTTTTCAACTTTTGGAGTTGCTGTTGCATCTTCAACATCATCCCCAATCAAGCTTTCATCATTAGGGTCCCCGATCGCTCGACGACTTCGACGACGACCACCTGTTTCAGCAGTAACTGGAGTGTTAGATACGGGTTGACCTGAAGCAAGTGTATCTACTACTTTGTTAACTGTTTCAGTCGTAGTTGTGGCAGTATTCTCTGGACGATTCACTGCTTCTACTTTTGGATTTTCTGAGCTTGTTACTGCCTGTGACTCCTCAGATCCGCAGAAGCTACCGGACTCGCTGAGGACGAAACACTGGCAGAGTTTCCGTTACTGGTGTTACCGGTGCGTCGGCTTGGTAGGTTGTCGCGCCGTTGAAGCACTTGGATCACTTGTTGCAGAGCTTGCTGTAGCTGTTGATGTTTCTGTTGGACTTGCAACTGTAGAAACTACATCAGAAGATGCTTCTGATGCTTCTTCATGACAACACCAGTTGCTGTACCAACCATCACGAGTGTTCCTAAGAGGACCGAGCAGACTCCCACATTCAATTTACGAATAGAGAACCGGCTAATGCGGTCGTTGAATAAATCCTTACTCATTTATTTCCTCCGTGTTTTCTTTTTAAAACATTTATATTAAAATGTGTTTAGCTTTTTTTAGATTAACCTTATTTATTCTACCAAATTTTTGTGATAGCTCAAAGGGATTTGCTTAAAAATATTGTTTAATATAGATTAAATCTTTGTAGCTCCTAATTCACATGAAATAAGAGCTTATGCGCTTTCATTAAATTGCCAAATCAAACTTCAATTGAGGCTTGACAGGGTCATAGTCTTCCAACTCAAAATCTTCTGCTTTGATGTCAAAGAAATTAGTACCATCAGGTACATTTAAGTTCAATCGCGGCTGACAATTGGATGGCTCCCGACGAAGCAATTCCTCAGCATGTTCAAACTGATTGTCATAAATATGGAGATTGTTAATGAAATAGAAGAATTTCCCAAGCTTCCAGCCAAAATGCTTGGCAATCATCATTTGAAGAGCTACATACTGCATAGCATTGATATGGTGAGCGACGAGCATATCGTTGGACCTCTGAGTCAGAGTTGCATCCAGATAAATATCGCCATCGACCCGACGGACATCAAACATGGTTTGAAAGGCGCAAGGTAAAAGGCCTTCTGACTCCTCAAAGGCTTCGTAGTCCCAAAAGAGAAATGATGTTGCGACGATTCCACGGATTCTCTTCTAACTGTTTGAGAATCTTGTTGATGATATCATGCTTTTTGACTACAGCCCCATAGCGCTGACCAATGGTACGAGAATTCCCCACTTCCCAGTCGCTCCAGTAGTGAACTTGGTACTTCTCCTCTAAAACATCCAAGCTATTGGACTGATCCTGATGAGATCCATAACATTTCCTTGATAGCTGATTTGATGGCGATAGGACGAAGGGTGGTAATCAGGGAACTCACCTTTAGCTAGGTCAAATTCCATGAAGGCACCGGTAATGTACTTGGAATTAGCAGTCCTACCATCCTTATATTTTGGACGGGCCTGTTCGGACCAGACACCTTCTTCCATGATTTTACGAATATTTTCTTTAAATATAGTATCTGCCTTAGTCATAATGAATTACGGACTCTCCTTGAATACAATAATGTCTTCATTATAACACAGCTCACAAAAAAAATGAGATTCAAACCATTCGATTTGAATCTCCATATTCCAATTTTTTTATTGGAGAACGAGCGAAGCTGCTCCAATCACACCTGCATCATTTCCAAGATTAGCAAGCACCAGTTGGGTTGATGTCCGAACTTGTGGGAAGATATTTTCATCAAAGACCTTTTTGAACCCCATCCAAGAGGAATTGACCGGCTGCTGATACACCACCACCAATGACGATGTTGGCTGGGTTCAAGACACTAGCGATGTTGGCACAAGCAATACCCAAGTATTGAGAGAAATGACGGTAGACAATCAAGGCTAACTCATCTCCATCTTTAGCAAGATCAAAGACTGTCTTAGCTGTAACTTCTTCGCCATCATCAATGAGACGTTTCAAGGTCGCATCTCCTGCATATTCATCTGCATAGCGACGAGGTCAAATTGACAATCCCGGTTGCTGAGGCTACTGTCTCCAAACAGCCTTTCTTACCACAGGTACAATCAAATGGACGATCAAAGTCTGCTGTGATATGGCCAAGCTCACCAGCTACACCACCAGCACCGTGCAAGAGTTTTCCTTCCGCCACGATACCGCCACCAACACCTGTACCAAGTGTCATGAAGACGACGTCCGGTTGATTTTCGCCAGCACCTTTCCAACGTTCCCCAAGGGCGACTACGTTGGCATCATTATCGATGAAGAAAAGGAATTCCCAAAGGCAGACTCAATATCTTTCTTGATGGGTTTGTACGGTTTTTCCAGTTGAGGTTGTATGCTCCAACGACAGTTCCTTCGAAGCGATCGACTGCCAGGAGACCCCATCCCAATCCCAATAAAAATCTTCTGCTGATAAGTTCAACAATTCCAAGCGGTGTTGGATGGAAGCGATGATATCAGGAACGATGTGGCTTCCTTCGTCAAGGATGTTGGTCTTGATAGACCATTTTTCTTGAATGTCTCCTTCTTGTGTCAAAATTGCAAATTTGACAGAAGTTCCACCTAGGTCAATACCAATAATCTTTTTCGCCATGTTCTTCTCCTTCTATATTTTCATACTGGAACTAGTATACCAAATTATGAAAAGGGTTTCAAATGTTTTCATGATTTTTATCAATTTTGAACCAAAAAGAACTTGTCAGCTAAAGGCAAACAAGTTCATCTTCTACGATTATTTTGAAGTTTCATAAATAGTCTAAAGGGTTGAATCCGATAATCAAAAGAAAAGCCTAAAATATTTAATAAAATAGACTAATAGACAGGGGACTAACAATCAAGAATAGACCAACGAATAATTGAATGAGACCCCAGAAGGTAAATTTCTTTGATAATTCCTCAGACCGTTTGGAAAGATAATGAGCCTTTCTTAAACTAAGAGCTGATTTGTACAAGAGCCAGATTCCCAAAGTGATAGGGAAGACAATTGGCAAGGTCTGGTAGCCATATAAAAGTAGGTAGACTGCAAAGACCAGGAAATCACACTCTGAAGCAGAGAAGGACTATAAGCGGATCTCCTCGTTCGTTCTCTGTAATAGCGTGAAAGACAGGAGAAAGAAATCAAGAAAAACCTAGAAAATGAGCCAACTAAAGGTGGCTATTTTCTCAATTGGATTCTCAAAAAGAACAATTCCAATCCCAATAAACAAAATAGAGGATAAGAGGATACTTAATTTACTCAGTTGAATCATACAGCCTCCTTTAGTTTTCGGCCAACTCACTCAAATACTCATAACGTTCATATTTAGCAAGTAGACGTTCGTTTTCTTCATCCATTTCCTTTGTAGGCTAGCTAGTTTCCCAAAAATCAGAGCCATTCTCATTCATCTCTGCCTCAATGGTAGCAATCTTCTCTTCGATTTCTTCAATCTCACTCTCAATAGTAGCCCACTCCTGCTTTTCTTGGTAACTCATCCGCTTCTTCTCTTCACGGACCTTAACCGTCTTTTCTTTTTCAGGCTTGGAAGTCTCAGAAGCCATTTCTATCTCGAACTTTTTCTCATCTAAATAGTCGGTATAGTTGCCAAAAACTCACGAATGGAGCCGTTTTTCGAAAGCTAGAATTTTAGAAGCAACCTTATCTAGGAAATATCGGTCGTGACTAACAGTGATGACAGGACCACCAAAACCTTGTAGGAAGTTCTCTAAGACCGTTAGGGTCGCGATATCCAAATCATTGGTCGGCTCGTCTAGGAGCAAGACGTTCAGCTTTTTCAATGAGGGTTTCAAGAGATAAAGGCGCTTCTTCTCACCACCAGATAGTTTCTCAATCAAGGTTCCGTGAGTCGAACGTGGAAAGAGAAATTGCTCCAACAACTCAGCAATCGAGGTTGATCCCGCACTAGTCTTGACCTCTTCCGCTACTTCCTGCAGGTAATTGATCATCCGCTTGCTCGTCAGACCTTCAATCTGTTGCGAGAAGTAAGCGATGCGCACCGTTTCACCAATGATGACTTTCCCAGAAGTTGGTTGTAGAGATCCTGCAATCAGATTGAGCAGGGTCGACTTACCAACACCATTATCTCCTACAATCCCAAGTCGATCCTTGTTCTGAACCAGTAAATTGAAGGCTTGAAGAATAGGTCCTTGGTCATAAGCGAAATCAACATCCTTAAACACAATGACTTTTTTACCAATCCGACTGGTCTCAAAGGACATTTCCAAATCCGTTTCTGTTGTTTGGAGGGATAGGTCCTTCTTGAGGTCATGGAAACGATTGATGCGAGCCTGTTGCTTGGTAGCACGCGCCTGCGGTTGGCGACGCATCCAGGTCAGTCTTGCTTATAGAGTTGTTGTTTCTTGTGTAGAAGAGCAGCATCTCGCTCGTCCTGTTCTGCTTTCAAGCGGACATAATCCTGGTAGTTTCCTTGGTATTCAATCAGAGTAGCGCGATCCAGTTCAAAAATACGGGTCGAAATGTTGTCCAAGAAATAGCGGTCATGAGTGATAAAAAGCACTGTTTTCTTAGAGTTCTTAAGGAAATTGGTCAACCATTCTATGGTATCAATATCCAGATGGTTAGTTGGTTCATCTAAAAGGAGCAAGTCGTGATCTCCAAGAAGGACTTGAGCTAGCTGGACACGGCGACGCAAACCACCTGATAAACTTCCCACCTTGGCAGTCAGATCGTGAATCCCTAGTTTGGTTAAGACTGTTTTAACCTGGCTTTCGATTTCCCAAGCATTGAGAGAATCCATCTCCGCCATTACTTTTTCCAGTTTGGCTTGTTGGCTTTCATCGTACTGGCTGGTCAACAACTCATACTGACGAATCAATTGGAGTTCTTTCACATCTTCTGACAACACTGTATCGAGGACCGTCTTGCTATCATCAAATTGAGGGTTCTTGGGTCAGATAACCAATCTTATAATCATTCTTTGCAGAAAAGGGAGAACGATCTCCGTCATAGCCTGAACGACCAGACAAAACATCTAAGAGAGTTGTTTTCCCAGTCCCATTGACCCCGATTAGTCCGATCCGGTCTAGCTCATGAATGATAAAAGAAATCTCTTTAAAGACCGTCTTATCCCCGACGGACTTGGTTGGTTTTTCAACAATAAAATCGCTCATGATTCTTCCTTATTCATTTCAAGATAATTGGATACAAAGCTAGAAATAGCTTCCTTGTCATTCTCTAGCTCTCCATCAACGATGGTCCATTCAACAGCAGAGAGGACTTGGCCGAGTCCTGGTCCAGGTTTCAATCCATATTCCTTCATCAAGATACCACCATTAACTACAATCTCATGCTTATCATGAATGGTCAATGAATCGTACAATTCTTCGATGGCTTGGAAATCAACAGCAAGACCTTGAGCCTGACGCAGTTCTTCAGCTGATAAGAGAAGAGACTTGTCATAGCGGTAGACATCTCGTCGATTCAAGGATCCAATTAGACGCAACTGATAAATCTCAACCAATTGCTCCACCTTCTTAGCGAAGTCCCGAGATGTTTTCCATTTCTTTAGAAAGGCTTGCGGTGCCTGATCCTCCATAGTTAACAGGAGGGCAGCCCAGGCCTGCTCTGAACTGGTAAAGGTATAGTCCATAGACAGCTGAAAAAAGTTTCTCTAGTGACAATTGGCTATTTTGTAAGAGAGGTAGATACTGATAGCTCTGGCTAGCAATCAAACCTTCTAAGCCTTTGCGCCAAAAAGGAGCTAAGAGGAGCTTATCCAATTCAATAAAAAAATACGCTCTACTGAAATCTTCTCCAACAAGGGAGCACAATCCGTCATGGCTTTAAAGGGTTTCTTCTTCTGAGATCAAACCCAAGACTGGCTTGAAAACGAAAACCTCGCATAATACGAAGGGCATCTTCGTTGAAGCGTTCTGTCGCTTCTCCGACTGCACGTAGGATACGAGTTTCTAAATCTTCCAGTCCATTGAAGAGATCAATGATTTCCCCTTCTTCACTCAAAGCAAAAGGCATTGACAGTAAAATCGCGACGCTTGAGATCCTCTTCTAAGGAACGAACGAAAGTAACTGAACTGGGTCTTCGGAAATCGACATAGACATCCTCTGTCCGAAAGGTAGTGATTTCATATTCTCGATGATTCTCAAGGACTAAAACAGTCCCATGTTCAATCCCGACATCAATGGTCCGCTCGAAAATCGCCTTGGTTTCTTCTGGGTAGGATGAAGAAGCTATGTCTACATCGTGGATAGGACGACCTAAAATGGCATCTCGCACAGAGCCTCCGACGAAATAAGCTTCATATCCAGCTTTTCGAATCTTCTCTAATATTGGCAAAGCCTCCTGAAATTCAGAAGGCAGTTTTTTTAATCTCATAATAGATGTTCTAAACCATAGACAAGCTCATGACGCTTGACCACTTCTTTTACTCCTAGATTAACCCCTGTCATGAAGGACACCCGATCGTAGGAATCGTGGCGTAAGGTCAATCCTTCTCCTTGACTACCGAAAATCACTTCTTGATGGGCTACCAGACCAGGCAAGCGAACCGAATGAATATGCATGCCTTGGTAGTTGGCGCCACGAGCACCTGGAAGGCTTTCTTCTTCATCTGGCGCTCCCTGTTCTTGTGGTTGACGGACCTGACTAATGAGTTCAGCCGTCTTCACAGCAGTCCCACTCGGTGCATCCTTTTTCTTATCGTGGTGCAACTCGATAATCTCTACATTTGGAAAGTACTTCGCTGCTTGCGCTGCAAATTGCATGAGCAAGACTGCTCCAATGGCAAAGTTTGGCGCAATGAGGCCTCCAAGATTCTTCTCACGAGACAATTCAATCAAGTCAGTGATTTCTTCCGTTGTAAACCCTGTTGTCCCAACTACAGGGGCTAGTCCATGCTCCAAAGCAAAGCGGGTATGTTCATAAGCCACTTTAGGAATGGTGAAGTCAATCCACACATCCGCATCCAGAGACAAAACCCCTTCCTTGTCATGAAAGACCGGAACACCTGCAAGCTCCTTTTCAGAAGCATGGGGATCAATCAAGCCAACTAGTTCAAGCTCAGGATCTTCTAACACCATGTGATAAGTAGCTTGGCCCATTCTCCCTTTAAAACCTGCAATAACTACTTTAATTGGCATCTTTTCTCCTTATACTTTCGGTACAAAGCTAATGGCAACACTATGGTTTCCTAGATGAGTCCCGATGACACTGCCAAAGGTCGCAAAAGGAATCTCACCTGCAAACCCATTATCGTATAGGAGATCACGGAGAGCTTCTGCTTTATCCAGAGCATTTCCGTGAATGATAATGATCTGATAGTCTTTATCCGCAGTTCCTTCTTTGACAATCTCAGCTAAACGTTTAATGGCTTTTTTCTCAGTACGAACTTTCTCATACACTTCAATCACGCCTTCCTCGTTAAAATAGAGGATGGGCTTGATGCTGAGAAGGTTCCCAAGGATTGCAGCTCCATTAGAGAGACGACCACCTTTTACTAAATGGTTGAGGTCGTCTACCATAATGTAAGCAGCTGTTCCATCAATTTGCATCTGGATATTGGCGAGAATCTCGTCAAAGGAGCGTCCTTCTCCAGCCCACTTCAAGGCTTCCTCTGCCATCCAACCTAAAGGGGCACTGGTAATCTTAGAATCTGGAAAGGCAATGGTTAAATTCGGAAATTCCTCTTTCAAATACTGGATGTTCTGGTAAAAACCTGAAATTCCAGAAGAAAGAAAAATACCTAAGACATGGGTGTAGCCTTTAGTCTCTATCTGTGGCAACAACTCTTCCAGTTCTGCAATACTTGGCTGACTGGTTTTTGGAAGCTCAGATGAAACTTCCATCTTTTGATAAAATTCTTCAGCTGAAAGATTCTCACCTTCCACGTAAGAGACCCCATCGATGACGACAGGGATATCTAAGACAAATAAATCATCATGCCCGCGAACTTCTTCTGAAAGATAGGCCGAAGAATCTGTGATGACTGCTAATTTCATGTATTAAAACTCCAAATTAATACCTGGTAAATCAAGGGCAATTTCTGTCACTTCATAGGTCAAGCGATTGAGCATATTTAAGCAAGGACGAGCTAGTTCTTCTACTTCTTCTTTGCTAAAATCGCTTGGTTCATTGACTAAACGATTGTGGATGTGGTTGATCTGGGTGATTGTCCCACTAATGACAAATCCATCAAACACAATCATATAAGTCAAAATAACAATTAATGAGGTTGTATTAAATTCCGTATCACGCTGAATCAATTGAAAAATTCACATCAACTTTTTGTCTCAGGGGTTCCATTTTCTTTTTCCCATTCAAAGTTACGTGCATCATAATGATACTGGCTGACAAATTCTTTTTCACGTTGGATGTCCATACTAGTTCTCCTAAAAATAAGCGTTACGAAAATTATACCATAAACTGAAATAAGATGCTATTTTAGAACTACGTCAAATAAATTTCTTTTTATGTGACAGCATCGTCTGTTTTACACTTCTTTGGCTAAATAAAAGGTTGGAAAAATTCCACCTTTTTATTTTATATTATCATGACTTTTCAGTCCGTCTCGCTCCATTGGGTGCGAGACAAAAAGAACTCACCCGCTATGCGGGTGCGCATCGAAGGTTATACCAAAAAAACTCCAAACGCGATACAATTAAGGTGTTCAAGCCAATTGTAAAGCGAAAGGAGAAAAATATGGCCCAAAAAGCACATAGTTTATCACACACAAAATGGATGTGTAAATATCATATTGTGTTCACCCCTAAGTATAGACGAAAAAGTGATCTATAATCAATATCGAAGTAGTTTGGAAGAAATATTCCATCGATTATGTAGTTATAAAAGGTGTTGGAGACTATTGAAAGGCCATTTAATGCCAGATCATGTTCATATGTTAGTGAGCATTCCACCTAGAATTAGCGTTGCAAGTTTCATGGGATATTTAAAATGGAAAAGCGCTCTAATGATGTTCGATAAACACGCCAATCTTAAATATAAGTTTGGAAATCGACATTTTTGTGCAGAGGAATATTATGTGAGTACAGTTGGACTTAATGAAGCCACAATAAAGAAATACATTCAGGAACATGAAAAGCAAGATATAGCACTAGATAAATTAGGTGTAAAAGAATATGAGGATCTCTTTAGGGATAGTGGTAAGTAATACTCAAGCCTCTTTAAGAGGCAAGTGACGAGTCAAGAGCAATAAGGATTGAACAAAGTGAAAGCCAGCGTCTTTAGGCGCTGGCTGGTTATCTGGACTTATAGCTCTGGTACAAACCACTTGTTTAACGGGTGGTCATGATTAGTTTTTAGGTTTGCGAAGCAATCCGAACAAGATACCACTCACGACTGCACAGATCAATACGAACAAGATGTAAAGAAGCGGATTTGAAGTAAGGGCAATAACGAAGATTCCTCCGTGAGGAGCCATCAGTTTCAAGCCTGCAAGACCAACAAGAGCACCTGTCAAAGCAGAACCTGCGATAAAACTTGGGATGGCACGAGCTGGGTCAGCTGCACCGAATGGAATGGCACCTTCTGTGATGAAGGAAAGACCCATGATAATGTTTGTCAAACCTGAGTTGCGCTCTTCTTCTGTAAATTTGTCTTTGAACAAGACGGATGCTACAAAGACAGCCAATGGAGGAACCATACCAGCTGCCATAACTGCCGCCATAACGGTTGAACCACCACTAGTAAGGGCTGAAGCTGTCAACGTACTTGTACCAAATACATAAGCTGCTTTGTTGACTGGTCCACCCATATCGACAGCCATCATACCACCAACAAGGAGACCAAGAAGAACTGCCGAGCTACCTGACAAGCTAGTCAAGAAGTTGTTCAAAGAGGTATTGATCGCTGACATTGGAATGTTGATAAGGAACATCAAGAATCCTGTCAAACCAACACCAAGTAATGGCAAGAGAAGGATCGAGCGGATACCTTCGAGGGAACGTGGAAGACCTGCAAGGGCTTTGCGTAGGAAGAGAACGACTCCACCCGCAAGGAAACCACCTACCAAAGCTCCAAGGAAACCAGATGATACGGCGGCTGGCAATTCGCCTTTAGCAGCACCGAAAGCGATGTTACCAAATGCTGAACCTGAGCTCGCAATGGAACCAGCAACGAAACCTGCTACAAAACCAGGTTTTTCAGCGATGGAGAATCCGATGTACCCTGCAAGTACAGGAAGCATGAAGCCAAAGGCTGCACCACCGATTGTTTTAAATTGAGCTGCTAATTCATGGTATGAACCAAGTTGAGACAATTGATCTTGAGGCACCCCAAGAATTTGGTCGATCAAGAAGGCAAGGGCAATCAAGATCCCACCACCGATAACGAATGGAAGCATTTGAAAACCCCACTCATCAAGTGTTTGTAGAAGGCTCCACCTAAGCTCAATTTTTTTCTTGGCTAGCGCTTGCTTCTCTCGCATTTTTCAGCGTGGAAGATATCTGCTTTGCCATCCAAGATGGTTTGGATCAAGTCTTCGGTTTGACGGATACCAGTCGCGACTGGTTTAGAGATCAATTTTTTACCATCGAAACGAGCGGTTTCAACTGCTTTGTCCGCCGCGATGATCACCCCTTCAGCTTTGGCGATTTCTTCTGCTGTCAAGCGGTTGCCGACACCAGATGCCCCATTTGTTTCAACACGAACCGTAACACCCATTTCTTCACCTTTTTTGATGAGGGCTTCTTCTGCCATGTAAGTGTGGGCAATACCAGTTGTACATGCTGTAACAGCAACAATGAGAGGTTTGTTAGATGTTGCTGCTTCTTTGACTGCTTCTGCTTTTTTCGCTTCTTCTGCTGCAGCTACTTGCTCTTCCGCATCAAAGGCTGCGATCACTTGCTCAGGTGTGCTTACTTGGCGAAGTTTGTCTGCAAATCTGGTTTCATCAAGTACTTAGACAATTCAGCAAGGGCTGCCAAGTGAGTGTCGTTTGCTCCTTCTGGAGCTGCGATCATGAAGAACAAATCAGTCGGTTGCCCATCAAGTGATGCGTAATCAACACCTTTGTTTGATTTTGCAAACAAGACCGTTGCTTCTTTGACTGCTTCATTTTTGCTGTGGGGCATGGCAATTCCGTCACCCAAACCAGTTGAAGTTTGTGCTTCACGGTTCATAATCCCAGTCTTGAAGGTTTCAAAATCTGTCACCACACCATTGTCGACGAGCGATTGGACCATCTCATTGATCACGCCCTCTTTATCCGTTGCCTGAAGATCAAACAACATCACGTTTTTATTTAAAACGTCTTGAATTTTCATAGTTTTTCTACCTCTACCTTTTTCATAAATTTCTTTAATATAGTCAGCTGTCGCCAAATCATCTGAGAAGGTGGTTGCTGTGCCACAAAGCCACACCCCATTTGAAGGCTTCGATGACATCTCCTGTCGTTGCAAGTTTCCCAGTGAAGCCTGCCACCATGGAATCACCTGCTCCAACAGAGTTCTTCACTTGACCTTTGATTGGTTTTGCGAAGTAAGTGCCACTTGGACTGACTAGAAGAGCACCATCACCCGCCATGGAAATGATGACGTTTTGTGCTCCTTTTTCCAAGATTTCTTTGGCATAGCGCTCAATTTCTGGCAATTCCGTCAAGGTCACTCCAAAAATAGCTCCCAATTCATGGTTGTTTGGTTTGACCAATTGGGGATTGAACTCCAAGGAATCGATCAAGGTTTGCCCTTCAAAGTCGCAAACCACTTGTGCACCTGTCGCACGAGTTGCTGCGATTAATTGTTTGTAAACGGCATTTCCAAGTGAAGATGGGGCAGATCCTGCAAAGACTACCACATCATCTGCTGTTAAGCTTGATAGGATGCTGAGCAATTCTTGCAACTGAGCTTCCGTCACTTCTGGGCCATTGCCATTGATCTCCGTTTCCTCATCGGCTTTGATTTTGACATTGATCCGGGTATCTTGGTCCACTGTCACAAAGTTGGTTGAAATGGCTTCGCTGGTCAGTACGTCTTCGATGAAGCGTCCTGTGAAACCACCGATAAATCCAGTCGCTGTGTTCTCGATATCAAGTCGCTTCAAGACACGACTGACATTGATTCCCTTACCACCGGCGAATTTATCTTCCGAAGCCATCCGATTGACCGCCCCTGTCTCTACATGATCGAGACGGACGATGTAATCAATCGCTGGATTTAATGTAACTGTATAAATCAAACCTCTATAACCTCCGTTTTTTCTTTTAATTTAGAAAGGATTTCCGTATCTGAAGCATTGGTAATGATGGTTGCTCGCTTTACTGGTGCCACCTTAACAAAAGAAGTCAAGCCAACCTTGGAAGAATCTAACAAGATATAAGTTTTCTTTGCATTTTCTAAGATAGCCCGTTTTACAGCCCCCTCTTCTAAATCAGGAGTACTGTAAAATTCAAAATCTACTCCATTCATTCCAAGAAAGGCCTTGTCAAAATTCAACTGACCAATTTGATTCAAAGCCATTCCACCAATACTAGCATCGGTTGATGTTTTCACCATTCCTCCGATAACCACCGTTGGAATATCCCGCTCTACCAAGCTGGCTGCATGGTGAATGGAATTAGTCACTACCGTAACAGTTGGGTTTGCTAACTCTTTAATTAGCAGTTCAGTGGTTGTCCCTGAATCAATAAAAACCACTTCAAAATCTTTAATTAATTCATCTGCTTTTTTTGCAATAGCTGATTTAGTTTGAATGTTTTTGATTGCTTTATCTTTGTTGCTTTCCTCCTCTTGGAGTGAGTGCAGACTTTCGGCGCCACCGTGGACACGTCGCAATTTATTCTCCGACTCCAGCTCATCTAAATCGCGTCGAACCGTTGATTCAGATGTATTTAGCGTATGCACTAAGTCTTCTAGAGTGACAATTCTTTCCTTAATCACTTTTTCTAAAATGATCTGTTTGCGTTCAGATTTTAGCATACAACCTCCTTCTGATATCGATTACATTCTCTATTATACGACATTAAATTTTTTTGTCAAGCTAAAACTATCATTTTCTTTCATTATCTATCAAAATATACAATGTTATACAAAACCTGAATGATGACAATTCAGGTTTTTCTATTCTAGATTTTAAGATTTTCTTTTTTTGCCCAATCCAAAGAATGATAGGATAGCAAGGATGAATCCTGCAAGAGACCAACCATTAGACTTGGATCCTGTATTTGGAAGTTCCTTCAATTGCTCAGATGCTACTTCTTGTTTGTTTGAAGTTGGATCAGTTGCTTGTGTAGTGACTCCGACAAGAGATACTTGGCCTTGATATGCAGGTTGTTCCTTTTCAACTGGTTCTGTCGCAAATCGAGAGCTTGCAAGAACTGCAGGGTCTACTCGAGATACTAGATCATCAAACTGTGCCTTCAAGCTAGTCGCTGTTTCCTGATAAGCCATAAAGGTTTCAAACTCTTTCTCTAGTTTATCCTTTTTGTCTTCGAGATTAGCCTTAGCAGTAGCCATTACTGCACGTGCTCGGATTAATAATTCTGGTGCATTTTTCAAAAGATCTAACCGCTCTTTTGCAGCAGTTAAACGATCCTTAGCCTTTTTGTAATTCTGCTTGAGTAGCTGAACCTTAGCAAAGGTTTGTTTTTCTTGGTTTTTGCAATTCTAACAAATGAGCTTGAGCAGATGCTAAAAGCTTGGTTAGCTTTTTCTAATGCTTCTTCCTTAGAGTCACAGAAGACAGGATGCGAGCTCGTGAAACAGCCAAGCTTTCTTCAGCTTCTGCTACTTGTGTAGTGGCTAGTTGTCTCTTAGCAAGAGCCTCTTGAACCTTTGTCTTAGCCTGATTGATGACTTGCTCATTATTTAAAACAGAATTCTTCACATCTTGAAGACGAGCAGAGAGAATATCAATCCGAGAAGCTTGGTTGGTCCGCTCTACACGAAGCGTTGCAATCTCATTCTCCAAAAGCCTTCACATCGGCTGTTGTGGTCGATGCATTCGCCCCCAGATCGGAGGCGTTGGGCTAATTCGGCAGTCGAAAATAGCTGACCACTGCTATTTAGAAAGGTCGCTTCTGAAATTTGATGAGCAGGATCATAGGCGACTGAAACCGAATTAAACTGGTTCCCCATCATTTGGACATAATGCCCAATTCTAGCAAAATACATCTGCTCCAACCTTCATGTAAATCTGGTTAGCATCTAACTGAGTTTTCATCTGTAGGGCAGACCATATTAGGCTACACTTGTTGATAAAGATCTTTTTCACTGTACCAGAAAAGTCACGCTGCTTGAGGAGTGAAGCCCAAAGCGACATTCTCATTTGCTTGGTACTCAAACATATGGGCCTCATTAGCGACAAAAATATTCTGCTTGAATCTGACTAGCGAGGAATTGATAAGGATCTACAAAGTAAATCAGGTAAACCAGCTTGACGACGGTACTGGTTAATAGCATCTACAATTTTCAAGCGCTCGCAAATTATTATCCAGCGTTACAGAGCTACCACCTGACAGCTGATCTTCCTCGCGACCTCGACGATAGAGAGCAAGGGCTTGGACAGCTTGAGGTCACCGCTATTAGCCCATTCCTGAAGAAGAGACTCATAAGTGGTTTGTTGGAGATTGCCTGGACTGACAGTCGCTACCTCACGTGCAACATTCAAGGTGGCTTCTTTAGCGACAATTTGGTTACTTAATTCAGTTACACGAGCTTGCGCATTACCCACTTCCACGTTCGCCTGGCTTAAAACCTCAGGAACTTTAGCCTGCTCAGCCTGCAAATTTTGCAAGGACAGCTTGTGCATTTTCTAATTCAGCTTGAGCTTGTGCAACTACTGCACGCGCATTTGCTAAAGACAGCTTCGTCATTATTGGTAGGTTGTTTAGCTTGATTCAACTCATTCTGAGCAACATCTACTAAGAGTTGTTGAGCGACCACCTTATTTTCTTGTTCTTTAATCATGACTGTGAGTTGGTCTTCAGCTTCAGATGTTGACGAACCTTGTCTTCTTCAATGGTCACCATCGCTTCTGCTACTTTGATGTCATTTTTCAGCTCGAGCTATCACTATTAGGAGTTGCATCTTCAACGTTCGTCTCGGCTTCTTCCAAGCCTGTTTCAGCATTTTGAACATCCTCACGCGCTTGGTTAAACTCATCCTGCGCCTGGCTTAAGCTCTCTCTGTGAGTTCACTTGGCTCTCAGCCTCGACTACATGATCATTCAAATTTTCAACATCAGCAAGAGTTGGTTTGTTGCCAGAAATACCAGTTGATTGATTGTCTTTATTTTTCGTTTTGTACCAATTCCTCTGCGTGCGCCTTATGGCCAAGCATACCAGAAAAACAGGGTCGTTTCTTTGCGACACCTGTTGTAAAGACAGATTTACCTAATTTTTCCCATTCTTATCACCCCAAAAACTTTTCCAGGTCCTTTATCTAATCTTAAGCATATCACATTTTGAAAGCAATAACTAGTGTGATTGAAAAGAAATTTGATTACAATTTTATGACAAAGGAAAAAACAGTCGAAACTGCTACTCTTCTTGACGAATTTTCTCCAGGAGTTGCTCTTCTTCGACTGTTAATTCATAATGTTCTAATAGGTCTGGACGTCGCTCTAGTGTCTTTTTCAAACTCTGATAGAGACGCCATTGACGGATATTTTCATGGTGACCGCTCATGAGGACATCTGGAACCGTCATCCCCCGGTATTCATAAGGCCGTGTGTATTGAGGATATTCTAGAAGACCAGACGAGAAACTATCATCCTGGTGGCTGGATTCTTTTCCAATCACCTCTGGAATCAAGCGGACTGTCGCATCAATCATGGTCATGGCAGCTAGCTCACCACCCGTCAGGACATAATCGCCGAGTGAAATCTCATCCGTTACCAAGGTCTTGATCCGCTCATCGTAGCCCTCATAATGACCGCAGATAAAGATCAATTCTTCTTCCTGAGCCAATTCTTCTGCATAAGCTTGGTCGAAGGTCCGACCAGCAGGGTCCAGTAAGATTACGCGCGGATTCTTTTTTTCGATGGCATCAAAGGCATCGAAGATTGGCTGAGCTCGTAGAAGCATACCTTGCCCCCCACCATAGGGTTCATCGTCCACATGCCGCGCCTTCTCAGCATTTTCACGGAAATTATGATAGTTGATCTCAAGGAGTCCCTTTTCACGCGCCTTTCCGACAATCGAATGCTCCAGGGGTGAAAACATCTCTGGAAAGAGAGTTAAAATATCAATCTTCATCGTCTAACCCTTCTAAGATGTCTACATCCACCCGATTTCCTGGGATATCAATATTGAGGACTACTGGTGGGATATAAGGCAGGAGAAGGTCACGTTTGCCTTTACGTTTGACCACCCAGACGTCATTGGCACCTGGTTGGAGAATTTCCTTGATTTGACCGATCAGTTGGTCATTTTCGTATACATCAAGGCCAATGATCTCGTGGTAATAGAACTCACCCTCATCCAAATCCGTCAAGTCTTCTTCCGCAACCTTGAGGCTAAAGCCCTTGAATTTTTCGATAGCATTGATATGGTACATATCCTTAAACTTGATGATATCAAAGTTCTTGTGCTTCCGATGATTAGCAATGGTCACTGTTTGGACGAACTGATCCTTCTCATCAAAGAGAGCTAATTCAGCTCCTTTTTTAAAACGCTCTTCCGCAAAGTCTGTCACAGACAAGACCCGCATTTCTCCTTGTAAGCCTTGGGTATTGACAATTTTTCCCAACGTTAAAGTAATTCATTTTATTCTTTATATTCCTCTTTTTGATTAATTTATCTCTACAGTTCTCTAATAAGAGCTGCAATTTTTTCCGATTCTGACCACTGTAGATAGTGGTGGTTTCCACCTAGAATGAGTTTTGTATTAGAATTCCAATATTCTGAATCTCTGTACTCTTTTTCTCTGTACGCCTGACAAAATACGAAAACAGGAATATTATCTGCTAAGGACAAACTATCAAAATCTTCAGAAGTAATATTTACAGATATCTGAAATCCAGGAACTTGCTTTTCCAATTCTAAGCCCTTTTCTTCCATCAATTTCCCAAATCAGTCTATCAGTTTCAGGTTCAAATGTTGCTTGAGTTAGTCCCTTAAAATAATTTTCCGGACCACATTCTTCGATCATTCTCATTTGCTCTTCCATTTTTGGATAAGGATTTTTTGAAAAATCAGCAAACATTATATTTTTTGTTGTTGGTTCAATTGCTATCAAGGCTTGACACTTAATTGGTTGACTCATTAACTTTAAAGCCAAAACACCACTTAAACTATGAACACAAAGTATATAATTGGAAATTTCCAATCCTTTCAGGATTTCGTATACCGCTTCAACAAGATTATCCAAATTAATTCCTGTTTGATTATGAATCGGACTCCTACCTGTATTCGGAAAATCAATCGTAAGGTAACCTATTGAGGAAGGAAGTTTTTCAAGTATTGGTAGAAAATTTTCATAACTCGGTATCAAACCAGCACCATTTAAACAAACTAGTACTTTATTTCTCTTTTTATAAGTAACAGAGAAACAACCAATCTTTGTAGTTACTTCAAATCGGTTCATATCAAAACAACTCTTTCTAAACAACAATTCACTTAACAACCTTACGTTTTATTTTATCACGTTCAAGGGATTTTCTCAAATGCTCTTTTCTGCTAGAAACTGCTCCAAATCCTTCTCGTGCTGGTATTTGACAGCTGCTATTTTATCCTTTTCAAAGATGGTTTTAGTGAGGTCGATGTCATTGATAGCTGCGATAGCGACTGTATAGTGAATGATATCAGCCAGTTCTTTAGGCCAATTCCTCATTTGAGTCCTGAACCCCTTCTTTTCGTCCAGAACGATCCATTTAAGACCTCGGCAACTTCACCAACCTCTTCGACGAGCTTGATAAACAGACCTTCTTCTGTACGACTGTCTTTGGTAATGTTCCTTTTAAATAGGCTTGTAATTGCCGAATGGTCACTTCTTTCATAGCTTCTCCTTGCAACAAAAAAACGGGACAGAGTCCCGCCTTTTTATTTTTCGTCAATAACGATTCTTACTTTTTTATCTTCAGTTGGGACAGAGTAGACAATCGTTCTTATCGCAGAAATGGTGCGACCTTTCCGACCGATCACTCGACCAACATCGCTAGGATCAAGGTCAAGGTGGTACTCCAAGAATTCAGGAGTATCTTCGATCTTGATGGTTAAGGCATCCGGTTGTGAAATCAAAGGTTTCACAATTGCAATAATAAGATTTTCAATCGTATCCATACATCAACCTACTTTTATGATTATTTTTGAGAATTTAGAATCGTGGAATTTCTTCAATACACCTTCTTTTTGAAAGGATGTTGCGAACTGTATCTGAAGGTTGAGCTCCATCAGCCAACCATGCAAGAACGCGATCTTCTTTCAAAGTTACTTGGTTTTCTTCAACAAGTGGATTGTAAGTTCCAACTGTTTCGATGAAACGTCCATCACGTGGTGAACGTGAATCTGCTACGTTGATACGGTAGTAAGGTTTTTTTCTTAGAACCCATACGAGTCAAACGAATTTTTAACTGCCATTTTTTTATAAGTCTCTTTTTCTATATTTTTGATTTTCGGTGAAATAGACAAGCTATTTAGCACATGATCTATTATAACACATTTTATAGACCTGTCAAGAAAAAAACTTGACACTATTAAAAATTTTTTTAATCGATCTCAAAGTAATAAGATCCTTCATTTTTGGAATCCGATTCAATCACATAGTTCCCAGGAGGAAGACCGGATACATCCATGTGCTTCCCTTCAAATTCTTTGGCGAGGGAAGTCACTGTAATGGTAAAGGAAAATCCCTTAATTTGTCGGTAGGTAGCATAATCCAAGGTCAGAATCCCTCGAAGATCCGTTTTTCCAGCTTTTTCAGCAGCCAGTAAGTCTCTTGCCAATTGATCTTCAAAATCGGGATTTTGGGTTGGTAACTGAAGACGAACCTCGCTTACCTCGAGGCCTTGAAGACGAAATCGCTCTTTTATCTCTTGCTTTAATTGTTGAAACCCTTGAGATTCAGTAAAGGCTCTTTCGAAGAACGGAGATACTAACCAACTGTTGTAATGTTGAGCCAGTTCTTCAGCCGTGTCATAATTTCTCCCAATTTCTTCTTTAGATAGGAAGCTTGCATAAGGAAAATCAAACTGAACCGTCTTACCCTCAACCCTTTCTTGATAGCTATAGGCGTATTTGGTCGACAGACCATGGAATTCAGCTTCTTTAAAACTTAGGTCTCCTTTAAATCCCGCTTTCTGATAAAAGCCAGAAATTTGCTCTTGGATCTTCTTTTCTTCTTGATCGATAAGAAAGAAGAAAAAACAAGTCAAGAGTGTGACCACTATGAAGAATGCAAGAAGCAGATAGAGACCCATTTCTTGATGTTGAATGGTATTTGTCTTAAATATATTCATTTATCCATAATAACAAAAAAACTAGCCCGAGATCTAGTTTGAAAGAACTCTTTACTTAAGGATAGCCAGTAGTTGTTGATAGTCAGAAACAACATAGGGTCGGCACTGCTGGACTGCTATTTTTCTTTATGATCCGGATTGTACCAGACGGTATCAACCCCATGACATTTGCCTCCAGCGATATCGGCCGTCAGAGAATCCCCAATCATGAGAGCTTGCTCCTTGGTAAAACCTGGTATCAGGTTACTGATCTTTTCATAAAAGGCCACTTCCGGTTTTTGAGTTCCCTAATTGTTCAGAAATGAAGATATCTTTGAAATAAAGGGTGATGGCAGATTGCTTCAAACGCCCTTGCTGAATAGCGGTAACGCCGTTGGTAGCACCGTAGAGCTGGTAACCTCTTTCTACCAACTTGGCTAACATGTCTTCCGCTCCTGGGAAACTCTGTCCCTGTTGACTAATGTAGTCCTGGTAACGCAAAGCCATTTCTTCACCATCTACTTGTCTTCCAAAATGGGCAAAGGCGATGGCAAACCGGCTATTAATCAAATCTTTTTTACTAATCTTCTTTTGCTCCAAATCCTTCCAAAGCCCTTGATTCATGGGCTTTGTAGTAATCCTTAAAAGGCTTGAATCTCTTGAACCCCCTGATCCTGGAGAAATTGCGTTAAGGCCACTTCCTCTGCTGTGTCAAAATCTAACAAGGTGTGATCTAGGTCAAAAAGTAAAAATGTATAGGTCATTCTAAACGTTCCTTCAATTTTTCAACAAAGAGATAGGCTGCTGGGCAGGTAAGAGTATTCTTGATAGTCAGATGGTTGATCTGGTAAATCTTCTTACGATCGGTGTGTGGAAATTCCCGACAAGCCTTAGGGCGAACATCATAGATGGAGCAAAGATTATCTCCACCAAGGAAAGGACAGGGCATGGCTTTGAAAACCTTGTCTCCATCTTCATCAACTTGAAGAAATTCAGCCTCAAAGGCGGGAAGCTTCATTTTGAAATATTTAGCAATGCGCGTGATATCGGCTTCCTTAAAATTAGGTCCTAGCGTCTTGCAACAATTGGCACAAGCTAAACAGTCAATTTCTTGAAAAACTTCATCATGGATTTCAAGTGCTATCTTATCCAAATTTTTAGGAGCCTTCTTTTTTAAAGTGGCTAAGAATTTGCGATGCTCCTTTTGCTTTTGTAGGGCTAATTGATGGTATTTTTCAAGGTCAATTTCTTGGGTCATAAACTACTTTCTATTTGCTAAACAGATAAAAGCATTATACCATACTCAATCAAAAAAGAAATCTGCTAACTGTGCAGATCTCTTGAAAATATAATTAAAGAGCCGAACCTTTTTTATCTAAACTCCATGTTTCTTCGACATATGGAATAATAGTCCCCAAAGTCTCTTTGTCACCTTCAAAAGCAATCAAATAGATCTTTTCTCCACTTTGAAAGACCCAAGTGATAACATACTGTCCCGATTTCATTATAACGTTTAATTGGTAGGCTTCATTACCAGAAACAGTTGTTTTCGCCCCCCATAATTTTTCAACATCCTGACTATCCTGCCAATGGGAAGCGAGTCGATTGGCAACGAGATTAGCAGTAAAGGTTTCACCAGGCCCAAGCTTTGCCTTCTCTTCCGTTAAGGCATTTAAGGTGATAATGTTGTACCCACTTCCATCCGTGTATTGGATATCATCCCCACCATTAACATCACGAAATCTAATCCAATTACTAGGAATATCAATGTAACCATAGTCAGAAGATCCCACTCGTTGGGTAGTTCCAGTCACTTTCCCCTCAGAGGAAGACTGAGATTTTTCATTAGAAGATTCCTCTTCACTAGAAGAACTGCTCAACGTTTTTTTAACCTTGTTGGAACTGGACGATGTCCCAGAAGATTGTTGAGAGTTCCTCTTACTTGGATTTATACAAGCTACAGAGAAAAAAATTGATAAAGGCAGTTACCGTGCACAAAACTAATCTTTTTCATTCTCATCCTCCACTTCTACTGTTATCTACTACTAGTCTACCACCTTTTTTCTCAATTTAAAAGAGGCTTTTGTCAAGGCTGATACTAGTGCCAAAAAAACGCCCAACAAGGGCGTTACAGTTCACTTACTAATAAGAGTTTATGCCTATTCTTCATCCATTGATAATACAGACAAGAAGGCTTCCTGTGGAACTTCAACAGATCCAATAGCCTTCATCCGTTTCTTACCAGCTTTTTGTTTTTCAAGAAGCTTGCGTTTCCGTGAGACGTCCCCACCATAACACTTGGCCAAGACGTTCTTACGAAGGGCCTTGATATCTGTACGGGCCACAATCTTATGACCGATGGCAGCTTGGATAGGCACTTCAAACTGTTGACGAGGATAATCTTCTTAAGTTTCTCAACGATTAATTTACCACGTTCATAAGCAAAGTCCTTGTGAACGATAAAGCTGAGAGCATCGACAGTATCCCCGTTGAGGAGAATATCCATCTTAACCAGTTTGGATGGACGGTACTCAGACAACTCATAGTCAAAGCTTGCATAGCCACGAGTCGAAGATTTCAATTTATCAAAGAAATCGAAGACAATTTCCGCCAGTGGGATTTGATAGATGACATTGACACGATTCTCATCGATGTAATCCATGGTCACAAAATCCCCACGTTTGCGTTGGGCCAATTCCATCACAGCACCAACAAACTCTTGTGGCACCATGATTTGCGCTTTGACATAAGGTTCTTCGATTGAAGCGATCTTGGTTGGGTCTGGAAACTCAGATGGGTTAGACACATCTAGTGCTTCGCCATCCGTTAAATTGACCTTGTAGATAACAGACGGCGCTGTCATGATCAAATCAATATTGAACTCGCGCTCCAAGCGTTCTTGGATAACGTCCATATGAAGAAGTCCCAAGAAACCACAACGGAAACCAAAACCAAGGGCTTGAGAAGTTTCCGGTTCAAATTGAAGACTAGCGTCATTCAATTGCAATTTTTCCAAGGCTTCACGAAGATCATTGTATTTGTTGGATTCGATTGGATAAAGACCGGCAAAGACCATTGGGTTCATCTGCTTGTAACCATGAAGAGGCTCAGCTGCTGGATTGGTCGCCAAGGTCACCGTATCCCCGACACGGGTATCTGCAACGGTCTTGATAGAGGCTGCGATATAGCCAACATCTCCGGTCGCAAGGAAATCACGACCAACCGCTTTAGGAGTGAAGATCCCCACCTCTGTGACATCAAAGGTCTTACCATTACTCATCAACTGGATGGTATCGCCTGGCTTCACCATACCATTGACCACCCGAACTTGGAGAATGACTCCACGATATGGGTCGTATACCGAGTCAAAAATCAAAGCTTGCAAAGGAGCTGCAACATCCCCTGTAGGAGCAGGGACTTTCTCAACGATCTGCTCCAAAATCTCTTCAATCCCGATACCAGCCTTGGCAGAAGCTAAGACTGCCTCGCTAGCATCCAGACCAATGACATCTTCCACTTCTGTCCGCACACGCTCCGGATCAGCGGCTGGTAAGTCAATCTTATTAATAACTGGAAGGATCTCCAAGTCATTATCCAAAGCAAGATAGACATTTGCTAGTGTTTGCGCTTCAATCCCTTGAGCCGCATCGACTACGAGAATGGCACCCTCACAGGCGGCAAGCGAACGAGAAACCTCGTAAGTAAAGTCCACGTGACCCGGTGTGTCAATCAAGTGGAAAATGTAAGTTTCTCCGTCTTTTGCTGTATAGTTCAACTCGATAGCATTGAGCTTGATGGTAATCCCGCGTTCCCGTTCCAGATCCATACTGTCCAAAAAGCTGGGCTTGCATTTCCCGACTAGAGACCGTCTCAGTTTTTCTAAAATCCGATCGGCCAGGGTAGATTTACCGTGGTCGATATGAGCAATAATAGAAAAAGTTACGGATCTTCTCCTGACGTTTCTTTAATTCTTCTAAATTCATTTCTTCTTCCTTATAAAAACTGTTCAGTATATTATAACAAAAAAAGCCATGAGCTTGGCTGGTTTAAAGGAATAAAATCCCTAATAATACGTTTTAATTCAAAATCAATTTTTTTCTTCATTTATCACTAGTTTCTATTTACTTTTTCGATTTAATTCATTATAATAGAAGGTGACAAAAAAAGGAGGTGAGTCTCTTGGCAAGAGGACGAGGAAAAGCAAGCCCACAAGACAAAGAAGCCTTGCGCATTATTTCTGAAAAAATCAGAGAACTACTAAAAGTTCAAAACAAAAAACAAGTCGATTTATCTCAGTACAACTGGTATTCCTGCTAGTACCTTAACTGGCTATGTGAAAGGGACTTCCTTCCTGTTAGTGAGAACCTTGAAAAGATTGCTAGTTTCTTTGAAATTCCCTTATCAGACCTAGACCCTCGTTATGGTAAGTCGGATACCTTAGAGGATTCCAAGATAGAATTTATCTACAAACAACTAGACGAAGATTTTCAAGATACACTTTTAGAAGAAGCCAATCGCTTGTTAGTATTGCAGTCAGAGCGAAAGCGAATTGAGAAGAAATACACACCCTATACAGTCTTTGACAGTTATCTTTGCTAGTCAAAAGTGCTTCTAAGGGAGATTTGGTGTGGTTTGATCAAAAACTAGCCCATGATCTAGCTCTTTGGATTCATACTGACTCGTTAGAACCTAAATATCCAAAGGGTTCCGTAGCATTGATTAAGCAAACTTTCTATGATACTGCTGGTGCTATTTACGCCATTGAGTATGATGGTCAAACTCTCATTAAGCGAGTCTTTCGAGAAGCTCAAGGGATTCGTCTGGTTTCTCTTAACAAAAAGTATAGCGACAAGGTTATTCCTCTAGACGAAGAACCACGTGTCATTGGAAAGGTGATTGCATCCTTTCTACCGGCTAGAGAGGAGGATCTATGATTCAGTTAATAGCCATTGATTTGGATGGTACACTTCTTTCTCCTGATAAAACTATCAGCCCTGCTAATAAACAAGCTCTATTAGATGCAGAGGCAGCTGGCGTACATGTTGTCATTTGTACCGGACGCCCTCTATCTGGGGTCCGTCCGATTTTTGAGGAGATCGGTTTTAAAAGTGACCACTCCTACTCAGTGATCAATAACGGTTGTACAACTGTAAAATCTTTAGATTGGTCTGTCATCACTTATGCAGCCTTTTCTGAAGATGATTTGCTTTATCTCGACCTTCTTTCCAAAGAGATTCATCCACAATTAAGTTTGTTTGATTTAAATCGTTACATTATTTTAAACCAAGAACCTAATGAGATGTCTAAATTAGATGCCAGTGCCGTTCATACTGAACCTGTGAGGCTTTCACTTGAAGAAGTTTTAGAATCCCAACCTATTTTCCAAGGAATGTTTATTGACTCCAAAGATGAAGTTGATCGCTTTCAGGAACAATATGAATCGGTCTTGGCCAAACGATTCCATACTATTCGGTCACAACCGATTCTGTTTGAGATTCTTCCAAAAGATGTCAACAAAGCGTCTGGTCTAAAAGCTCTAGCAGAACGACTAGGAATCCCTACAGAAAATGTTATGGCGATTGGTGATGAAAATAATGATATTGAAATGATTCAATACGCAGGTCTTGGAGTCGCGATGGGCAACGCAGCTAACCATATTAAGGAATTGGCAGATGTCACGACTACTACTAATGCTGAAGATGGTGTCGCTACTGCAATTAGACGCTACGTCTTGACTAATCAAAACTAGAAAAGGAAAACTAATGAAATACCCTACATTATTGGAAAGATTTTTAACCTATGTCAGAGTCAACACTCGTTCTGACGAGACTTCAACAACAACTCCTAGTACTCCATCCCAAGTCGAATTTGCAAAGAATGTACTGATTCCTGAAATGGAAAGAGTTGGACTGCATAATATTTATTATCTTCCAAATGGTTTTGCTATTGGAACTTTACCAGCTAATGACCCAAGTCTCACACGAAAGATTGGCTTTATCTCACATATGGATACGGCTGACTTCAATGCTGAGAATATCAGTCCTCAAGTCATTGAAAACTATGATGGTGGTACCATTGCTCTTGGTGATTCTGGTTATTCACTAGACCCTGCTGACTTTGCTAACCTCCACAACTACAAGGGACAGACCTTGATCACTACTGACGGTACGACCCTTCTTGGTGCAGATGACAAATCAGGGATTGCTGAGATTATGACAGCCATTGAATACTTGACAGCACACCCTGAAATCAAACACTGTGAAATCCGAGTAGGTTTTGGTCCAGATGAAGAAATTGGTGTCGGAGCAGATAAGTTTGATGCAGAAGACTTCGATGTGGAGTTCGCTTATACAGTGGACGGTGGTCCTCTTGGTGAATTGCAATACGAAACCTTCTCCAGCTGCAGGTGCTGAAATCATCTTCAAAGGACGTAATGTTCACCCAGGAACTGCTAAGAATCAAATGGTCAATGCTCTTCAGTTAGCAATTGACTTCCACAATCAACTCCCTGAAGAAGACCGCCCAGAAAAAACAGATGGCTACCAAGGCTTCTTCCATTTGATGAATATCGATGGGACTGTTGAGGAAGCGCATGCTAGTTACATCATTCGTGACTTTGAGTCAGAAAACTTTGAAGCTCGTAAAACCATGATGGAAGACATCGCAAGCAAGATGAACCAAGAACTTGGTGCCGAACGTGTCCTTTTTAAATCTCAAAGACCAGTACTACAACATGAAACAGGTCATCGAGAAAGATATGACACCTGTCAATTTGGCTAAGGAAGTTATGGAAGATCTAGGCATTACTCCTATTATTGAACCAATCCGCGGTGGTACAGACGGTTCTAAGATTTCCTTTATGGGAATCCCTACTCCAAACCTCTTCGCTGGTGGCGAAAATATGCACGGTCGCTTTGAGTATGTGAGCCTTCAAACCATGGAACGTGCAGTTGATACCATCATCGGTATTGTTAGCCACGTATAAATTAACTATGTTTTATCATCACAAAATGCTTCGGTACAATTGTACTGAAGCATTTTTGTTTGTTTTTGATTTGATAACCTCAACTTGGGCAAACTGAGCATCGATTTGAGTTTGATAGCTTTCATAGATAGAGATGGGGATTCGTAAGCAGGTCTTTGTCTCATGGGCAACGAAGGGACGGCTACTGATAAGAGCTACTTTTCTTCCAGATTCTTTTTACTAGTCTTAGACGCTTGAGGATTTTTGAGAATTACTCTTGAATCTGCTGGGTCTCCTTGGTCAACCAAGAGGATCCATTCCTTCCAATCTGGCGCTTCATCTTCCCCACTTACAGAGGTAAAATAAGAGACAGTTTCACCAGTTTTTTCAAAGCCGGCTGACAAGTCCAAGGGATGAAATTTTAAGGATTGAGTCTCGACGGGCCTTGTTTCCTGTTCAAATAAATAGATATTATAGAGGAATTGCAAATAGAAAGGATCCATCCGACTCAAGTCACAAACTTCCTCCATTTCAAATCCTCTATGTAGAGCTTCTAAAATAGATGAAAATCTGTAGGGCATCCGTTTAGCAATCCGTTGAATCAATTCATCGTCAGAAACATCTTTTAGAATATTCTTAGGCCATTGGTCCGAACCAAAATTTTCAACAGCTTGTTGATAGGCTTCTTCTAGACTAGTCCCAAACCCATAGAGAGCACCGATTGAGTTAATCTGAGTATTGAGGACCCTTGAAACTTTCTCTATTGGAAAGACAGGGAGTTTAAAGAAAATTCGGTCAAGACTCGGTTCAAAACAGAGCGGTAAGACCTTTCATCGTCGGGTGAGGAAGATCCAAAAGGTGGTCGCCTAATTTTAAGCATAAGGCTTGGTGATAAAGGGAATAACCTAAGGCCATGGACATGGACGAAAAAGAATCAGAGGCAAATGGATTGACCTCAAGGATATAAAATTGGTAACTCTTTGGGTCCAAAGGCAAACTTGATGGAGGTCGCTCCAACCAATCGTCAAAATGGCGCACAATTGATAAAAGTCGCCTCCCGCAAGGTTTGATGCTCTGTATCTGTCAGTGTCAGACTAGGGATGACTTGATAGGAATCACTGGAATGGATCCCCACCGGGTCTACACTCTCAATATTTCCCGCAAGATAATAATTATCCTGTCGATCTCGGACTACGACGTATTCCAACTCCTTGAAACCAACTGTCGAGAACTCCAACAAACACTGACCTTGTGGCGATACTTCTAGCCCATTTTCGACAGCCTCACATAAATCATCCAAGTTATTAGCAATTCGACGCCCTTGCCCATGCTTGCTGGCAAGTGGCCAAACAACAATAGGAAATTGAATCTGCTCCGAAAAACTCAATGGCCTCTCTGACTGTCGAAACCAAGGAAGAGGAAGGAACTTGATAACCCAAGTCCTGTAAAAATGTCTTTTGGTCTGCCTGATGGTAAAAGGCTCTGTACTGCCTAAGCGAAGTTCCTAGAATACGGATCTTGTGCTCCTTAGAAACCCAATTTCCTCCAATCGGAATAATAAGCCAAGGAGTTGCTTGTCCGCAAAAGACAGTAGTAAGTTTCTTGTATTTGTCGCTAGAAGGGCTTCTTTTAGACTATCCAACTTTAAACGAATAACTGAAACAGCATCTCCAGCTTCTTTGGTAATCTCGTTCTCATCTCCACAATAGAGGATTTCTGTTTGGTAGCCACGTTCTTTTAATAAGGGACAAGAAGTGAGTGCTCCAAGCAAACTGACATCATTGAAGGATTCTGCACACAAAAGTGTTACTTGATTCATGACCATAACTCCTCCCTTCTTTCGTCTAATTTACTTTCAATCAGATCCATAAATTCATCATAGAAATAGAGACTTTCTCTTGGTCCTGGACTGGACTCAATATGATAGAGGACACCAATCAAGGGAAGATAGCGGTGACGAAAAGCCTCGATAGAGTGATCATGAAGCTCCTCATGGGTAATCAGAAAATCACGTGGAAGGGTATCGCGTTCAATGTTGTACTGGTGATTCTGGCTAGTAATTTCGACCTTCCCAGTAGCAACCTCTTTTACTGGAATGTTGAGTCCTCGATGAGGCCTTTTTAGGTTGTTGAGGCTGCCTCCGTGGGCAAGGGCCAGTAATTCTGCCCCCAAGCCGATCCCCATAATAGGTATATGAGGATCAATTTTAGCAATGACCTGGTAAATACTATCAATATGATGGGGATTCCCTGGACCACTGGATAGGATGATCCCATCTGGCTGGAGATCCTTTAATTCTTTCAATTTAATCGAATAAGGAACGACCGTTACATTACACCCTCTCGCGATTAATTGACGCAAAACCGAATGACGCAAGCCCAGATCGATCAAGACAATACTCTTACCAAATCCTGGTGCTGCATAAGGGGTTTTGGTAGACACTTGACGAACCTGGTCAAAAGGCAAGACGGTTGCCCGAAGTTGATCTAGGATATGCTCAATCGCATCCCCTTCATTAACCACTGTAGCCTTCATACTCCCATACTTAGAAACAATTTTAGCCAGCCTTCTGGTATCGACTCCTTGAATCCCTGGAATGTTGTGTTTCTTAAGATATGCATCCAAGGACAACTGTTTGCGCCAATTACTGGGATGGCTCGCTAATTGGTTCACTACCACAGCTAGACAACCTGGAAAAATCGATTCGTAATCATCTCGATTGATTCCTGTTGTTCCAATAACTGGAAAAAGTAAAGGCTAAAATTTGACCCTTATAGGATTGATCGGTAATCAATTCTTGATAACCCGTCATGGCAGAATTTAAGACCAATTCCCCACTGACATAGGTATCAGCTCCAAAACCAGTTCCTTCAAAAACCGTCCCATCTTCTAATACTAAGAGACGTTTTACCATAAATTCTCCTTACAGACTCCAAAAAGAAAAGTGAGAAAAGACCACCTTTTTGTAGACTCTCTCACTTCTCCTTTCTATTTTCTAACTCTATTATTTCCGTCCAGCTAAAACCGCTTCGATGATAGCCATGCGGACAAAAGACACCGTTGGTCATTTGCTCCACGATGCGTGATTTAGGAGCTTCTACCAAGTGGTCAGCAATCTCCACATCACGGTTTTACTGGAGCAGGGTGCATCAAGATAGCTGTATCTTTCATACGATCATAGCGTTCTTGTGTCAACCCATGCAAACGATGGTAGTTCTCTTTTGAGAAGAGAGACTCATAGTCATGACGCTCGTGTTGCACACGGAGGAACATCATGACATCGACCTCTTCAATGACTTCATCAATCGTCACAAAGGTTCCATATTCTTCGAACTCCGCACTTCTCCACTCGTCTGGCCCAGCAAAGTAGAGGGTTGCGCCCAAGCGTTTCAAGATTTGCATATTGGATTTTGCAACCCGTGAGTGATCCAAGTCACCAGCGATACAAACCTTCAAACCGTCAAAGTGACCAAACTCTTGATAGATGGTCATCAAGTCAAGTAAACTTTGGCTTGGGTGTTGACCAGACCCATCTCCCCCGTTGACAATAGAGGCTGTGATGGTTGGACTCTCAATCAATTGCTTGTAGTAGTCTACTTCTGGGTGACGGATGACGCAGATATCTACTCCGAGAGCTGACATGGTCAAAATCGTATCATAGAGAGTTTCACCCTTGTTTACAGAGCTCGTTTTCACATCAAAGTCAAGGAGATCACAACCCAATTTCAACTCAGCCACTTCAAATGCTTTGTGCGTACGTGTTGATGACTCAAAGAAGAGGTTAGACACGATATGTTGCTCATCATAATGAGTCTTTGCTCCATTTTTAAACTCAATTCCACGCTTAATCAAGGCCATAACTTCTTCGTTTGATAAAGCTTCCATTGAGACAAGGTTTTTAAGTGCGATTTGATTTGTAGACATGTTGTAACTCCATTCCAAAGATATGCATATGTGAAAACGATACAGGAAGCTCACTCAGTCGCTCCTGTATATAGCGACGATTTGAAAACTACCTTATTCACTCACCTCGATCAAGATGCGATCTTGACCATCTAGCTCAGACATTTCGACAATGATTTCCTCTGATCGACTTGTTGGAATATTCTTTCCAACATAATCTGGTCGGATCGGCAATTCCCTATGACCGCGATCCACTAGGACAGCCAGGCTGACACGAGATGGACGTCCGCGACTGACAAGATTATCGATAGCTGCTCGAATGGTCCGACCTGTATAAAGGACATCATCAATCAGGATGACATCTTTGCCAGTAATATCTACTGGTAAAACGGTTGAATCTTCTGTTACTTTAATATCATCACGGAAAGGCTTGGTATCCAATTCACAGACTGGAACTTCTATTTGTTCTAGCTGTGCTAACCGTTCTTTGATGCGATTGGCAATGAAAACGCCACGAGTTTTGATCCCTACCAAAACAATTTGGCTCAGATCCTTATTCCGTTCGATGATTTCATATGTGATGCGAGTAATAGCACGCTTCATGGTCAGATCATCAACGACTTCTTTGATCTTCATCTTTTCCTCCTAATTGATAGAAAAAAGCCTCCTTTTTCAAGGAGGCTTCAGAAAAATACTAAGAGATAAGACCTAGAACGCATCTAGTTCACCCCTTATTTTGATCAGACTCCTTGCCTGCCTCACGGGACAGGATTAAAGGACTATTTAATTATCCATACTATATCACAGTTTATAGAGGGATGCAAGAAAAAACTTATTTTTTTCTACTAATGTTCGGATTTTTATCAACAAATCTTCTATTTAATAATGATCTGTTCCTTTTTTACCAATCCTCTTCAGGGCAAACAGGCCACATCCAGCTAGTAAGTAAGCGACAAAAATGATAGTCGCCATCTTAGCGACATAGAGCCAGCCAAAACGATTGACATTGATAAAGAAATAAGGGAAAGGACTGTCTTTAGCGCCAGGTACTGGCCATTTAAGGACCAAACCGTTTATCAGTGCAAAGACCATATAGAGCAAAGGAAGCAAGGTCCAAGCTAACGGATCCGACTTACGGTACTGTTTGGGTTTATCAATGACCAGGGTATCAAAGAAAGAAACATCAAAGGAACAATGTAATGACAGAGAAGTTTTCCAAACGGTAAAACTTCTCAGGGTGTCGCGATCGGTGCAAGCATAAAGTGGTAGATGACACAGGTGATCATGATGAGACATGGTGACACCACCCTTCAAGCGAAGATAGCCCTGGGTCTGGGTTGAACGACCACGAAGCATGCGCCAAACCATATCTCCCATGAAGAACATGACCAACATGTTAGACAAAATGGTGTAATAAAGCATCATCCCAAAGCCACCATGCTTGGTGAGTTGCAGATAAACACCGATGACACTTAAGATAAACAATAGAAAACGATAACTAAACAATAGTTTGAATTTCATAGTATTCTCCTGAAAGAAAAGGGCTAAGCCCTCCTTCTTATTCTTAAATCTTCTTCACAAATTCTGATTTGAGTTTCATTGCGCCAAATCCATCAATCTTACAATCAATGTTGTGGTCGCCTTCAACAATGCGAATGTTTTTCACGCGCGTTCCTTGTTTCAAATCTTTTGGTGCACCCTTGACTTTCAAGTCTTTGATTAAGGTGACAGTATCCCCATCAGCCAATTTGTTTCCATTGGCATCAATCGCAACGACACCATCTTCTTCAACGATTTCAGCTGGGTTCCATTCATAAGCACATTCTGGACAGACCAAGAGGGCTCCATCCTCATAGACATATTCTGAATGACATTTTGGACAGTTTGGTAAGTTATTCATTTCAATCTCCTTAGCAAAATTAACTCCCATAGTATACCATGAAAGGGACGTTTTGACAAATACTGCTCAACTCTAGCATTTTGTACAAAAGAGGAGGCAACTCGACCTCCTAGAATCGATAATAACCTTTAATCTTCTTGTAATTCTTGAATGCCTCGAACCACGCGCACGCCCGCTTGACTCCTATCTCGTAGTTCTTCTTCAGAGTATGGGAAGGTATTGATCAAGATACTTTGCATACCAATACTTTTCGCTACAGCTACATCTGTAGTGAAGTCATTCCCTACCATGACCGTTTTATCAGGATTCAACTGGTGTTCTTTGATCACTTTCACGAGAAATTCGGACTGAGGTTTGCGAATCCCAGCATCTGACGACAAATAAATATCATGGAAAATCTCTCTCAAGCCGACCAAATCAATCTCTGGGTTGGTAAAGTCCGCTTGTGCATTAGATAAGAGATAGAGCCGACAACCTGCAGCCTTCATATCTTCTAAGACTTCTTTCGTGTGTGGGTAAAGCTCCAAGCGTTTGCGAGAGAGAACACGGAAGGTCCGAGCAATCAAACGACCCCACTCTTTGAGATGATGGACACTGGCTCCTGTTGGATGACTTTCTAGATAAAGTTGAACAAAGATCACGGTCAAGTCAATCTCCGGATAAGTGACTTGTTTTTCCTTAGCGATACTTTCCTCAGCTTGCTTCACCAACTCCTTATAGCGTGCTTGCAGGCTTTCCCCTGTATAATGAGCACCATAGGACTGGTAGATTTGGGCCATGGTCTCCCATAAGACTGGACTTGACTCATCGGTTTCGATATCGACCAAGGTTCCATAAAAATCAAAGATATAGTTTTTAAATGCGTACTTTTGCTGATTCATCTCTTTCTCCCGTTACAAACATGGTAAAGGTGGCCTTACAGACATTGACACCTTCCTGATTGGTGATATCGACATCGACAACCCGAGTTGTCCGCCCACTGTGGACACATTCCCCGTGAATCGTGAGGATATCTCCTAGGCGCCCTGCTTTCAAATAATTGATGGAAGACTGCAAGGTCACACCATCTACTCCCTGTGAAATCACGACCAAGCCACTGATCTGGTCACACAGGGTAAAGAGATAGCCACCGTGCGCGTTTCCATAATAATTAAGAGATGATTCAACGACCTTCGTTGTTACAACAACATGGCCATCTCTCATGGTTTCGATCTCGTAATTTTCAAATGCAGCAATGGCATCAAAGTGAAAATCCTTCATGTTAAAACCTCTTCCCCCTATATAAGGTATTCCTAAACTCTTCCATCATACTATTTTTTTCAACTTCTTACAAGAATAAGAAAAGAGCTAGTGTTACCTAACTCCTTAATAGCGAAATTTTTCCCAACCATCGTCTGTCCGTTTGCGATAATAGTACTCGGATAAATCTGGGTCTTCCATCACTTCCAGCAGAGGAAGCATATCGTAGGACAAGTCCAACTTTTCTAATTGGTCCTTCTCAACCCAAGAAACTTCTCCTTCTTCAGACGATCTTAGCTGACCTGTAAATTCTGTCGCTTTGTAGCAAAAGACGATATAGCGACCTCCCTCATCTAGCTGCCCAGTCTTTTCACTGCGACGAGTTTTGGGGATCTGATAAATCGTGAGACCTGTCTCTTCCTCAGATTTCACGAATGACAGATTCTACCAAACTTTCTCCTTCTTCAATATGGCCACCTGGAAAAGCATAGCCAGCCCAGTGAGTCTTTTCAGGTGAGCGGTATTGGAGGACTACTTTCCCATTTTCAAGATCTTCGACCATGCAAAGATTGCACAGTATAGTAGGCGTTGTACGTGACATATATTTCCTTTCTATTGATTTATTCCTTTTTCTTTTGTTTTCATCAGATCATATTTTCATCAAAGCTCAAAAAATCGTCTGAAAAGCATGACATCGGTAAAAAAAAGACTCAGATAGGTTGCTATAGGAAACCAAATGATAACTGTGATCTAGAGATCAAGAGGGAAAGAGCAGGACCCCTTACTATTTTTTTCCCACTAATTCCGATAAAAGAGATGGACTATTAAACCGATACTATTAAGATAGACGAACAATCCAGCAGATCTTGTTAGAGTCATCCTTGTGCCTAGACAAAGTTCTAAGAAACCAATAGTCAAAATAATCGATACACCAGACAAAAATAGATTTATATATAATGGAAAAACTACTAATTGATGATCTCTATAGGAGCGACGGAATAGGAAGACTCTTAAAAATAAGATTGATACCTATTCCTATTCCTAAGATGAGATCAAGGATCAGGAAAAAGCCTATAATTTTATGAGAATCTAGCCAGAGCTGAAAACTTTCTCTCCTTGATAGATTCTTTTTTGTATTTGATTTTCTTTGATTATTTTTCATTTGAGTGGATTTTCCCCATTAGCTTCTTACCCTTTTTTCAAATCGGTCTAGTTATCTGTCTTTCTCTTTACCTTGTACTATTTTTTAATTATTTGTGTCTCTTAGAATCTTGTTTCATGATAGTTTCTTCACTTCTTCTGCTACCTTTTGGAGATGCTGTTCTCGCATGCTAGCAGTGTTCACATCCCGTCCGACTTCTCCCAAGATGCAGACGCGCTTGGTTTTGATCCCACAGTGGTTCAAGACGGCATTCTTCAAAACAGAGATGCCATAACTATCCGGAATGTTGAGAGGGCCTGAAAAGATCTTGTACCACCAAGTAGGCGCCATGGAGGTCGCATAAATACTGGCTGTTTTTCCTTTAAGCAACTTCTTGAAATTGCTTGCCTCTAAGGTAATTCCAGATGAAACTTCCCTGATCATTGGCCGAGTAGGCAATCCCCGGTGTAAAGACCCGATCGATCCAGCCCTTCATAAGGCTCGGCATACTACTCCACCAGATGGGATAGACAAAGATCAGGTGATCCGCCCACTGGATCCATTCTTGAGAACGAAGGATAAAGGGATCTTCCTCCATCCGTTTTCGATAGCCATAGCGAAGAACCGGATCAAAGTCCTCTTCATTGAGATTGATCACTTTAAGCTCGTGGCGATTTGAGTCAATAGTTTCGACAATGGTTTGAAAAATAGCCTGACAGTAACTTTCCTTATCCGGATGCCCATTGATGACTAAAATTTTCATTCGTCTTCTCCTTCATTTCTTTGGTTCATTCTATCTCTTTTATTTTTTTACTTGATTAATTGATAATGGTTCAAAGATTGATAGATACGTCCTTTAGGAATTTTTATTTGAAGAACACATCATCCGCAATTCCTTAACAGGTTTTCCAAGTTTCAAGTATTTTGTTCTTGGCCATCAAAAGTAAAACCCATTTTTTGATAGAAAGCAATGGCTCGCTTATTATCTTTCAATACCCATAAATAAATTTCAGAGAAATGATCAAGAGCAACAAATGCAGCATGCATTAACTGTTTACTCACACCTTTTCCATAGTAATCTTTTAAAACATATAAGGCAATGATTTCACCAGCTTGAATGGTCTCATCACGAAAATTTCCATAGCTGATAAATCCAACGACCTTCTTTCCATCCATCGCAATCAAGGTATTTTCTGGATATTTTTGACTAAAGAATCGACATTTTTCTAATGTCATCGTCTCCTGAAAATCCGCGGGTAAAAGATCGTCATAAGCCTCTCTCCACGTTTGCCAATGAACGAGAGATTTTCCTTCTATCTCTTCAGGAGTTTCCATTGTTTTAATGATAATCTTCATTCGTTTTATCCTATCTAATCCAAGGCCTTGACTTCCAACATCATATCACGGATCTGAGCTGCCAACTCGAAATCAAGCACTTCGACAGCGGCCTGCATTTGACCTTGCAGTTTCTTGACCAGTTCTTTGCGCTCTTGGCGGTTGAGACTGGTGATATCCACTTCCTTGTCCTCTTCCTTAGGCCACAGCCTTGGTAACAGAGATGAGGTCACGGATTTCCTTTCTTGATGGTTTGTGGGACAATGCCATGCTCTTCGTTATAGGCCATCTGAATCTGACGACGACGAGCTGTTTCATCAATCGCACGTTGCATAGACTGGGTCATGGTATCCGCATACATGATGACATGGCCTTCGCTATTACGGGCTGCACGACCGATGGTCTGGATCAGTCCGCGTTCATTACGGAGAAAACCTTCCTTGTCCGCATCAAGAATAGCCACCAGACTAACTTCTGGTACGTCTATCCCTTCCCGAAGAAGGTTGATACCGACAAGTACATCAAAGACACCCAAACGCAAATCACGGATAATCTCCGTCCGCTCCAAGGTCTTAATGTCCGAGTGCATGTATTTCACCTTGACGCCCATTTCCTTGAAGTAGTCCGTCAAATCTTCTGCCATCTTCTTGGTCAGGGTGGTGACAAAGGTCCGCTCTCCACGTTCTACTCGCGCATTGATCTCACCCAAGAGATCGTCCATTTGTCCCATAGTCGGACGCACTTCCACCTCTGGATCCAGAAGACCAGTCGGACGAATGATTTGCTCGATGACGGTATCAGTTTGTTCCATCTCATAATCGCCTGGTGTCGCAGACACATAGACGATCTGATGGACATGACTTTCAAACTCCTCACGACGAAGAGGCCGGTTATCCAGAGCAGACGGCAAACGGAAACCATAGTTGACCAACATCTCCTTACGCGAGCGGTCTCCATTGTACATTCCCTTGATTTGTCCCATGGTCATGTGGCTTTCGTCAATCATAATGAGAAAATCTTCTGGGAAGAAGTCAAGAAGGGTGTAAGGTGGCTCTCCTTCACTCCGTCCGTCCATGTGACGGGAGTAGTTTTCTACCCCATTGGTGTAGCCCATTTCCCTAAGCATTTCAATATCATACTCGGTCCGTTGTTTCAGGCGCTGGGCTTCTAAGAGCTTGCCTTCTTTTTCAAAGACTTTCAACTGTTCTTCTAGTTCCGCCTGAATCTTGGCTATGGCTACTTCCATATGGTCATCATTGGTCACGAAGTGAGTGGCTGGGAAGATCGCTAAGTGGTCCACTTCACCAAGGACTTGACCCGTCAAAGCTTCGACCTCACGGATGCGATCAATTTCGTCCCCGAAAAACTCAACGCGAAAGGCATGTTCATCACGCGAAGCTGGGAAAATCTCGACCACATCCCCACGGACACGGAATTTCCCCCGTTGAAAGTCGATGTCATTGCGCTCAAACTGGATATCCACCAAGTCGTTCAGCAGTTTATCGCGAGAAATCTCGAGACCTGGGCGTAGGCTCACCACGCTATCCGAGTATTCTTTGGGAGAACCCAACCCATAGATACATGAAACAGACGCAACTACAATGACGTCATTGCGCTCTAAGAGGGCTGAGGTTGCTGAGTGACGAAGCTTGTCAATCTCATCATTGACCGAGCTATCTTTTTCGATATAGGTATCACTCGAAGGCACATAGGCTTCAGGCTGGTAGTAATCGTAGTAAGAGACGAAATACTCGACCGCATTTTCAGGGAAAAATTCCTTGAACTCTCCATAGAGCTGGCCTGCTAGGGTTTTATTGTGGGCGATGACCAAGGTCGGTTTATTCACTTGGGCAATGACTTGACTCATGGTATAGGTCTTGCCCGTACCAGTCGCCCCCATCAAGATTTGGGCCTTCTCGCCTCCCTCGATGTTATCTACCAACTGCTCGATGGCCTGCGGTTGGTCCCCAGACGGTTGGTATTTTGATACTAGTTTAAATTTGTTGTCTGTTACTCGATTAATCATCTCTTTGTCCTCTCATATATAGACCTTATTTTACCATAAATCACCAGAATTCTCTGTGATGAGGAATGAAGAGAGAAGACAACATGTTACAAAATGATACGTTAAATCGGGATATGTCCGAATTACAACATCATTAATTGGACACGCATTAGCATAAAAACTAAACAAGACTCTCGAAATTACTTCGAAAGTCTTGTCTTTTATTCTAAAACCATGCAATACGTAACAAGAGGCTGGGACAAAAGTCATAGCCTCTTAATTGTTTTTGGATTGTCGAGCAAGACGCAGTGGTTGAGTGGGCTCTACTACGCTGATTTCATCAGCTTTTACAGCCCTACTCAACTGTGCGGAGGTGGGACGACGAAATGGAATTCTAACGAATTACCGATTTCTGTCCCACTCTCCCAAAATTAGAAAGGTTTGCTCATTAGTATCATTTTTATTTACTACTTAACTTCTTGATTCCTTACCAATAAGTAGATTGTTGCTCCAAGTGAACATACCAGTCCAATAACGTAAATACAGAGTTGCAGATTGGAAGCTCTCCCTAATATTGTATCTGCAACAATATTATAAAATAGGTAACTAGTCAATGGTTCCACTACTCTTTCTATGAATGGTTGTACTAAAATAGGAAATAGAAATAAAATAGCTAAACTCCCCATTGGACTTTTGAAAAAATAACTTAAAAAGTGAGAAATCAAAAAGTATTGGATGGAGCCAATCAAATAGAAGCTGAAAATTTCTAAACTGACACCATTTTCGCTACTAAAAAAATGAAACCATATAAGCAGTACAATGAAATACAAGGTTGATTGTAGTACTACATCACATAACTCTACGAACAGGATCCTAATTGAACTGAAGATCCTTTTTCCACTTACCAAATAAACTAGTTTTGTTTCATGTGATTGTAACTCAACAAATGCATTAACACACCCAATACTAACAGAGAGCATTGAGGCAAAAACAAGAGCTTGCTTTATAGATAATTGTACAACAGTATCATTGATTGAAACTGGTAACACACCGAAGAGACACACAAAACCTATCAAAAGTGACTGTATAGCTATCTGGTACTTTACAGGTCTTAAACTATATTTTTTGACGATCAGACTAAAAAATATTCTTGCCATTCTTCCTCCTCATTCGAATCATTTCTACAACCATTATGAACACCAAGAACAAGATCCCTTCTACTACTAAAAGTGTAAAGCCGTACAATTGGCTCATTTGACTCCCTTCGATTCGGCCAAATGCAAATGACTTTGCTCCAATCAAAGGCAATAGATTTTCTATTTTAGAGGAAATTCCTCTTAGAATACCTGATAAACTGATTACCAATAATATAACATCTGCAATTAATGCAGTCATTGATTTTTTCGTTACGATTACGAAAAGTAAAGCTAATAAAGTAAGAACGATTGCAAATATCATAATTCTTACCGTGACATCTAAGAACAAGGTCAATTCTAAAAAATTCTTTAGAGTTGAATCTAGAAAAAAACGAATAAAATAACAGCGTTTATTATAGAAAATATTAAAGTAGAAAGTAACGATAGGACAATTGAACTTGCAATAAACCCAGTAAGACGAACTTTCCAGTTAGGAATCAATAACTGGCTAAAATAATCATCACCAAATTGATAATGGGTTGAATAAACAAGTGAAACAAGAATTGGCAAGAAAATAACACTTGCTTGGTAGGGTGAAGATAAGAGAGCATCCCTGACTGTATACACTGGATTCGATGATAACATAGATGGATCAAGGTTAACCGCCTGTCCATTTCCTTCTACTAAGGCATTTATCACCTGAATATTTTGAATTGAAAAAAATATGTTGACTCCCAAAATAAGAAAAAAAGTAAATTTAAAAGTAGGTAAACTACTATATTTATAAATGTCACTAAAAAAGGAACGCTTCAACATATTATTCACCTTCTTTCCCTTCGAGTGCTTTAAAATATGCTTCCTCAAAAGAGCCAAACTGTTTCAAAATATCTTTTGTAGGAGCATCAATAACGATCTTCCCATTAGAAATACCAACCAAATGATCTACAGTTAATTCTAACTCACTCATATAATGACTTGTCATTAAGACAGCTTTACCTTCATTGACAAAAGATTGTAAAAAATTGCGTACCCAGCGAATTCCTTCTGGATCTAGTCCATTGATTGGTTCATCTAAAATTAAGATATCAGGATTTGCTAATAAGGCTGTTGCTAAACCAAGACGTTGCTTCATTCCTAATGAATAGTCTTTTACTTTTTTATTTTTAGCTTCACTTAACCCTACCAATTCTAAACATTCCTTGCACCTATTCTTGTCAACACCACAAGCCAAGCCAATCCACCGAAGATGCTGGAATCCTGTTCTGGTTGGGTAAGGTTGACAACTATCGAGAAATGATCCAACAATACAAAAAGGATTATCTCCCAATTGAGAGTATTTTTTGCCATCGATCAACGCCATTCCCATTTGACTATTTTCTAAACCAAGTAAAATTCTAATTAAAGTTGATTTTCCGGATCCATTCGGTCCAATCAATCCAGTAATCTCACCTTTCTTAGCTTTGAAAGACACGTTTTGAAGGACAATTTTATTATTATATTCCTTATGTAGCTTTTGAATTGTTATCATTCATTATTTTTCCTTTCAGACTTTTAGTGAAATTCCACCTTCACTTGGAGTAAGTATAACAGGAGAAAAATCAGGAAAATCTCAGAATAATAATTTTTTTTTCATTTTCTAACAAATTGCATTTCCATATTTGCTATAATATGCTCATATAATTGGAGGAACTATGACGTATAAAATTTTAGCCATTGACGATGATGAAAAAATCTTACGATTAATAGGGAATGCATTAAAAGCGAACAACTTTCACGTGGAAACTCGTAAATATATAGAGGAGATCAATATCTGTGACTTTACTGGATTCGATCTAATTTTACTTGACGTTATGATGCCTATTTCTGGTTTAGAAATCTGTCTCTCCATTCGTTCACAAATTGCTACCCCAATCCTATTTCTAACCGCTAAAGATTTTGAAGAAGATTTACTAAAAGGGATTCAAGCTGGGGCAGATGATTACATCACAAAACCATTCAGCATTAAAGAATTAATTGCAAGAATTCAAATGCATCTTCGTAGAGAAGAAAGATCACATCATGCCTCTAAAGAAGAGATGGATTCAAATATAACTTTTAATCGAGATAGTCAAGAAGTTTATTATCAATCAAAGAGAATATCACTAACTAAGCGAGAGTTTGATTTACTTTATCTTTTAGCAAAAAATGAGAACCGAATATTTAGCATAGAAGAACTTTACAATTACCTCTATCCTGTAGACTCTGATGCACAACTACGATCCATTACTGAATATATCTATCAAATCAGACAAAAAAATTTAAGATTCATCAAATTGATCCCCATTAAAACAGTATGGGGAGGAGGATACAAATGGAAAAAAAGAATTGACAATCAAGCAACTCATTAAGCGTACCTACCTTAAAAATCATTTGGCAATTTCTTCTATGTCTGATACTTTTTTTACATAGTTCCAGCTCTTCTATCTTCTGTATCTGGAATTAATGAGAAAAAAATGCCAATCACTTTGCTTTATTTTTTTAGCGTCAGTTCTTGGATTTATCTTTGCATCATTTTAATTTTTTTATCATTGTAATAAATATTAGACGGTTATTAACCAAGATTCAAAAAGAAATGAACATGGTTTATCATAGTGGTCTATATTTCACCAAAAATGAACATCACCATTTGCAGATTAAAGAATTTATTGAAACAAATGAACTAATCGAAAAAATGCAATCTGATATAAAAAAATAGAATTGAACTTGAAAAAGAACAAAAAAAGAACTCATGTTTCAAGTATCTAGCGTGCACATGATCTTCGAACTCCTCTAACTGTCATCAGAGGAAATGCTGAATTCTTACAATCTACCAAACAAACACCTCAAGTAATGGAATGTCTAAAAGATCTTGAGCAAGCAAGTATTCAGTTAAACGATTATTTTAACCACTTCATCCAATACTCCAAAAACCTTTTTATGACCATGATATTCAACTTGAAAAACATATCAATTAAACAAGTAACTCATCAATTGAAAGAACAGATCACTCCTTTACTCCCTAAAAATACACAATTTGTTTTTACAAACACAGTAACTCCATCAACAAAAATTGCAATTCATTCCAATCTATTTTTCCGAGCAATCACAAATATCATTAATAATGCAATACAACATCAAAAAGAAAATGATGCACAAATCCAGCTAACAATTTCACAAGAAAATAGTCAATTAGTTCTAACTATTTGGAATAACCAATCTAGTTTTTCAAAAAATATACTACAACATGCCGGAAATCTTTTCTATAAAGAGGACCAAGCAAGAACACCCTCTCAAGAAAGTCATTATGGACTTGGTTTATCTTTCGTGAAACGCGTCATGAAACTTCATAATGGAACTATGCATTTAGAGAATATTAATCTTGGTGCACAAGTCAAACTAATCATTCCCATTATTATATAGAAAAAGCCGAACTCATCAATATGTGTTCGACTCAGAATACAGACAAACGTCGTTTTTGGTGTTTGTCTTTTTCATATATGACTTTCAGACATTATACAGAAGTTAGTCATTAAACTCTTTCTTTCCTCTCCCCTAAGCGATAAACGATCACTATAGATAAAAGTAGAACCAGGGTAGTGATAATCGATCCTTCTGCACCAAATGCTCCCCCGGTAAGCCAGTCAGGTCCAGCACCCATGCTAAAGTTAAAGATAGAGGCATCTGCGCCCGTCCCACTGACTTGAAAACCAAGGAGATTCCCTTGTACATAGTTCCAAGTTCCGTGTTGGGCGACCACTAGCCAGATACTATCGGTGTAGACAAGGAGCAAACCAGCTAGAACCCCATCGAGGATGATATTCAGAACGGATAAGAAGGTCACCCCTGAATTACCTAGATGGAGAAAACCAAAGAGACTACTAGAAATCGCGATCGCTAAGGGTAGATTGGCTCTTGCTGCAATCCGAGTTAGGAGCCAACCACGTGTGGCTACTTCTTCTGTACCACCTTGAAGGAGCCAAAATGGGAATAAACCTAGAATAAAAAGAATGGGTTCTAAACTTAATTCATTCAGCTCAAAAGTTCCGATTCCCCCAACCTGGTAGAAAAGGGCAATCACACCCATTTGAAGCAGTGAAATCAAGATTCCCCAACCTAGATACTTCAGCCAATTCTTTTTTATAAAACCTAAAGTCGATAAGGGATTCTTCTCAATGAACTTCACCCAAAAAATAAAGAGTAAAAGAATAAATACGAAACTGAAGAGCTCATAATAGAGAATGTAATGGTAGAAGAACTCTTGAACACCTGATCCCCCATTCCCTGGTGAAAAGAGCTCTGCTAGAAACCCTAATCCAATTGAAAAAGGTCCAAGCAATTCATTTCCCCAAGCCAAAGCCCACCTTCAACAAATAGGAAGGTTAAAAAGACATAGAACAGTGTAGAAATGAGCACTGGCCATGTAGTGTTAGTTTTTATATCCTGAATGATCTTCCCTTTCTTCATCATCAGCCTCCATTCACCTAATAGCTCCATTGTAACAAAGAAAACCAGATACTGCAAGACAATGTTATGTTAGATAACCTGACATGGATTGGTTGGATTTCTTGATTTTAGGTTTCATTTATGATATGATAATACTTGTAAAAAAATAAATGATGAAATTCATACTTGTTTTTCAGTATGAATTCTTTATTTTTTTAACCCTTTTGGGTATTCCTTCCATAGCTCATTATGAGTCTATTGGATTAGATATAAAGGAGAACGAAATGAAGAAAAAACTAGTAGCTTGTTTGCTTTTCTTATTTCCACTATTCGCCTTTGCGAGTCAAGCACAGGCTGAAACTGTAAAAGTCGTTTTCGATACAGCATATGCACCCTTCGAATTTCAAAGACTCAGACCAAGTTTATAAAGGAATTGATGTTGAAATCTTGGATAAGGTCGCTGAAATCAACGGTTGGACCTTAGAAAAGTCTTTCCCAGGCTTTGATGCGGCGGTCAACATGCAGTTCAATCCGGTCAAGCCGATGCCATTATGGCAGGGATGACCAAGACCAAGGAACGTGAGCAAGTTTTTGCGATGTCTGATACCTACTATGATACAAAAGTCGTGATTGCGACTAAGAAAGCTAAATAAAATCACTTCCTATGACCAACTCAAAGGCAAAACAGTCGGAGTCAAAAATGGAACAGCAGCCCAACGTTTCCTTCAAAAGAACAAGGACAAGTACGGATATACGATCAAGACCTTCGACACCAGCGATCTGATGAATAACAGTCTATCAACTGGTGCTGTGGATGCCATTATGGATGACCAACCTGTTATCGAATATGCCATTAAGCAAGGACAAGACCTTTCTATTAATATGGAAGGAGAAGCTGTTGGAAGCTTTGCTTTTGGGGTCAAAAAAGATGGGTCCCATGAAAACCTTATTAAACAATTCAATACTGCCCTTGCTCAAATGAAGAAAGATGGTACGCTAGATCAAATTATTGAAAAATGGACTGGTAGCAGCCAATCATCATCTTCAACAACGACTACCGCCAGCACTTCTGCTGTTCCAGAAACGAGCACTGAAGCCGGCCAAAAGGCGACTCCTAAGAAGAAAAAATACAAAATTTCTAGTGATTCCTCTTTTGCTCCCTTCGTCTTCCAAAATGATCAAAGTAAATACACTGGGATTGATATGGAATTGATTAAGGCCATTGCCAAAGACCAAGGCTTTTACTCTAGAAATTAGCAATCCCAGGTTTTGATCTGCTGTCAGTGATGTTCAGAATGGAAATGCGGATGGAATGATTGCCGGGCATGACTGTTACTGATGCGCGTAAGGCGACCTTTTGACTTCTCAGATCCATACTATACAACGAATTCAATCCTAGCAGTTCAAGAGAGTAGTAAAATTTCTTCCTACGAAGACCTAAAAGGAAAAACGGTAGGTGTCAAAAATGGTACTGCTTCTCAAACTTTCCTCGAGGAAAACAAGAGCAAGTATGGCTACAAAATCAAAACCTTCTCAGATGGGGCTTCTATGTATGACAGTTTGAACTCAGGTTCTGTAGCTGCCATCATGGATGACGAACCTGTTATCAAATACGCCATTAAACAAGGACGTAAATTCAAAACACCTATCGAAGGTACTCCAAGTGGTCAAATTGCCTTTGCTGTCCAAAAAGATTCGAACCCTGAATTGATTGAAATGTTCAACAACGGTTTGGCCAACTTAAAAGAAAGTGGCGAATACCAAAAGATCTTGGACAAGTACCTTTCAAGTGATAGTGATGAAACCACAGACTCTACTTCAGTAGATGAAACGACTATCTGGGGCTTGCTCCAAAACAACTACAAACAATTGTTAAGTGGACTTGGTGTCACTATTGCCCTAGCACTTCTTTCATTTGCGATTGCTATGGTGATCGGGATCATCTTCGGGATGTTCAGTGTCAGTCCTTATAAATGGCTTCGTTGGACTGCTGAGATTTTCGTCGATGTCATCCGTGGTATCCCACTGATGATTCTTGCTGCCTTTATCTTCTGGGGAATTCCCTAATTTAATCGAGTCCATGACGGGTCACCAATCCCCAATCAATGACTTCCTTGCAGGTACGATTGCTCTCTCCCTCAATCTGCTCGCTTATATTGCTGAGATTGTTCGTGGTGGGATTCAAGCCGTACCAGCTGGACAGATGGAAGCTAGTCGAAGTCTCGGGATCTCTTATAGCAAGACCATGCGCAAGATTATCTTGCCTCAAGCAACCAAACTCATGCTTCCAAACTTCGTCAACCAATTTGTCATTGCACTGAAAGATACGACGATCGTGTCAGCTATCGGTTTGGTCGAGCTCTTCCAGACTGGTAAGATTATCATCGCTCGAAATTATCAAAGTTTCAAGATGTATGCAATCCTTGCTGTCTTTTACCTCGTCATCATAACCTTATTGACACGCTTTGCAAAACAATTAGAAAAGAGGGCTAACTAATGGCTAAATTAAAAATTGATGTCCATGACCTCCACAAGTATTACGGTGAAAATGAGGTCCTTAAAGGCATCTCAACAAAATTCTACGAAGGAGATGTGGTTTGTATTATCGGACCATCTGGTTCCGGTAAATCAACCTTCCTACGCAGTATCAATCTTCTTGAAGAAGTAACCAAGGGACAGATTACCGTGAACGGCTATGACCTGACTGATCCTAAAACCAACATTGATATCGTTCGTGAAAATGTCGGGATGGTTTTCCAGCATTTCAACCTCTTCCCTCATATGAGTGTTATTGAAAACATCATGTTTGCTCCTTTGGAGCACAAACGCATGAGTCGGGAAGAAGCTAGAGAACTAGCAATGGAACTTTTGGAAAAGGTTGGACTGGCTGACAAAGCTGACGTCAGTCCTGATAGTCTATCAGGTGGTCAGAAACAGCGGGTAGCCATTGCGCGTGGTTTGGCAATGAAGCCAGATGTCATGCTCTTTGACGAACCGACTTCTGCCCTTGACCCTGAGATGGTCGGAGATGTACTGAACGTTATGAAAGACTTGGCTAAGCAAGGGATGACCATGATCATCGTCACCCACGAGATGGGATTTGCTCGCCAAGTGGCCAATCGTGTTATCTTCACAGCAGATGGGGAATTCCTCGAAGACGGCAAACCAGACCAAATCTTCGACAACCCACAACACCCACGATTGAAAGAATTCCTGGATAAAGTGTTAAACGTTTAATAGAAATATAAGAGGCTGGGACAAAAATCCTAGCCTCTCAATTGTCTTTGGATTGTCGAGCAAGACGCAGTGGTTGAGTGGGCTCTACTACGCTGATTTCATCAGCTTTTACAGCCCTACTCAACTGTGCGGAGGTGGGACGACGAAATCAATTCTAACCAATTACCGATTTCTGTCCCTCTTTTTTTCTTCTTTCAAATATAAAAAAATATTAAGAAATTTCATTTTAAAAAAACTTGCTAAATGAAGCAAAAAACTATACCATAGTAGAGTGTCTTTTGACTAAATATGTGATTAAAGGATGATTATGAAAAAATTATTAGAAAAGGTTAGTATCCTTTCCTTATCTCTTGTATTAACGACATCGTTTTCGATTTCTAGCGCTCTGCCTTATATGTTCGAATACTATAAGGATCTCCCAAAAAGTCAAATCGAACTCTTAGTATCCCTTCCATCCGCTGGGATTATGGTCACCCTCTTCCTAAACACCTTTATCGAACGCTTCTTGGATGAGAGAAAGATGATTATCACTGGTCTATTAATTCTCTCAATCTTCGGAATGGTCCCTTTCTTTAACCAAGCCTATCCTATCCTCTTCATCTCTCGTTTCATCTTTGGGATGGGAGTCGGATTGATCAATGCTAAGGCTATTTCAATTATCAGCGAACGCTACCAGGGGCGAGAACGAATCCAAACTCTTGGATTTCGTGGTTCTGCTGAAGTCGTAGGGACAGCCCTGGTTACTTTATTGGTCGGCTTCCTCCTCCAATTTGGCTGGACTTCTAGCTTCCTAGCCTACGGGGCTGGATTAATCGTTCTCTTTCTCTTCATGACCTTTGTCCCTTACCACCAGCAAGAAGAAAGTCAACATATCCACGCCAATCATAAAGAACCACTCCAAAAAGAAGAATGGAAGTTGACTATTATTTTAGCCATTGTAGCCGCTATGATCGTTCTATGCAACGTCGGAGTAACTCTTCGCATTCCTAGTATTGTCGCCTACACTTTCAAGGATCAGCATAATTCAGCCAGCTTCATTCTAAGTGCTATGCAATTGATTGGCATTCTAGCCGGTCTCACCTTCTCTGGTCTTGTTCATTTGTTCAAGAGCAAATTGATCACTTATGCCGGGATTGCTTACGGATTCTCAATGATGGCTGTAGCCCTTTCACCAAGTATCCCTCTTCTGGCTCTTTCCGCCCTCTTCTCAGGCTATACATACAGTACTGCTCTTACCATGGTTTTCCAAATCTTGTCAGCCAAGATTCCTGCTAGACGATTAAACCAGGTGACCTCAGTAGCCGTCTTGGGATGTAGCTTCGGAGCGGCCATTACACCTTTCGCCCTCAATACCATCGGTCTCATCTCCGACAGTAACTCTTTTATCTTTACTGTATTAGGTATTGCTATGGCTCTCCTAGCCTTCTCTCTTCTCTATCTTTTAAAAGATCATCACGAATAAACAAAAAGACTGGAAAAAACATCCAGTCTTTTTGTGTCTTAATTACTCGAAAGTTGGGCAGTTTGCATTTTGTAATAAACACCTTTTTGTGCCATCAACTCCGAATGATCCCCATGTTCAACGATATTTCCATCTACCATGACAAGAATCAGGTCTGCATTTTCAATCGTAGACAGGCGATGGGCGATTACAAAGCTGGTCCGACCCACCATCAGCTTATTAAAGGCATCCTGGATGAGCAACTCCGTCCGCGTATCAATGGAAGATGTTGCCTCATCTAGTATCAGAATCTTAGGCACTGCAAGAAAGACCCGAGCAATGGTCAAAAGCTGTCTTTGGCCTTGAGAGAGGGAGTCTCCCGCATCTGCTAGATAGGTATCATAGCCATCTGGAAGCTGTTGAATAAAGAAATCAGCATTGGCAGCCTTAGCTGCTTGAATCACGTCTTCCCGACTAGCATCTCGGGCGATCCAAATGCGATATTTCTCATGAACCGTTCCAACTTTGAGCCAAGTCTCTTGAAGGACCATTCCAAACTGCTTCCGGTAACTAGCTAAAGTATAGCTAGTTACAGCTTCTTGGTCTAAGAGCAAGCGACCTTGGTCGACCTCATAAAACCGCATGAGAAGGTTAATCAGCGTGGATTTCCCAGCCCCAGTCGGACCGACAATGGCTACCTTGCTAGCTGGTGGGATAGAAATGGAGAGGTCCTTTATGAGAGGCTGATCAGGGCGATACCCAAAGCTAATATGATCAAATTGGACAATGCCTTCTACAGCCTCTTCTTGCAAGTCTTTCTTGCCACTTTCTTTCACTTCCTCTTGGTCCAAGACACTATAGAGCCGTTCGGTACAGGCCAAGGCACTTTGCAACTCAGCAAGAACAGATGAGATGTCATTGAAGGGTTTGGTATACTGATTGACATAGTTGAGGAAGGTCACCAACTGGCCAACAGTAAAGCCCGTTCCAGATAGGATGCGGAAAGCACCAAATCCCGTCACCAACGCATAAATCAGGGCATTGACAAAGCGCGTCGCTGGATTAACGGTAGAGGAATAAAAAATCGCCTCTTGAGAATAACCAGCATAGTCGCTCATTGATCTCAATAAACTTGTCTTTAAACTGACCCTGTGCATTAAAAAGCTTGGAGTAAGCTTTCTTGACTGAAGATTCTTCAATCATCTGTGTCTGAGTCCCCACGTGCTTGGGTCTGCATCCGAAAGAGATGATAGGAACGCTTGGCAATAAAAACGAGCGATAAAGAGAGATAAAGGAGTCAGGATCAAAACCATTCCCATCATCATCCAATCCAATCGGGCCATACTAGCGATGGTCACTAAAAATCGTGAGAAGACCAACAAAGAACTGATTAAAGACCATGAATAGACCATTGTTCAGTTGTTCAACGTCCGTGGTCAAGCGACTGACCAAATCCCCAGTACCTTGACGATCCAGGTAAGATAAAGGAAGGACATGGACTTTCTGGATGACCTTCTCTCTTAAGTCTTTACTGTAGCGATAGATCATCTGATTGTAAACCAAGGGATTCAACCATTGAATCAGACTTGCAAAAAGAATTACTAGACTCATTTGTAGGATAAGCGGGAGCAAGAGATGTCTTTGCATCTGGGAGCACCACTAAGTCTACTGCCTGCCCAATTAGGATGGGGATATAGACGGTTAACAAGACTTGTAAGATGGTACCCAGACTGGCTAAGATGAGCCAGATTGGCTGTTTGGCTATATCAGCAAGCAAGCGCCGTAAATAAGTCTTCTGTTTCATTCTGTCCCCTCCTCTCTTTTCTGTTGGGAGAAATGAATCTCTTGGTATAAAGGATTGGTTGCCACCAAGTCTTCATGCCTTCCTAAGCCGACCTGTTTACCTTTATCTAAGACGAGAATTTGCTCAGCACTTCGCAGACTATTGGTCCGTTGCGAGATGAGGATGAGACTTGTCTCCGTCAATTCCTCTTTTAGAGCCTTTAAAAGCCGTGCTTCTGTCAAATAGTCCAAGGCTGAAGTGGAATCATCCAACACCAAAAATTGAGCTTTGCGAAGTACAGCTCGAGCAATGGTCAGACGTTGCCGTTGCCCCCCAGAATAATTTCGTCCAAAAGCTTCTACCAGAGCGTCTAGCCCCCCTTCTTTCTCACGGACGAAATCAGCTGCTTGCGCAACTTCCAAGGCCCACCACAACTGCTCTTCATTCAGTTCCTCGTTTAATCCCAGCGTTAGATTCGAACGAACACTTCCTTTAAAGAGCTCTGCTTTTTGTGGAACCACTGCTACCCAGTCACGCCACTGACCAAGAGTCTTGGGACTCTGTCCATCTTTAAAAATGGTTAGATTTCCTTGACTTGGGCCATAAAGATATCCTAACAATTGAACCAGGGTAGATTTCCCTGATCCTGTCCCTCCAATGATTCCTAAGGTTTGTCCCTTGTTCAAAGATAAGCGAATGCCTTCTAAAGACGGTTTTGCCGCTAAAGGATAGGTAAAGACAAGATCGTGATCTGGAGAGCCAGTTGAGGATTTGAAGCAGATAGCTCATCTAACTCTTGATCCAAATCTTCACTTTTCTCATCAAAGACTTGGACAATCCGACCAGCAGCAATATAGCTTTGGTTGAGCGAGGTCACCAACATGGCTAACTTCAATAATTCTGTTAAGATTTGAAGGAGATAATTAACCAAGGCTACCAACATTCCTTGACTGAGCCTCCCTATTTGAATGGAGGCTTGTCCCTGCCAAAGAATACAAATCAAAGTTCCATTCACGACTAAGAAGGTCAGAGGACTAATCAAACTAGACCATTTGGATACTAGTAATTGCCATTTGGTATAGTCTTGGTTGATCTCATTAAACTCTGCTTCTTCATGAGCTGCTTGCCCAAAGGCGCGGATAACCCTCATCCCTTGTAACTGCTGACGCGTGATGGTAACCATTCGATCCGTTATCTTCCTGATGCGTGCATAAAGAGGATTGACCAGACGAGACATGACGACAATGATTAAGGTCAAGAGAGAAACCATACCAATAAACCACAGAGTCAGATGTGGACTAATGGTAAAGGCCATAAAGATAGATCCAAACACGACAATAGGCGCTCTGAGGAATAGACGTAAAAATAGATTAATCCCCGTTTGAATCTGATAGGTATCACTGGTTAAGCGCGTCACTAGACTTGAGCTGGTTAGGCGATCCCTCTGCTCCTTAGACAAACTAAGAATTTTCTCATACAAATCATTGGTCAATTCCTTCGTATACCCAACAGCTGCCTTTGATGAATAATATTGGGCCGTAATCGCTACAAGAACGCCAAAAGTAGCAAAAACAAATAAGAGACCAACCACCCCAAGCATTCCACCTTGATCCTGACGAGGAATCAGCTGATCGACAAGCTGGGCAATTAAAAGTGGAACCAGTAATTCAAAGCTTGCTTCTAACAACTTGAAAAACGGTCCCAGTATGGTTTCTTTTTTATAATTCCTGAAGTATTTCAATAAGTCTTTCATACTACTAGTTTCACTTTCAAATGGATGTACTTATTTTACCACAATTTAGAAAGAGAGAAAAACTCTCCCTGCAAAGCAGAGAGAGCTGAAAAAACGACCCAATGTACGTCAGGAATATTATTTCATCTTTGTCCCCTTATTTAATAGCTTGCCCATTTTCCCTAATCCAATCAGTAAGAGAGGGTAAGAAAAAAGTGTTATTAGGCCTAGCACAAGGAAAACAGCTACAAATCCACAAGTATCAATCAACCAACCAGTCAGTGGGAAGATCACAATCATGGAAAGACTAAACATCATGGAATTGATACTTAGCATGGTTGCTCGTACACTAGAAGGCAGATAAGCTTGTAACTCATTGTAGTAAATAGGTTGATAAACTGCGTATAGTGCATTTGTCAAGAGATAGACACTCAGATAGGCGAATGGAGTCCTTACACCTACCAAAAACAAGGCCACCCCTGTCAATGCAACCAAAACCGGAAAGACTTGGTTACTATTCCATTTTTTCCCGATTTGACTGGCCAGATAAACCGCTAGGAGATTGATTCCACTACCAACCAACATGATGAGCGAAACTTGCCAACTGGCCAAGTCACTGATTTTCTGTTGGTAGTAAAAATAAAACATGCACATGATGGTTCCTACCAGCTGATAGGTGAGCATCCAGTAAAAAAGTACTGGTTTTTCCTGCCATTCTTGTTTCACTACTACCAATATCCTTTTTAAGGTCAAATGATTTCTTTCACCACTCTTGCTCTCTGGCTCCTTCATCAGAAAAATCAAGACTATGGAAAGCAAGGAAAGACCAATAGCAATTAGGTAGGTCCAAGCCAATGCTCCATGGACAAAGAAGCCTGCCACAACGGTACCTAAAGTTCGGGTGACTTCTGCTACACCAGACAAAAAGCTAGAAATCTGAAGATACCGGTCCTTTTGACCCGCTTCTACCGCAGAATCATATAAGAAAGCGGTACTGGTCCCCGAGTCAAAATTGTAAGACCAGGCATTAACCATCATGGCAATCGCATAGATCCAAAAATTTCCCTGACCAAACAAAATCAAGATTGAGGACACAATACTGGCCAAGCGAGCCAAATAGAGATTGGTCTTGTAGCTAAATCGATCAGCCAACATACCAGATGGGATTTCACACAAGAGACTGGTCCCATGAAAGATACTTTCTAGTAAACCGATTTGAAGCAGGGAAAGACCATTCTGAATGAAAAATAAAATCCAAAAACTAGTAATTCCAAAATAAGATGTAAATTCCAGTCCTGCTAGGAGTGGAATATTGCCTTTGTAAGTTCTTTTAAACATTGTTTTCTCTCTTTCAATAAGTACTATGAGTTTTTCTAAAAGACTTACCTAGATTTGCCTACATTTTCTCCACCTCTTTCATTTAAAGTAAAAACGCCAAATGGCGTTTTTATAGTTATTAAGGTTTGATACGGTGCAACATACGTGGGAATGGAATAGCTTCACGGATGTGTTTTTGTACCTAGTCGCGAAAAGTTACCATCCGCTCGATACCGATACCAAATCCACCGTGTGGGACTGTACCGTATTTACGAAGGTCAAGATAGAATTCATATTCTGTACGATCCATACCAAGTGATTCCATCTTAGCGACAAGGGCATCATAGTCTTCCTCACGCATGGAACCACCGATGATTTCTCCATAACCTTCTGGCGCAAGCAAGTCTGCACAAAGCACGCGATCTGGGTTCCCAGGAACTGGTTTCATGTAGAAGGCCTTGATGTCTGATGGATAGTTGATCACAAAGGTTGGTACACCAAAGTGGTTTTGAAATCCACGTTTCGTGTGGTGAACCGAAATCATCTCCATGTTCCAAATGTTCGTAGTCAGCATCTTCGTCGTTTTCATGCTCTTGCAAGAGGTCAATCGCTTCATCGTAAGTAATGCGTTTAAATGGCTCAGCAATGTAACGTTTCAAGAGCTCTGTATCACGCTCCAAGGTTTCTAAGGCTTGAGGAGCACGATCTAGAACACCTTGAAGCAACGCTTTAACATAAGCTTCTTGCAAGTCAAGTGACTCGTCGTGTGTCAAGTATGAGTACTCAGCATCCATCATCCAGAACTCAGTCAAGTGACGACGAGTTTTTGATTTTCTCCGCACGGAATACTGGACCAAAGTCAAAGACGCGACCAGAGCCATAGCACCTGCTTCAAGATAAAGCTGTCCTGATTGGCTCAAGTAAGCTGGTGTTCCAAAGTAGTCTGTTTCAAAAAAAGTTCTGTAGAGTCTTCTGCGACATTTCCTGAAAAGGATTGGGCTATCAAATTTCAAGAAGCCATTCTTGTCAAAAGAACTCATAAGTTGCATAAATGATTGCGTTACGAATTTGCATCACTGCTACTTGTTTGCGTGAACGCAACCACAAATGACGGTTGTCCATCAAGAAATCTGTACCGTGTTCTTTTTGGAGTGATTGGGTAATCTTGAGATTCACCGATGACTTCAATGTCTGTAATATCGACTCATAACCAAATTTTAGAGCGCTCATCTTCTTTGACAATCCCAGTCACAAAGACAGACGTTTCTTGGCTCAAGCGTTTGATGGTATCAAATTTTTTTCAAGACCTACTTCTTCACCGAAATTTTTTTCGATAAAGTTTGGTTTTGAAAAGCTACACCTTGGAAGAAGGCAGTCCCGTCACGCAATTGCAAGAAAGCAATTTTCCCTTTTTCCTGATTTGTTAGCAACCCAAGCACCGATAGTCACTTCTTGACCGACGTAGTCTTTAACTTCAATGATGGTAATCCGTTTTGTCATAATACATCTTCCTTTTCTCGTTAAACTTGTCCAAAGACATGATCACCTTTCATTTTACCACAAATAAGAGCCGATAGCTATCTCTCACAAACTAAAAATCCACCTTTTTTTAACGAAAACTGACTTTTTTTAAAAAAAGTCAATCATCTTTTTCAAATTCTTGAACCGAATTAAATATTTTTATCCTATATTTTGATTTTTCAAAGAAAAAAATTCAGTCATTTTATTTCTTTATAGAAGCCATTTTTTTGACAAGTAAAAAGCTTACAAGTTATACTATCAGTTTCTATAAGGATGAAATATGAAAAAGAAAATTCAACTCACCACGGGATTGTGTGCAACTATATTGGCCCTCAGTCTCGCAACAACCACTCTAGCAGATGAACATACGCTTCCTAGTGCAGAACATCAGGATGGAACTTCTCTCGTTCCTGTTTCGTCTTGCTAGTTCAACAGATGTCGTCTACAAAACAGTTGAAACCCGTGCTTTTACCGAATATGACGTCTCTGGAAATGGACCAGCAACGGTTACAGACGAAAATGGAAAAACATGGTACCGCATAAGATACTTCGATCTAGGTGCTAAAGATGGCTTTGCATACAATAGCGCTCCTGAAAAAGGCACTGCCACCGCACCCGTCATTGAAGTCATCCATCTCTATGATGATATCGATTTGAATCCGGAAGTTGTAAAACGTGCTCGTTTTGTAGACGAAAAAGGGACAAGAAATTGGACCTTCCCAAAGAAAAACAGCGTCGAGCGGACCTCGATTTGGCTTATGAAGCAGGTCTTCCAACAGCACCCGCTCAAATCCAAGCCAATGGAAAAAAACATATACCTTCCAATCAGCTGACAAAGGAGAACTGACCTCCCATAAACTTCATGTTTCTAACCTGGTTACTGTAACTTATTTCTATAAAGAAGTCATCAGTCCAGTTGTTGAGAAAACCGGTAACTCCTTCAGTTCCAGAAAAACCTGTTCAAAAACTCCGTCTTTCCAAAAGGAAATAACGGAGTGAAAACACGCATACCTGTTAGCAAGAAACCTCAAACGAAACCTTCTAGTCCTGAAGGCAAAAAACTTCGCCTTCCCAAAGGAAACAATGGGGCCAAAACTCGTGTACCTGTAAAAAAAGGAAACACTATTCTTTCTGTCGATTACTTTTAATTCTATAAAAAGAACCTTGGTCAACTCAACCAAGATTCTTATCTTTTAATTTTTCCATAAATTGATGCAAACGACGAACTGCTTCTTTTAGCGTTTCCAGGTCAGTAGCATAGCTAAGACGGACATTTTCTGGAGCTCCAAATCCAGCTCCTGTAATAAGGGCAACCCCCACTTCTTCTAGAATGGCAGTTGCAAACTCTGTCACATCCGTATAACCTTTCATCTCCATGGCTTTTTTGACATTTGGGAAGAGATAGAAAGCTCCCTGTGGCTTGATCACATCAAAACCTGGAACTTCACACAAAAGAGGATAAATAGTGTTCAAAGCGCTCCTCAAAAGGCTTGACGCATCACCTCTACTGAGTCTTGTGGCCCTGTCAAAGCTTCAATCGTAGCATACTGAGAAACAGCTGTCAGATTGGAAGTTGTCTGACCAGTTAGTTTACTCATGGTCGCAATGATTTCTGGGTCACCAACAGCATAACCAACCCGCCAACCAGTCATGGCATAGGCTTTTGAAACCCCGTTGATGACAACAGTTTGTTTGCGGATAGCTTCGGATAAGCTAGAGATTGGAACGAACTCATTCCCGTTATAGACCAGACGACCATAGATATCATCTGCTAAGATAATAATGTCATGCTCAACAGCCCAATTTCCAATGGCTAAGAGTTCTTCCTTGCTATAAATCATCCCCGTCGGGTTAGATGGAGAATTCAAGACCAAAACCTTCGTCTTTTCCGACCGAGCTTCTTCTAATTGTTCAACGGAAACTTTAAAATCATTGACTTGGTGCCCCTTGACATAGACAGGAACACCTTCTGCCATAAGAACTTGGTCCCCGTAACTAACCCAATAAGGTGTTGGAATGAGCACTTCATCGCCAGGATTGACCACAGCCATAAAGAAGGTATAAAGCGAGAACTTAGCTCCTGTCGCAAAGGTAACTTGGTTTGGTGAAACGGAGTAGCCATAGTAGCGTTCGAAATACGTATTGACGGCAGCCTTTAATGCAGGCAGGCCGGAAGCAACCGTATAAAAGGAGGCCCGTCCATCACGAATGGCTTCTACTGCAGCATCTTGAATGTTCTCTGGAGTGTGAAAATCAGGCTGCCCCAAGGTTAGGAAGAGGACATCTTTCCCCTCTGCCTTTAGTTTTTTAGCCTTAGCATCACTAGCCAAGGTGACACTTTCCTCCATTTTTAAAACACGATCAGAAATTTTCATAGCAACCTACTTTCTACTGGGGGCTTCCTTTGCTTCCCCACAATGACATTTAAATGACAAGGAATTAACTAGTAACAATACACTTATTATACACCATGTTGAAGCGAGGGAGCAAGGATTTTACTAGCTTTTCTCTAGTTCTCATCACAAGCTCGATCCTTTAATATTTAAATAGTTTGAACATAAAGTTAACAGAGATATCTTTTTCTGTTGAGAATATTTTTTATTTGTTACTGACCTGTAATCAAATTTGACAATAAGCCTTAATGCCGTCTAATACTATTTATTGATAAAATAGATGTATGAAGAAATTAGAGAAATTATTTGAAGAAGCCCACACAGATTTAAAAACAATGATCGTCTTTCACAAGGCTGAAAGAACCCTTTCGAGCAACAGAATCCCATGTCTTTAAAGACCATCAATTAACACCGACTCAATTTTCAGTCTTAGAAACCCTCTATAGTAAAGGAGATTTGCGGATTCAAGACCCTAATTGATAGCATCCTTAGCTACGTCAGGGAACATGACAGTAGTGATTCGTAATATGGTTCGTGATGGATGGATCAAGCGAGAAACGGATCCCGATGATCGTCGTGCTAGTATCGTTTCCTTTGACTGAAAAGGGCGTAAGAAAAATTATCGAAGCCCTTCCTGATCATGTCTCCAATGTTCAAAAACTCATGAAAGTCTTTACTGAGGAAGAGCAAGTTCAACTCCAAACTCTCTTAAAAATTTAAAGGTGTGAATTAAGTGTAAAAAGTCTCCTAGCTATGTTGATTAAGTCGACCTGATCTTATGTAGATTCAGCGAACGACTTTTTGACATGGCTTTTTTTATTCATCATTGAAAAAAACTAGTAGTAACAAACCTGTCTACTAGTTCTTTACTTCTTTATGGAGCTAATTTGGCAAAGCTTTCACATAGACTAATTGATTATCTGTTGACAAATCAGCTCTATAGCCAAAACAAGCGAAGCTTAAGTTCTTCATCTCTTCTACCTTTGTAATCTGCTTCTCTAATAAAGCTGTCACAAAAAGCACCACGCGCTTTCTTTGAAATAGTCGAGTGAACCTTTAACTGACCATTTTTCTCTTCTAGGAATTTAAAGGTCACCATCCGATCTTGAATCTCCTTAGAAAAGACTGTTTTAAACTCACTGGAAAGTAAAGAAATAATCAGGTCTTCGTCCTGAAGAGCTTGATCATAGCTAGCCTTCCAAAAAGTCTTTAAGGATTTCCCCTGGACCTTGAGCTTCATTAGAAAAGTCCAAACGATGAGGAGCAATCGGGGCAAGGGCTGGAATCACCCCATAAAGAGCTGAGGTGATCAAGAGGTGCTCATTCACGTAAGCTTCTTCTTCCTTTGTCCAGTCTGTTCGGCGAATATTCCGATACATGAGGCCGTCAAAGAGCCTCAAAGCAGGGTATGTCTTAGCTGTACCAGACTTGAGTGCTTGGATCCGCTTCTCTTCTTCACTTGCTCGCTCTTCAGAAATCTTATAAAGTGAGGCTAACTCTTCTAGAGATAATGAAGCTAAGGCATCGATGACTTCTTGTGTCTCATTTGATACAGGATTCCCCGTTTTTTCTAGGGTATCCAGATTCATTTCTTTTGCAGTTGGAATTAATAGTTTCATAGAATTATTGTACCATATTTCATTTTCCCTTGACATAAAATCATCAACATGTTATCATCTAGTTACGAAAACTAGGTATCAAAGAGGTAACAACTATTTTATTCAACTACAGTTATCCCAAGTGGGAAGAAATTCCTGATATTGACCTTTATTTGGACCAAGTCCTCCTCTATGTCAATAAGGTTTGTACGCCTTTTATCTCAGAAACAGACAAGGGCTTGACTGCCTCCATGGTCAATAATTACGTTAAACACGGCTATCTGCCAAAACCAGATAAGAAAAAATACAAGCGACAGCAGGTTGCCCGTCTCATTGCTATTACGACCTTAAAAACGGTCTTTTCCATCCAGGAGATTGCAGCAACTTTGAACCTCTTGCAGAGTCAAGCTGATTCCGCAGACCTCTATAATAGTTTTGTAGACTTCCTACATGAGGAAAAAGAACCTTTAGCGCCTATTATCGAATCTGCCTGTCGTACCGTGCTACTCTACCAAGAAACCCTATCCTATATCCATGTTCATTCTGAGGAGGAAAAATAAAAGTGAATTATGCTAGTAAATTAAGTAAACGATTATCCTTTGGAGAGGAAGTCGCAAATAGTGTCACCCATGCAGTCGGTGCCGTTTTGATGCTCTTTCTCTTACCAACTTCTGCTATTTATAGTTATGAAACACATGGGACTCTATCAGCTGTCGGGACTTCTATTTTTGTCATCAGTCTCTTTCTCATGTTTCTCTCATCGACCATCTACCATGCTATGGCCTATGACTCACCTCAGAAGTATGTCCTTCGAATCATCGATCACTCCATGATTTATATTGCCATTGCAGGGAAGCTACACACCCGTCGTCCTTTCTCTCATGAACAACTGGTTCGGATATGCCATTATACTGATTCAATGGGGGACGACTATTTTTGGGATACTCTACAAGATTTTTGCTAAGAAGGTAAATGAAAAATTCAGCCTGGCCCTCTATTTGATTATGGGTTGGTTGGTGATTTTTATCATCCCGCAGATCATTAGCCAAACAAGTCCAACCTTCTGGGGCTTGATGCTGATGGGTGGCCTATGTTACACAGTTGGAGCTGGATTTTACGCCAAAAAGAAGCCTTACTTTCATATGATTTGGCATCTCTTCATCCTAGCTGCTTCTGCTCTCCAATATATCGCGATTGTGTATGTCATGTAAGAGACTGGGACTCCAAAAAATGGGAGACTAAGAATATTAATCTACATTTTTATTTAATACAATTCAAGTGATGCTGAAAAAAATTTTTAAATAATACACTAGTAGGTTCGTTTAAACAAATACTGAAACTTTTCTCATCAGCGGAAAGTGCTAGAAACACGATTGTTTCTAGCACTCGAAATTATTGAGACCCTAGGCTCAATAATTAGTCATGGAACTTTGAAAAAGTTCGCTGACGTCCGTACTCACTTAAGGAAAGTTTCTCAGATAACTTTATCATCAATCAGGGACTCTCAAAATGGGAGTCTCTTTTCTTATTCTTTACTTGCAATTTTAACTCCAATTGACTACAATAAAGAAAAAAATTGTACAGGGGACAGTTATGACAACCAAATACCAAAAGATTTTTTTACAACATTGAAAAAAACCAGATTGACCAAGGAATCCTAAAAACCGGAGACCGCCTGCCTTCTGTTCGCCAACTGGCTAGTCAGTATGCCTGTAGCAAGGATACTGTCCAGCGTGCCTTGCTTGAGCTCAGCTATAAAAACTACATCTATGCCAAGCCCCAAAGCGGCTACTATGTCTTGGAGGAAGAGACAGTGAAGCATACCGACCTGCCTCTACGTCTCAAGGAAGATCGCTTTCAGGCCTTTGAAGACTTCCGGACTTGTATCAACGAAACCCTTGTCGGCCGTGATAATTACCTCTTCAACTACTATGAAAAACAGGAAGGCCTCGTCGACCTCCGTCAGTCTATAGCTTCCCTTCTTCGAGAAGATGCGATATACACCCAAGAGCAACAAATCATTATTACCTCAGGGACCCAGCAAGCTCTCTACCTCCTAAGCCAGGTAGCCTTTCCGAACCAAAAAGAAGAAATCTTAGTAGAGCAGCCAACCTACTATCGTATCAATAAGCTCATCAAAGACCAGGACTTGCCTTACCAAAGTATCAGTCGTTCGCCCAAAGGAATTGACTTTGATCAATTGGAAACGATCTTTAAAACCGGCAAGATCAAATTTTTCTATACCATTCCGCGCCACCATTACCCACTGGGACATAGTTATAGCAAGCAAGAGAAAGAACAGATATTAGCCTTAGCAAAGCTTTATGATGTCTATATTGTCGAAGACGATTACTTGGGGGATTATGATCCACATTTTTCTCCTAGCTTTCATTACCTGGATGCATCCGACCGGGTCATCTACATCAAGTCTTTTTCTACCAGCCTCTTCTCTGCCCTTCGGATCACTTCTATGGTCCTGCCCCAAGCCCTCCTTGCCCCTGTGTTAAAATTGAAGGGAACACTTGACTACGAAAGTAACTTGGTCATGCAGAAGGCCTTGAGTCTCTATATTGACAATGGCATGTTTGCCAAAAATAAAGGTCTCCTTCACCAACAGCAAGCCATCCAAACAGAGCAGGCTACTTCTCTTCTCTATCAACATTCTCTCCCCATTCCCGCTTGGCCTGTCATTGGGGGAGTCTTGCTAGATTTGAGACAAGTTTCTTCGATTGCACGACTAAAACACAGTGGACTTCCCCTTCGCTTCTTTGAACCAGCCTATATCCAAACTTGTCCCTATGCCTTTGCCCGCATTGAACAGGACAAACTGGAAGAAGTATTGAGAAAGATCCAAGCTTATCTGTGATGCATCCTCACCAGATTATCTTATGATTTATTTTTTTATATAAAACTATGTTACAAAATGAATTACATTTATTACAAAAAGCTTGACATCTGTAACAATTGGAGTATAATCTAAGTCAGAAAGATATAGAGGTGATCTTATGAAACGATCTATAATTCGTTGGACTGCGACCTCTCTTGTGGTCGCATCACTTGGACTTTGCTTTGGGAGGATGTGGCACAAAAGCAAAAAACTCCTTCTTCATCCGAAAAAGCTTCTAGCTCAAAAAGTTGAGAAAAAACCAAAAGCTAGTTTGAACAAGAAAAACTAACGTTTCTTCTTCTCAGACAAAAGAAGGAGTCGATTCTTCCAATCAAGCAAGTAAAACACCCGCTTCATCTGAAACAAGTAAGGCTGGAGATACCGCTTCAACTGATCAAACTATCGTTCCTGCAGATCTTGTCGGTACTTGGGTAGGATCTAGTCCTCAAGCAGATAGCATCAAAATGACTGTTGAAGCCAATGGGGATATTACAACTGTTGTTAGCTTTAAAAATGATAGTGAACCAACCCGCACAGCTACCTATACTGCAAGAGCTATTCAAGCATCTGGAAATGTCTATTATTGGGACTCTGAAGGACTTGACGGGGCAGATGCCCTTCTTCCAGGTATTACCGGTTTAGGAGTTGCAAATTTCCGTTTCAGACCAGGATTTATCCTAGAGGAAGGACACTATACTCCGATAGCCTTTACTACAGATATTAATACAGATTTTGACTACAATAATTACAAAGATTTCCACTTCTCATTGACCAAAGAACAATAAGTCCGGGAATTTCTCCATTATAAAAGAGGCTAGGACATAAGTCCTAGCCTTTCAATTGTCTTTGGATTATCGAGCAAGACGCAGTGGTTGAGTGGGCTCTACTACGCTGATTTCATCAGCTTTTACAGCCCTACTCAACTGTGCGGAGGTGGGACGACGAAATCGAATTCTAACGAATTACCGATTTCTGTCCCACTCTCTTTTTATGTTTCATTCGCTTTTCCTCATGATTTGGGATTAACCTTACTTCTTAGTCAAGGCCCAGCTCTTAGCCACAAGCTCAAAGAGAAGATCATCCTCTACTCGTTCATCTAAGGGAATACTAATCCAGTATTTCTTGTTCATATGGTAGGCCGGATAGAAATGGGGTTCTTCTAAGAGTTGGCTGACATGATCCTGTTTAAGATTTAAGACCTCAATCTTCCCTTCCTGCCTCGCATCTAGCTTAGACCAGTCTATCTTCATCAAGACGCCAAACCATTTGAGATCCTTTTGATGACGGAAGACACCCGAGTCCGGTGAACTGTCCCAGAGGTATTCGATGGGACGGTCATATTGCTGGCTGATCCAATCCACCAAGCGCTTAGTCTGAGGATACAAAAAATCTTTGACAGCAAAACAGGAGCTTCTGATATCCTCTAAGGCCTGCTGGCAAGCTTCTCTGACTTGGCCAACATATTGACCAACCATCTGGTCCATATGAAGCTGCACATAGTCGTCGCCTGTCTCCTGATCCACTAGCCAAAAATGCACTTGCTTACTTTGGACAGTCACATAAAGTTTGAAGTCTCCATCCAGGATCAGTTGATCATAGTGAAACTTCTCTCCCTGCTTTGAAAACCCATAAGCTAGGGCTTTTTCTTTGTCTATACTGTATTTCTCAAAATAATCTGGTAAAAACACGTTCTACTCCTTTCCCTCCAGTATACCAAAAATCAAGAAAAAAGAGCTGAGATTTCTTCCTCAACTCATATGCATTTAAAAGACAACACGAGTTCCATGGACCTGATCCACCCCTGGAAGGTCAAGGAAAAGCTGTCGATTCTCCAAAGAGATACCACCACCTGCCAAGATTTCTAACTGGCCATCAGCTAACTGAGCATACTCTTTGTAGCGCTCTAAACGAAGTTTTAAGTCTGTTTCTGGACTTCCAGCTCTCGTTAATAGTCGCGTCACGCCCACTTCCTTCATCCACTCGATACTCGCAGCTTGATCTTCTAAAGGAATCTGGTCAAATGCCATATGCATGGTCAATTCAAATCCTTGGCTAGCTTGGATGAAACGAAGCATGGCATCTTTATCCAGCTGATTGTCAGCAGTCAAAGCCCCAACAGCCAAGCCATCAACACCCAGGTCACGGGCAACTTTCCAATCTTCTAACATAATGTCTAGCTCTTGCTCAGAGTATACAAAATCTCCACCTCGTGGACGAATCATAACGATGACCTTGGCCTGATAATCTTTAGCAAGCTTCACAGCCTCTTTGATCACACCATAGCTTGGAGTCGTACCTCCAACCGCTAAGTTATCACATAATTCTACACGACGCGCTCCTGCTTGAAAAGCCTTCTCAACAGTGTTATATTCTCTGCACAAAATTCATATAACGGCATCCTAAATCTCCCTGTATTTGAAATCGTTTTCTTGTTCTACCTTACTCTTTTTTCAATGCTTTGTCAATTAGAAAAACCATCGGCCTCATCAGAAACCAATGGTTGATGCTTAATAGGAAATTGGAACGATGATTTGTAGAACCATGTTCCCTTTTTCGACCTTCGCAGAATGGATTTGGTAGCCACTTGTCGGCATGGTCAATTGGATTTGATTCCCTGTCATAGTAGCTCCTGTGCCCTCTTGGTTAACTTTTTCAGCAATCTTTGAAGCAACCAAGCTACGTGGAATCGGCAGATGTCCAAGACGGGCCCGTTCTAGATTCAAGGTCAATTGTTGATCCGTCACACTAGCTGAAAAGTCCATGCTCACCATGGTTTCCACCGGTCCCAGTTCAATCGGAACCTGAACATTGATAGACTCTCCATTCATAGCAACTGCTGTATTGAGGAGAGTTTCATCTGTCATTTCCCCTGCCATGGATTTAATAACTTGACGCAATTGAGGAGAATTCAGTTGAAGCTCTGTTTGTAGGCCAGAAGCAGTCACGTCTGCAGTAGAAAGACCTTCTTGAGCCAGATCTACCAGCGAAGTATTCACTGTTACATTTTTAAATTTCTCTTGAGTCGAAACCTTTGCTGGTATCAAGAAAACTGCTAAGACAATCACTAGGAGGAAGGTCAGTCCGATGAGTCGTTTGATCCATTTCCACATATGGTCACCTCTTTTCGTTTTGATGGATAGAAGAGAATTCATCTCTATCACTATTGATCTATTCTTTTTAAAATACGACTTCTATTCTACCCTAATTTTTCAAAAAAAGCGAACGAGAGGAATAAGGTGCACATAAGAAAAGAGGTGGAAAAATCCCAACCCCTATTTGAATGTTAATGGAATTGCATCCCACCATCCACGATGATGGTTTGTCCTGTAATGTAGTTTGAATCAGGACCAGCAAGGAAGCTAACCAGCTGCAGCGACATCTTCAGGTTCTGACAAACGTTTAAAGGGTAATATCTTTAGCGAAAGTTTGCATACCCCATTCGTCATCTTTACCAGCGTTCTTACCAACTTCATGAGCGATATCATACATCATTGGAGTCTTAACGATACCAGGTGCATACGCATTGACAGTAATACCTGAGTCAGCCAAGTCACGTGCCAAAGTTTGAGTGATACCACGAACTGCAAATTTAGTACCACCATAGACAGTCAAGTTAGGGTTACCTACAACACCTGCTTGTGAAGTTGCATTGATGATTTTTCCGCCATGGCCAAGCGCTTTGAATTGAGCTTGTGCGACTTGAGCACCCCAGATGACACCACCAACGTTGATGGCAAAAGTGCGTTCAAATTGTTCTTCTGTAATCGTATCAAGTGGTGTAGTTGGTGCAACACCAGCGTTGTTTACAACAACATTCAAGTCTCCGAAATGATCGACAACTTTTTGGAAAGCTGCAGCCACTTCAGCTTGTTTAGAGACATCCGCAACAACCGCAAAAGCATTCTCTGCAGATAACTCAGCTACTGTTTTTTTCCGCTGTTTCAGCATTGTAGTCCAAGACACCGACCTTGAAGCCGTCTTGTACCAATCGTTTTGCAATCGCAAAACCGATCCCTTGACCTGCACCTGTGACAATAGCTACTTTAGACATATGATTCCTCCTTGGTATCCCCGATACCAGCAAACGTTCATAGAAGAACAGCAAAGGTTGACAGTCAGTTTTGTATGAATCTATTATAAGTTCCTTCCAAAACTATGGTAACAGTATACTCCTTTGTGAAAAAAGTGTCAAACTCTGGCCTGTTATTTTCTAAAGTAATTTACAATCTATATTATCTTTATTTAGTAATAGATTAACTGATGAAAAATATTTTTGAAAAAGGTTTCTTACCTTAACAAAAACACTCCTATTGCCTATAGTTTTTGCGACTTATTTCATGCTACACTAATTATAAGAAAATCAAACAATAAGGAGGTCAAATAATGAAAAGAATTCATGGATAAATTGAATAGCCTACCTAAAGCCAGTTCAATACATTATTGCGATCATTATTTTCTTTATTGCGTTTTACATTTCTTATAGCTTGTTTTTAAGCTTTTAACCAAGACCTCACTATCACACAACTTTTCTTATTTGGAAAGTTTTTTTTGTTTTTCACAGTAATCAAACCTATCCTACACTTATGTAACCTCCTTCAGCTTGCATAGATCTACGAAAACTAAAAAGCCTTCTTTCGAAGGCTTCTCATAAACTATTCATTTGATGAGTCCCTTTAGTCATCAGACTCTGCAAATACTTGAGTGGCTTTGACTGCTTTTCTTCCATCCCTTGTACAATTTCTCTTTGCGAGCTTCATCCATCTTGGGTTCAAAGATTTGGGCTACTCCATGAAGAGATTTTAATTCATCTAAGTCCTTCCAATAGCCTACTGTCAGACCAGCTAGGAAGGCTGCCCCTAAAGCAGTTGTTTCCAAGTTTTTGGCGCGAGCAATCGCAATTCCAAGAATATCTGCCTGAAACTGCATTAAATAATCATTTTTCGCTGCTCCTCCGTCTACTTTTAGGACAGGGATAGGAGTTTTGGCATCTACCTGCATGGTGTCGATGATATCGCGTACTTGATAGGCAATAGATTGAAGGGTTGCTTTGATGAAGTCTTCCTTGGTCGTTCCCCGGGTAAGTCCAAAGACAGAACCACGCGCCTCTTGATTCCAGTATGGTGCTCCAAGACCAGTAAAGGCAGGGACCACATAGATTTCATCCTGGTTCTGGGACTTCAGAGCATAGGCTTCCGATTCAGGTGAATTATCTATCATACGCAGGCCATCACGAAGCCATTGAATAGCACTTCCAGCGATAAAGATAGAACCTTCTAATGCATAGTAGACTTTGCCATTTATCCCATAACCAATCGTCGTCAGCAGGTTATTCTCTGATAACTGCATCTCCTCACCGGTATTCATGATGATGAAAGATCCAGTTCCATAGGTATTTTTGACCATACCAGGTTCAAAAGCCAATTGGCCAAAGAGGGCGGCTTGCTGGTCTCCTGCCATCCCCGCAATCGGTACTTGTCCACCGTAGAAATGGAAAGGAGCAGTCTTGCCATAGATTTCAGAGTTTGAACGCACCTCAGGAAGCATGGCTTTAGGAATGTTGAGAATTTCTAAGATTTCATCGTCCCATTTCAGTTCCTTGATATTGTAGAGCATGGTACGGGCGCATTGGAATAGTCTGTCACATGGGCTGCTCCATCCGTCAGCTTCCATACCAGCCAAGTATCAATGGTCCCAAAGAGCAATTCTCCTTTTTCCGCACGCTCTTGTGCTCCTTTAACATGATCCAAAATCCAACGAACTTTAGTTGCTGAAAAGTAAGCATCGATGACCAAACCTGTCTTTTGGTGGAAGGTTTCTATATAGCCTTGGTTTTTGAGCTCTTCAGCCAGTGGAGCAGTTTGCCGTGATTGCCAGACAATAGCATTGTAAATAGGAAGGCCTGTGTTCTTATCCCAAACAACTGTCGTTTCCCGTTGATTGGTAATGCCGATCGCCTCGATTTGATTGGGCTTGATGCCACTTTCAATAAAGACTTCAGCGATCACCGACTGTACAGAGTTCCAAATCTCATTAGCATTGTGCTCCACCCAACCAGCCTGCGGAAAAAAATCTGAGTGAATTCCTTTTTGACTAGAGCTAACCCTGATCGCCTTTTTTTGTTAAAAATGATTGCCCGCGAACTAGTGGTTCCCTGGTCAATCGCCATGATATAAGTTTCTGGTGACATAAACTGTCCTCCTAAATAAGGTACTTAAACATCTTGTTCTTTCATAAACTAGTATACTCTATTTCATCTAGGATTTGTATCCATTTTTAATAAATTACAGTCTAAATTTTCCTTCTGCTTCTAACTCTATCAGATCAAATTAAAAGAGCCTAAGGCTCTTCCTAGTATTTCAAATGCTTATCAAGATCTGCTTTAATCCAACCGATTTAAGAATTCCATGGTCGGACTGTCCTGGTAAAGTTCTTTTGAGAGGAATCTTATGATAGGCAGAGATCTCTTCCGATGTCACACCGTAACGAATCAAGAGATCATAAATACGATTTAAATCATAACGTAATTCATCCGTAATGAGGACATTATCGCTCGTTTCTTTTTGTTTTCCAATAATAAAATGGCAGAACTTCCTTGGTTTTTATTAAAATATTTTGCAATAAAGTTCCCCCATGACTATCCTTCTGAGAGATATCTGCTCCAAGTTCTAACATTTTTTTAAAAACCTTGAAGGATTGGTCAGCCTTTTCCTTAGACGAATACATCTCATATTGACCATTCCAACGTTTGATCATACGCCTGCAGTCAAATACAGCTCTTCCACCGGCAGTTTGGATGACCGGTTGACAAAATGGATTTATCTCTGTCGGTTCTTCGATAAAGTTAAGATCTGCCCCTCTATCAATGAGTAAGTCCGCAATATCTAAATGTCCTGATTTAATAGCGACTTGAAGGAGCGACTGTCCTTGATCTCTTTTAGGTTTGTCACCCGAAACAGCATTGACTTCTTCAGGCTTTTTATCCAATATCTGACGGACTCCTTCGATATCTCCTCTTCTCAATAACTGAAAAGTTTTTTGCATGGCCTTTTCTCCTTAAATGATCGATAATCCTATCTCTGAGTTCTTCGTTAAACAAATTATATCATTTTACAGACTTCTTTATGAAGTCCTACATGCTGGAATGCGTCATTAGCTAAAAAGGTTTGATTTTATCACCATATAAAAAAACCTCCCACCGAAATTGGATGAGAGATTGAAGGCTTTTTTATGATTTTCGTATAGCCACTAGCCAAGAGGATACTAGGATTTCAATAATAACTAGAAGGATAATCTGAGGAAGAGAACTCTGAACCAGGAGGAGAACAGCTAGACTATCGATCAACATATGAGAGAGGATACAAGGAACAGCTCCTTTCGAGTACTCCTTGAGAGCTCCAAAGAGGAAGGTATTCCCTAAAATCATCAGGTAAAAGATGAGATAGTTGGACGAACCTGCTGTAATCCAAGGAAGTTGATAGATAGGGATGTGCCAGAGGAACCAGACAAGGGAAAGAACCATCATTTTAGTTATAAAGTGCTTGCTAAAGGAAAGATGCTCTTGTAAAAACCAACGCCAACCTACTTCTTCCAGACCTCCATATAAAAAGGTCCAGGGGAAATAGAGGAAGAAGGCCAAGAGGGAGTTCCCAGTAAAGCGGACATTCATGAGCAGGATGGAGATCCCATAATAAATGATGGGGATGAAGAAAGCTAGCATCCAGGACAGGTTACTTTCTTTTTGAAGAAAGATCTTTTTGAAAAATTCTCCCAGGGATTTAGTTTCACCTAAGACGATGGAAAAGCAAAGAGCCGTTATCATGGGAATCAAATTCATCAGGATAACAGGAGTGAGGCCCCCATACTAGTCCCATCTGGGAAACACCAAAGGATAACTTGCCCTACTAGAAAAGTAGCAAGGAGGGCTGTCAGTGCATACCAGATAGCGACTGATTGTTTTGAAATAAATTTGCTCATTTTTTCTCCTTTAGAGTTACAGACTTCTTTCTTGCAATCATGATTGCTAAACTAATAATAAGAATTTTACTGACTAGAGATAGCCATCCATCTTCATTCACTAGAATCTGAGACAAAGAATTGATCAACGCATGGGTCATGACACAGATCCATAAATTTTTCGTTTTATGGTACAAGGCCGATAAGATAAAACAGTTAGTTAGCAGTCCAACTAGAAACGGAAGCAACTGAATGACAGCTAAAGAACCATCAATGTAAAAGTAAAAAAGATGCCAGCTAGACCAGGCTAAAAAGGTGATCAAAGTAGCTGAAAGATAAGGTATTCTTTCCTCCAAAGTTGGTTGAAAGAAATAACGCCAGCCAATTTCTTCAATCCCACCAAAAAGAAGAGCCTTGAAAAAGAGCACAACTGGCAAGGCCAACGATTGAGTGGTAATCTTACCACCTAAGATAAATGGGAAAAAATCGAGCAGCAAGAAAACAAGCACCAAACAATAATTTGCAAACTGTCTTTCACTTGAAAAAAATCTTTGAGAACTTGTTTGAAACTAGATTGATGGTAACTAATGCTTGCAAGACTGCCCCACAAAGCTGATGACAACCCACCTACAATCATAGTGATGATCCCCATTGGTGATGTAAAATCAACCTTGACTCCTCCTGCTCTTAAAAACCAAACCAGAAGGCTGACACCTAATACTTGACCAAAGGTTCCTAACAAATACATAGATAGGGCTTGCTTTCTACTCATTCGTGATTCCTTTTCTATTCTTTCATCTAGTTCATGCTCCATTAGATTTGGAGCATCCCCTAATCCGCATCAACCCACAGATGGTGTTGTTCACAATGAAGACATCGAAAGAGATAGCACACATAGAACCATCCTTGACTAAGTATTCAGCCACATCCTGAAATTCATTACGTGACTCGTATTCTGCTAAGACTTGCTCAGCAATGCCCATTTCTTCCAGTTCACGAGTGCCAACTGTCCCCAGATAAGCACAGTAGTCTCGGCAACAGGAGAGCCAATGTTCGCCCTGCCAGCTACTATAGCCTGGAGTTTGACAGAATAGGACCTGATCTTTTTCCCTTATCCATGACTCCCTTGCCAATCAGCATCTTGGATAAACTCTGCTTCAAACTCTTGGGCAGCACGACCAGTAGAAATACAAGTTGGACAGAGATGACTTAGCTCCTTCACACAATAGGGTCTCAGAGCATAATAGATGGTGTGGTCTTCCCCACACGAAGGGCAGGTCTTAGGCTCCCCTTCCTTAAAGGCACCCGTCGCTAGTGGATCCGGATGATAGCGGAAGGTTGGCAATTCACTGACTTTCTCCTTATGAGCCTCTTTTTCTTTTTCGGTCAAGGGACGAGGGAGAGCAAATCGATCTCCATGACTTAGACTCATCTTTTCTAAGATAAAAAGTTTCTTAACTTGCTTGCGATCAGACTTGTCTACTAGCTCTGAGAAGAGAGCAAAGGCACTGGCATACAAGCCCAACTCCTGATACACATCCACCAAGACCTGCTTAGCTTCTGGAGTTTCCAGTAAGGTCAGCCGATCCGCAAATTCATAGAAAGCCAGCACGCTGGATGAATCCTTATCTTGCGCTTGGAACTGCTTTTTTAAGTGGATATATTCTTTCATAGAATCGTTCATAGAATTGCTCACTTTCGTTTTACAGAGAATCAAATCTTAGTTTTGTTTCCTTCAGGTGATTGTATTCTAGCGTTGAAAATGTACTTTAAACCCATACTTGCCAGCATTTTGCTTTGAGTTTTTTTCAACCAACAGTTCATTCTGTTTACTTTTACCAAAAAAAGAAGGGAATGGTCTTTCCATTTCTGAGTTCGATATAGAAAGCATAGCGACTCCCACCACCAGCGCGACCCCGGAGCAATAAGTAGGTTATCTGCTTCATCTCTTTCAATGGGATCATACGACGGCTGAAACACAAAGGCACATGAATGTAGAAGATGCCATTCGAAATGTGGTAAGGTTCAAAAATGAGCCTCCACTACGTCGGCTAGCTAACCACCGACGAACGAATAAAAGTAATGCAGAAGAAGCCAATAAAAACAACACTTAATGATACTAGTCCTGATCCTAAACTCTCCATTCCATTTCTCCCACCATAAATTCTAAATACATAGTACAATTGTTGACTCGGCCTTAATCAGTATGCTTTTTAGTCTTTGTTAATAAGATGATGACACCCACTAAGATTAGAACTCCAATTATAAAAACAGCAAGCTCTAATTCTTTAAATCCTTCAATATAGGGTAGGATATACATACTTGATTCTACTAATAGAAAACCGATAAGAATAAGGGCTAGAGCAAAGTAGCTCCGTTTTTTATTCATCTTTAGCTCCTTTCCTTAGCTGGAGTTCCCATCAAACTTAGCTAGCTGGAAATTCTATTTGGTTTCAACCCATTTTTCATTGTCCATGATAAAGGGCTTAGCCAGACCTTCACCGGTGTAATCTTGGTATTTGGTCTCCAAGTATTTGTAGACATCTTCCTTGGTCGCAAACTTGATCGCTTGATAGGGCTCTTCAAAGGTCAGCTTTTCGACAAAGAGATAGCCGTCCTTGGCAGGAACCAAGACACCGACGTGCCCGACAAAAAGCGTGTTGCCATCTAGGTTATCATGAACGATGACGGAAAGCATGCGGGCATTTTCATTGAATTTGAAATTGGCAAAATACTCTTCCATCTTCTTGGCATGGACCTTGACATCCGTTGTAGCCTCTGTCGGAACTCGTGAATAGAGAATGTTAAAGGCTTCCTTGTCTGCCTCATCGAAAACCTTTCCTTTGTCAATCGCATCATTGTCCACGAACAAGAGTTCACTATCTGCTTTCTGCTTAGGAATCTCGATGCGATTCTTCAGCAAGGTATAACTATTGATCCGGCAGTTGGTCCCGACGAAATCGCCCTTCTTCTTGGTCCATAAGTCACTAATCTTCTCCACATCGTATTCCGTCTTTTTGAAGGTGCTAAAATTGCCTGTTAAGCCAACAGATCCAACGATGTTATCATAGTCCGTTACGAGACCCAAAAACTTGTCTACACTTTCCTGATCCAAATAAGCAGACAAGAGAGCCCGTACTTCTTCGACACTTTCCTTGCTATTGAGATTGCTGTAAGTTCCCTTATAGTGCTCCTTGTCTGAACTGGACTGCTGGACAGTGGAGTTTTCCTGCTTTTCCTTGGATTGCTTTTGGTTGGTCCCACAAGCCGCTAAAGCAAAGATTGCCAAGGCACAGCTAGTAAGGAGCATTGTTTTTTTTAATTGTTTCATTATTGGTTCCTTTTTAAATCATTTTGATCATTCGTGTTTGGATGATATTCTTAAATAGAAAGTTAGTAACCTTTTGCACAGTAAGGCTCTCTGTCAGATACTTTTTAGATTTCTTAGCATCTTGCCTATAGTAGGAATTCTACTTTCACAGTTAGCCACTAGCTTTCCTTAAATTCTGTTTGTTATCATCTCATTTTTTAACATATCACCATAGGCGAGTGGGTCTGATGTTAGTTTGGTGCAATGTTGGTATCCATTCCAAATCTTCATTTTTGCAAAAGGATATTTCTCTGGTAAAATCCTTCTAGCGCCAATCAGATCAAATTCTTTCGATCCATATAAGAAAGTGCAGTTCAACTGTTCCTCTTTTGATAGACTCGGTAATTCAACAAATGCACAATCATGACAAATATGTCTGATACTATCCTCATCCATAGCTATAAAGTTATCAGCCATTACTTCTGCCGTTTCACCATAAAGTGCAACTATTTTTTTGACCGCTGAACTTCTATTCTTGATGGCCCTCCGATGCTTATAGATAAAGAATATCCTTGTAAATACTTCATGGAGCCTCGAAGCTTGCCAGACACTACAACCTTCAAACACGGCTTTATGGATTTTAATGTCCTTGTAATTCAACAATTGAAGTAAAACCACAGCACCTAAAGAAGCACCAAAAGCTAGATCCAACTCATCAATTTGATGAGTTTTTAAATACTCATAAATGTACTCACTTTCCCTTTTTGCAGATAGATAGGGAATAGTAGCTGCTTCACCGTGTGCGGATAAATCTGGAATCAAATACCTGTATTCATTTCCCATCTGGTCTGATAACAACTGTTTGATTCCTTGGGCAGAGGATAGCATTGGATGGACTAACAATACGACCTTATTCTTTTCAGAATTCACATCAAGCATTTTCATATCAGGACCCTATTATACCTTCCTAAATCATTCTATTCTCTATAAGAAAACTGCAATGGAGGTAACTATCTGACTCGCATGATCCAGTTATATCCAAGTATATTTTCACTTATTGGTGGAGAGTAACATTCGCACACATATGATAGTTTAATTTCTATGTCAGTTCATAGCTTGAGGATCTTAAATACTCTACAGCATATGAAACAGAGCTTACTAGACATTGCGGATGGATACCTAGTCTCCTTCTCTTATATTATAGTTTAAATTCAATTCAAGTCCAACTATTTTTAACAAAATAACAATAAAAAGAGCTGGCAGACTATCCAGCTCTTCAATGAATAATGAATCTTATTTAATACTGTGTTTGTTCATCTTTTCTTCAAAGACTTCTGTCATGATGACACGCAATTCTTCCCGTTCTTTTTCAGGAAGGTCTCCTTGGCGCTTGGCCACGGCATAGAGTTCAGGATAGCGCATAGCCACACGTTCAATCGTCTTTGTTGTCGCATGCCCTCTGACAAAGAAAGGAATGCGCTTGATCCATTCTTGCGGTACAAGAGCAAGTAACTTCTTCGTCGCTTCTTTATCAGAAATCTCAGCCGTACTCAAACCTTGGTTGATTTGTTCTTGTTCTTTTTCTGTAAAATCTTTTTAATTCCATATGAATCTCCTTATTCTACCAATTTCTTTACCTAAGGACAAATTATACACCTATGTAGGAAAAAGTACAACTAAAGGAACCGAAAAATAGAGCAAGGGTAAGTCATCCCTGACTCTATCTCTTAATCGTTAAATCTTATGAAGTATATTGATTTCCGATTTACTGTGGAGCATCTCCTTTTGCTTTAAATAATAGTCACTTGCCTCAGTTAGTTTTTTATAATAATGATCGTAACTCTTACTAAATTGTCTAATTAGAGGAATAGCTACTTCATAGTAGTGATGGTTAATCAAAAATGTTTTCAGTTGATCTTGAATGTGTTTCATTGGACTTGTTTTGTAATCATCACTGTTCAAATAGCGATCATAAATAGAAATTGTGTCCTTATGTTCATTATGCCACTTTTCATAACTTTCTACCGCAGCTATCTTAGCTTCATTAACCTCTTTTAAGGTCTTCATATTAAAACTAGAACTCAGTTCATCAACATAATCCTGTTCTTCTCTGCTTAACTCAAAGGTTGGAAGGCTATCTAAATATTGAATATACTTCTTAAATGCTTCTTCTCCATCTTTTGACAAGGGATCCTGTAAAAAAAGGTTGATAGGCGACAAATAAGCATTGCCCTCAAGTATCCTGGAAATGCTCTTTTCGAGTCTCTTATAAATGGAGTCCTCAGCTTCGATGACCGCAAGTTTTTCATTGATCAGATCCGTGTCTGCACCTTTGATATAGAGATCGAACACTACTTTCCGTTTCTCATCACTTTCTAGTTCTTGCTCTTTTCTTCTGAGAATACTAGATGCAGTAGCCCCATCTGACTTCAGACAGTCCTTTATTTCTGTTATGGTTAGCCCTAATTTTTTAAACAAGGCAATCTTATTCAGAATCTCTACATCCTTTTCCGAATATTCCCTATACCCATTTTCTAGTCTTCGAGGATGAATAAAACCTTTTTCTTCATAGTATTCTAGTGCTTTTCGAGTTAAAGCTGTTATTCTTTGAATATCATTTCTTAACATGATCTTGCACCCCTTTATCTATATGATACTCCTGTCCCCAAGGGGCATGTCAACCTTTACCTTATAAACAGAAGACAATCATTTTTCTAATCTCTTTTATCTCTTATTATAACAAGGTTCCACGAATATATCAGTTTTTTATAAAAAGAAAAACAGCCAACCATCTGGTTAACTGCTTAAAAAATTATCAGGTTATTTTTTAGAAGAATCAGCGTTCAATTTCACTTTAAATCGTACTTCCAGTCTTCTCCATCTTGGTAGTAGAAAAATTCAGACAGGTCTTCTTCAAGAAAGATACGAAGCATATCCTCCATATCTAATGAGAGGTCTAGATTTGGCATTTCTTTCAGTTCCTCCCACCAGACTTCCCCCTCTTCAGAGGATATTAAGTCTCCTTCAAACTTTTCTGACTTATAAAAGAGAACTACATAACGAATGCCGTCTTCTACCCAATCTTTCATTCCACAAATCTGGGGATAAGCAATCCTTAAGCCAGTTTCTTCCTTCACTTCACGGATTACTGCTTCCGTAAATGATTCTCCCGCTTCGACATGACCACCAGGAAAGGTTATGCCTGGCCAGTCCTCTTTTTTACGATCCATAACAAGAACTCTATCGCCGTCTCTTACCATACAAAGATTTGTAAACTCAACGGTCTCATTCATACAGATGCTTCCTAACTATGTTTGTCTTTTTCTTTAAGGATAGGATAAACAATCTCTACCCTATTCTTCTTTTAGTTGCACTTGTGTATGGGCTAGCAGATCTCCTAGATGCCTCTTATCTTTCCGAAACATCGTCATTGCCAGTAGGGAGACTGCGAGTGAAGTCGCCGAAATAGAGAGGATAATGGATAACACATCAAACTCACTATAGAAACCATGAATCGTGCCCATATGACCGAGTTGCCAAGGTAAAAAAATTTAATGGTATTTCTGATTAAGCTAGCCTGAACTGTTTTTTTCTGGTAGACCAGTTGAAGTCCCGCTTTTTGCCTTTCCAAAACTGCCATTTTTTGCATAATCCAAGAATGTGAACAGGAGCATGATTGGCAGAACAGAGGTGAAAAATACAAGCCACTGCGACTGAATTTCTGTAAACTCTGGGACGCCATTAAAAAAAATAATGTATATAAGCATAGAACCTAAAAAAACAGAAGAGCTAAATAAGCTAGAATGAAAAAGATAATCGAATAGAAATTCTATCATTCTTTTTTTAACCGAAATAGGATTGATTGCTAACATCTTCATCGCCGGCTCCTCCTTTCTCATCTCTAATTATAATATAAGGGCACGAATAAAGAAACCACTTTATAAAAAAAGACTGAAATAACTCAATTTCAGTCTTCTTTCTTACTAATTTTCCTATAAATAACAAAAGCCATTTGGCTGAATGATCAAGCGATCATGGGAAATGCTTCCAAGACTCATCAGATCTGCCTGTCCTCTTTCTAAGACAAAGTCTTTCTTCGACTGGTTAAAGTAGGCTTTGAGCATGTCACCTTCATGCTGCCATTCTACTGCCACTACATCTGGCTCTACTTCTTTCAGACTCACTTTTCCATGTTGGATCAAGCCCGCTACTTCTTTTCGTAGCTGGATCAAGTCCTTCATAAAGTTCAGCATGTCATTGTCAGTTGCCACGCGCTCCCATGGCATGACACGGCGGCAATCTGGGTCAGGACCACCGATGAGGGCTAGCTCCGTTCCATAATAAATACAGGGCGTTCCTCGTTGCAGATAGAGGAAGGCCAAAGCTGACTTGACAGACTGAAGATCCCCTTTGGCCGTCGTCAGGATGCGCTCTGTATCATGAGAGTCCAAGAGGTTAAACATAACCTCAGAAATCTGTTGTCTGTAGTACATGGACTGGCTATTGATCTCCCAAATGAAGCGTTGGGTCTCCTTATGCCCCCGCAGGAAATAATCTTTGATACTTTCAGAGAGGGGGTAGTTCATCACCGCATGAAACTCATCACCATTGAGCCATGGTTGGGACGAATGCCAGATTTCCCCGAGGATATAGAGATCCGGCTTCTTGGCTAAGACCGCCTTACGGAAATCTCGCCAGAATTGATGGTCAATTTCATTGGCCACATCCAGGCGCCAAGCATCGATATCAAACTCTTCAATCCAGTATGTCGCAACCTTCAAAAGATAGGCCTTCACCTCAGGATTAGCCGTATTGAGCTTAGGCATATAGCCCGCAAAGGCAAAAGCATGGTAAGACAAGTCGCGACTATTCCACAGATTTTCTGAGGAGACAGGGAATTCTTTGATATGGAACCAGTCCTTGTAAATCGAATCCTCCCCGTATTTGACCACATCCTGCCATTGGGGTGAATCATAGCCAATATGGTTGAAGACGGCATCCAGCATGATCTTCATCCCACTCGCATGGGCCTCTTTCACTAGCTGGCGGAAGGTGTCCTTATCTCCAAAATGTTGATCGATTTTAAAGTAATCGATGGTGTCGTATTTGTGGTTGCTGGAGATTCAAAAATCGGGCAAAGATAGAGCCCTGTAATTCCTAACTCCTGCAAATAATCTAAGTGATCAATAATGCCTTGCAAATCTCCACCAAAGAAATCCAATACTTGAGGAGCAATAGAGGCATCCCAAGGACGAACGCCTTTTGGCGAAATAGCTGGATTCCCATTGGCAAAGCGCTCAGGAAAGATTTGGTACCAAACCGTCTGCGCCACCCAATCCGGAACATCACACCCATCAATCTCATGGATAAAAGGAAGCTTAAAACCGTTCATGACGAAGTCCAGGTTCTCCCTGTTGTAGGCTGCTACACCTCGATCTCCGTACAAGATCTTCTCTCCCGCTGTGTCCTCTAATTCAAAGAGGTACTGGATCCGGGCATGGCGGACAGATACCGACACTTGCCAATAATCAAAGAGGTCGTCGGTCGTCACCTTGTCCATTTCCTTGGTCGCCTCATATAGATCCTCTATAAAAATAAAAGGGTCCCCATAGTGCAAGACAATCCGTTTGATATCTTCTTTCTTGGTGCGGATGCGAATGTTGAGCTGGCCATCCTTATAAAGATAGGCATACTCCGATTCAGGCCGGTGGTAAATCGCTGTTAATTCCATCTGTCTCGTCTCCTACTTTTCTCTCTGTTCATCATTTACCGTTTTATGCAAACGATTCCATAAACTATTTCTAGTATACTACTTTATAAAAACGTTTGCAAGATCTTGAGAGAATATTAGACCTCTAACTTTTTAAGATTGTAATGCCACACAAAAAGCCCAGCAATTGGGCTTTCTCATCATCTAAATGACTGATCCTCATTCCTTACTTGTATGTCGCTTTCCAAGACTTAGCGCTTGCTCTTCTGACATTTCAACTACTTTGGAAAAGTTAGTATTTCGTGGCATGCTATCCTTAGAATACCAATAAACTTCCGCACTCCCATTTCTGGCTACATAAACTACTGGAGCCAGTTGAGGAGTTGGCTCTGCAGGCTCGACAGATTGAACTGGCTGAGCTGGCTCTACTGCTTGACTCGGTTGAGGGGCTTGACTTGGTTGCGTCTCTACAGAAGGACTAGCAGGTTGAGGTTGACTACTTGGTTCTGTCGGCACTAAAGATGGCTTGGCAGTCCCTTCAGATAGTCAATGGTCGCATTCTTGGAATAATTATCCAAGGTAACGGTGGTGATCCCATAAGCATCTACCGACTCTTTGGGACTACTTAAATTGATTGGTAGAAGGTTGCCATCTCGATCAATTCCTACATATTGCAAGGTCACCTGCCGAGGAATCAATTCATCCCCCGTATATACCGGAGTCACCTTGTAGTCTAACCAGTAATTTTGGTGGGTGGCCAGCCAGCTATCGAGTCGTTTCTCGTAGTAGAGCATGCCCTCCACATTGCTATCCGCTGTCCCTTTATAATTCCCCGTATTGGTCCAGGCAGTTAGAGAAACCAGATTTTTTCCTTCATTGGTCAGACCACTAAACTGATACCCGATCAAATGCCCTCTATGGAACAACCAGGCCTTCTTTCCTTTATTTCCATAAGCAATCTTATAATTGTGCCAACCAACCGGATTATAGCTGAGACGCGGTTCTCTTTTTTTCTTTGGCTCATCCTTGTCCTGCAGCTGAATATGAGCGGAGGTCGCACGACCTAAATGATCAAAATCCCCCAGTACTAGCTGCTTATTGCCATTAAAAGGCAGTAGATGAAGACTCTGGTAATCGAATCCAGTTTGCTGAGCTTGAGCCCCTTGAACAACAACCAAGGACATAAAAACCGAGACTATCGCAACAATAACATTTTTCAAAAACCGTTTTGTAACCATGATTGAAACTCCCACATTTCTATCTAGTGATATTATAGCAGAAAAAAACGGTTACAAATAAATAGCTTTTTAGAAATTATTTTATGCTATTTATTATTACTACCAGACTATCTGGGAATTTTAAAAATATTATTTTTAAATTCTATTCATCATTCAATTTGAATGTATGATAAAAATAACTAAAATAATGCTAAAAAAATCAACGTTAAAACGATAAATGCTACGCAAAGTAGCAAAAAAATGAGAATGCAACCTCTACTTGCTTGTGCTGTAATCATCATTTATTCTATACTAAAATCAGTCATATTGCTACTTTATGACAAATTACATCATAAAATATAGAGGAGGTCATACAACATGACATTTGCTGAAAAAAATTAAAATCCATACGTAAACAAGTAGGGATGTCACAAGAACTTTTAGCTGAAAAAAATCGGTGTATCAAGACAAGCTGTAACAAAGTGGGAAACTGGTGCTGGAATTCCAGATATCGAAAATATGATATCCATCTCAAACCTATTTAACATCTCTATCGATGAACTAATCTGTAATGAAAGAACTACTCTTAAGACGAGCGAATATCTTTTTGAGAGTATCACAGAGTATGATATCGATAAGATCAAGAGCTATGATATGAAATTTGGAGGCGCAGAAAAGTTTGTATTGTCTGGATACAACGGAGAAAAAATTCGAGTTCGTCTGGTATCTAACCTTCTTCCTACGCTTCAAAAATGATTTTAAAGTAAAAATTGATGATAGTAGAAAAAGAATTGACCTTGATGTAAAACGTTACAATGGTGTAACAGAGGCAACGGCTAAAGAAACTGTCAGTATCTTTGTGCAAATCCCAACTCCTTATATTAGTCACATTGAATGTGCAGTTCGTGCAGAATCTGTAGAAATTCACTCCCTAGAATGTGACAATATCGAACTTGACCTTAAGACATCTCGTATTACCCTAGAAGATATTTCAGGTAAAGTAAAAATAAACTGTAATCATGATATGGAAGTATTATGTCATTCATTAAACGGTGAAATTGACATTAACCAGATTTCGGCAACATCCAGAATTCGTATTCCTGAAAACAGCCTATTTACTGCTGTTACCAAAGGAATTGGAACAAATATTTATTATGAAAAAAATGGGCAAAAAACTGAACCATTCGATTCACCCGATGCAGATAATATAATTGAATTGAATGGTATTAAGAGTGAACTAGTTATCTATACAGCTGAAGAAAGAGGGTAACTAAATGAATGTAAATTATTTAAAAAGATACATCATCAGTTCTTATATACTTGTTTGGGCACTCATTATTTTTGTAGCAGCTCCTGCAAGTTTAATATTTAAGGTTCCACCTGTTATCATGTGGATTGTACGAAATATTGTCGCTTGGTCTCCATCATACCTTCTTTTATTTGGATGGAAGTATTTCAGGACTGATGAGAAAAGAACAACTTTCCTTAAGCGGTGTTTCTCTGCTAAAGTGTCGTTACTCCCACTTCTATCTTCATTTGGTCTTACATTTGGGCTCAGTATTTTATCACTCTTCCTCTACTCACTTATGACCCAAAAAACAATGTTCTCCTACATCAATCTAGGAACCGTATCATTGCCACTAAGTATATTCTTATCATTTACATCAGGTCCGACTGGTGAAGAATTAGGGTGGCGTGGTTATATGAGAGAAGAATTTAATAAAAAATATCATTTTTTAAAATCCTCTATCTATCAAGGCCTAGTCTGGTGTTTCTGGCACACACTTCTGTGGGTTGTAGATTCAAAATTTACGGACTGGCGGGCTGTTCCTTATATTATTGCTAATATAGTTGTGATTACATCTATTACTATTTGTATGAATATTATTTTGGAAAAATATAATAATCTGATTTATTCTATTTTCATGCATTTTGGCTTTAATATCGTTTATGTATTTTTGGATGCTGATATCGGATTTTTTATCATTTTGACCTTGCTATACCTACTTATCACACCGATTGCAATTCATATACGAAATAAAACTGTGGAGAGATTATAGTGGGAAAATCCCTCCATTAACCGTACAAAATTTCGACTTCGAAGGTCCTCCTACAACTGTTTGTTTAACTTGTTTCAAACATGAATCAGAGTGATAGATTGTAAAATCATATAAAAAGAACACCAACAAAAATCATCTGTTGGTGTTCTCTTCATATTTAGATTTCGGAAAAAACTCTTGTCCATGTATCAGTGGCTACCCTTTATCTCTATTTTTCATGAACATTGTTTTATAAACAGCAGATTACAGTCTTAATCTATGTGGAGATACACACCTTTCCTAAATCAACTTATATTCATACCACTCTTCATCTACTTTCTGAAATCCCAAAGCCAAAAACATTCTTTGACTTTGAGTATTAAAAGGATAAATTTGAGCAGTTACCTTTAACCATTTTTTTTCTCTTTTGGCCAGCTGTATCATTTCAGAAATACATCGTCTTCCGATCTGTAAATTCTGATACTCTTTGCTGATCACTATAGAAAGCTCTGAATTATCTTGAAGTGTCACATCTCCAACTAACACTCCCTCATATTGGATATAATAGCACGAACCATGTGAAGTTAGGTAATCATACATTTTATGAAGTTTTGTTACATCGTAAATCTGATCAGTATTATCCACTTGTTTGCAAACCTCACTATCCTGATACCAAAGAAGGGAGATGTCATCATTCCTATAATAAGGAATAAGCGTTATCTGTTCGTCTACTATTCTATTCATCATGACTTGTTCTTATTTCTGATGGATCTAATCCCGGATCACTTTGATTTTTCTTCTATTTGCAATGAAATTACTCAAGAAACTAATCATGGTAATCAGCCCAATGACAAGAGGGAAAATAAAAGTGAAATACATTTCAAAGCTTATCTTATTTTCTTGTAGCAATCCTGTTCTCCAAAGACCAATCGCAACAAAAATAGCTAGTCCCATCACAATCAAGGTTTGAAGGAAAGTTCTTTTTAGCATCTTTTTCTTTGCCTCTCCTACTTCATCTTCTGAAACCTCATAGATGTCGAGTTCCAAACGATGAATCACTTGCTCTTGTTGGTACAGGGAGTAGCAAAAATACTAAAAAAACGTGATCACACTGACATAATCCGTATTAAACATGAAACTGAGCAGGAATCCAAGGATAATTCCCGACATAAAGAGCATGTACATGTTGTTCCCAAAAGTACTCAATTCTTTTTCCTTGTATTCGTCAAGCTCACCTGTAATATCGTAGAAAGCTTTCACACATTTCAATTGCCAGTTTTTATTCATCATCATCGATCCTCCAAAAATAAAGAATTCAAATCCGTCCCAAGCTCTTTTGCTAGATTGATACAGAGATCTAGGGAAGGGTTATACTTCCCATTCTCAATCATATTAATCGTTTGCCTGGAAACTCCAATACTTTTTGCCAAAGCCAATTGAGAAAGACCAAGATTGACTCTGTATTCTTTCACACGGTTCACTTGGCACCTCCTAAATGTAAATGTGTCAAATATATTTGATACATTTATTTTACAATACTAGTTGCTGGATGTCAAGTATATTTGACATCGTTTCCTAAAACTATTTTTCTCAACTTTAAAAGCATTAAAAAAACGATAGACTTCTGTAGCTATCGTTGTGATTTCTTTTATATACTATCTAGAGGTTTCTTCCGATACTTCAATATTCCCCATCACCCAATTGGACATCTTTTTGCCCTTGTCTTTATAAGGGTTAGGAGGAAACAAGGTGAAAGGGGGATGCTGGCATCTGGGAAGAATAGTTCTACGCTTATCGTTCGC
>BNJU01000398.1_pt1 | contig 100157 bp, 106 predicted proteins | sample 8539281 | NCBI WGS metagenome assembly BNJU01 (sample SAMD00202456, study PRJDB9452) | human saliva metagenome | isolation source: human saliva | place: Japan | reverse complement strand
CAAGTCTTCCAACCGAAGTGCTTGTAAAGCTCGTTCAGGCGGGTTTCACGTGCCTTGAAAGAAGCGAAGTCCTTCTTATCGTTCTCTGTCCAACCAGTCTCTGCCATAGCTGCAACACGTGGGAGGAGCTGGAAGAAAGCGAGGTCGCGACCGATAACATACTCAGTCCAGAGGTTTGCCTGTACACCCTTAACGTGCTTCTTCAACTCAGGTGCAGCATCGTCTGGCACTGGGTTGTAGCCGTAAGTTGTCTCAACAGGAAGCATATTACCGATGAGAATCATGCGATTATCTGGTCTCTGATAGAAATCAAGGTAATAATAAGTGGTTGGAGTCATGATTGCATCCAAGCCACGCTTAGCTGCTTCAATACCACCATTCACACCACGCCAGCTCATGACAGTCGTCCCCTTGTCTACATCACCCTCAAGAATCTCGTCCCAACCGATGATGTTACGACCCTTTTCAGCCAAGTGCTTAGCAGCCTGATTCATGAAGTAAGCCTGCAACTGCGCCTCTGCAGGGAAGCCGTTAGAGCCCTTCAAGCCGAGACGTTTGATTTCAGCCTGACAACGTGGACAGTGTTGCCAACGAATACGTGGAGCCTCGTCACCGCCGATGTGGATATATTTTGATGGGAAGATATCAACAATCTCATCGAGAACATTGTTCACAAACTCGTAGGTCTTAGGGTTACCAGCGCAGAGAATGTCTGGGAATACGCCCCATTGCTCAGCCACTTTGTAAGGACCACCAGTACAACCAAGCTCTGGATAAGCTGCCAATGCACCAAGCATATGACCCGGCATATCAATCTCTGGGATAACAGTGATATAACGATCAGCTGCATACTTCACAACTTCACGCATCTCATCCTTTGTATAGTAACCACCGTATGGGGTATCATCAAAGAGTCCTGTCATACGACCGATAACTGTCTGCGCACGCTTTGAACCAATCTCAGTGAGCTTTGGATAGCGGTCAATCTGTGCACGCCAGCCCTGATCCTCAGTGAGATGCCAGTGGAAGGTGTTGACATTGTGAAGTGCCAACATATCGATAAACTCCTTAATGAAGCTCATCTTGAAATAGTGACGAGCGCAATCGAGCATCGTACCACGATAGCCGAAGCGTGGATAGTCAACGATACGAGCTGCTGGGAAGGTTACGTTCTCTGCCTTCTCCAATGGTAATGACTTGCGAAGAGTCTGTACACCATAGAAAACACCACGTGGAGTCTTACCCTCAACGATAATATTCTTACCCTTTACGGTGATAACATAACCCTCCTCATTCTCAACCTTTGCATTGAGTTTCAAGGTAATAGTACTTCCTTTCTTGTTCATACCATTGAGCGCAATACCAGTTGCCTCTTGGATATATTGCTTCAAGAATTCACCATTACGGCGCATAGCCTCATCGTTGCTTGCAACATTAATAACGGTGTTAGCATCCAAAATGAATGGTGTACCCTTCTCTGCAGTAATGCTTTGTGGGAGAGGAACTACCTGGTAGTTCGCATCTGTGGCATGAAGTGAGAATGTAGCCATCATCAATGCCACTGAAAGTAAGATTTTCTTCATCTCGATTAATATGATTTTTGTATTTAGGTTTTTATATTCTGGATTTCAACTATCCATGGACAAAGATACAAAAAATATCTGATTAAATGCTTAATGAGGGTGAAAAGTGTAGAAAATCTACTTATTGTAGCATAATGAATAATGCCTTACCCACGTGGGGCAAGGCATTATTATGTTTTAGTAAGTTTACTCTTCAATCTCAGAAAGACTTCTGACGAAGTTGCTAAAGAAGTTGCTGGTTGTCTCAATGGGTGCATAGCTGACATAGCGGAGACTGCGACGGACGTTGCGACGAAGTACAGAACTGTTGTTTTGTACAAATCCTACAGCGTTTTGTTTGAAGTGCCATTCGTGTGCAGTGTCCTTCGCTAAGTCTGAAATACTGCGTAATGTGAGGCGGTAAGCATTAGGATCACTCTTGCTGACGAAGGGGATTTCGTCTTCTTCAAAGCCAAAGACGGAGATGAGAACATTACCCTGTAGCTCTGCCATAGCACTCAACTGCAGGGTGTTCAGCCAGTTCTCGAGTTTCACGAAGTCTACCTTATTACCCCGAGTTCTTAGTATTCGCCCATCGTAATGATACCACCTAAGTTCATACCACGTGTAAACATCGTCTCAGAGTTGTTGACAATCAGCTTCAACACATCAATCGCCTCAATCGAAGTGTCGATACTATGCAGTTCGTTGTAGATAAGATTCTTTAGTCTTCGGTTCAGTAACGCATTGCTAAGTCTAACCGTCTTGGGTATTCTTGCACTTAAAGTCTTGCGTTCTTCCTGCTTCGCTTTGATGTCAGTGATGATACTCTCTGGCAGGTTGAGTCCTTCATCCATAGCGTGTCTTGCGATACCATTGATGAAGATAGGCATCACTTGTTGTGCTTCAACCATCTGTATGAGTCTTCGCCATTTGAAAGGCGACATCGGTTCGAGGCTCGACTGTGTGCCGAATGCGCCCGAACAAAGGATTCGAAAGAAGTTGCGTTGAATGATGTCCATTCCAGATGATTCTATTGGTTGCATGGTGATTGGGTGTTAGGTGATGAGTGTTGGGTGATGATGATATGTTTATGAAGGGGGTGAATGGGGGTGTTGGGTGTTGAATATTGGGTGATGATGATATGTTATGAGTAACGACGGGGATAATGGAAGAGGATAGAAAGGAAGGCTGTGATGCCCAATAACATTGGATAATACAAGAATGGGACGATGCTCACAGGGTTTATCTTTGCCAAACCTGCTGCCATTAATATCTGTGCACCGTAAGGGATCAAACCCTGCGCACAGCATGAGAAGGTGTCGAGGATGCTGGCTGCCTTACGTTTGTCCACACCATAGCGGTCGCCTATCTGCTTCGCAATACCGCCCACGGTGAGGATTGCCACCGTATTATTGGCTGTACAGATATCCACCAAACTTACGAGGAGGCTATTGTTAGCTCTGCTCCACGCTTACTATTGACGTGTCGGGTAATCATCTTGATGAGATAGTCGATACCACCATTCTCACGGATAATCTCTAACATTCCACCTGCCATCATCGTGATGATAATCAGTTCGCCCATTCCTTTGATTCCTGCGCCCATACTTCCAAACCAACCATAGACATCGTAGCTGCTATCAATGATGCCGATAGCACCTGTGAGGACGATTCCAATGGTCAATACAGCCATGACGTTCATACCAAAGAGCGCACAAATCAGTACTGCCATGTAAGGTATAACCCTGTAAATGTCAACGTTAGCGACCTGTCCTGTCGTATGTATGTCTCTTCCCAAGAAGATATAAACAAGCAGAATCAAGACTGCTGCAGGGGCAACGATGAAGAAGTTTACTCTAAACTTATCTGCCATCTTACACTCCTGTATTCTTGTTGCCACAACGGTTGTATCGCTAATAAACGAAAGGTTGTCACCAAAGAACGAACCACCGACGACGATTGCAACGACAAAAGGAAGCGAACTTCCCGTAGAAGTGGCAATACCTGCTGCGATAGGGGTAAGTGCAACGATGGTTCCAACGCTCGTTCCGATACTCATAGAGATGAAGCAAGCAGCGAGGAAGAGTCCTGGCAGCAGCATGTTATCTGGTAGGACAGAGAGGGTTAGGTTGACCGTAGCGTCAATACTGCCCATATCCTTAGCCGAGTTGGCAAATGCTCCTGCAAGTACGAATATCCACAACATCATCATCATATTGTCTGTACTGGCTCCCTTGCTGTATATCTCAATTCGTTTTGCGAGTGGATAGCCTCCTGATATGGCAATAGCAAAGATACTCGAAGCCATGAAAGCCACGGTAATCGGTACCTTATAGAAGTCACCCGATATGATTGAAGTGACCAGATATAGTACGATAAACACAAGTAGCGGACTCAACGCGAGGAGTCCTTTTTTGTTTTCTGTCATGTGTTGTGTTGGGTGTTGAGTGTTAAATGTTGGGTGTTGATGAATTGTGAGGGAGATGGGTGAAGAATGGTGAATGTTGGGTGTTAAATGTTAGGTGGTGAATGTTAGGTGTTGATGAATTCTATTAACCTATTATTCATCCCCTTTTCATACTTACCATATCTTATTTTAAGCCTCCACACATCATGTGCTAAGCCTCCGCACATTATGTGTTAGCCCTCCGCACGTCATGTGTTGAGCATCATCACGATTTTTATCAATGCCTTCTTTTATTTAATTTCATCCCCCTTTTACTACCTTTCTTTCATCTTGTTTATAGCAATCTTGCCTCCCTACCCCTTCGAGAGAGGACTGGGCTGGGCTTCTTCACCACCTAACTCTTAGCAAATTTGTCTCCCTCCCCCTTCGGGGAGGGTCGGGGTGGGGCTTTTTGTTTTACCCCCACGACCTATGATAGAAGTCTATATTCTCTCGCATAAGCAAGTCGATAGGCATGTAGTTGACTGGTTCAACCTTCTTTTTCAGCACGATAGCACGGAAGAGGGAGTCAACACTGAAGTAGCCTTGTTGGTAGGCATGCTGTGCGATGAGGAACGATATACTCCCTTCTCGTAGGCAGTCAGCATTCTTATGTACCACGTCATAGCCCATAATCTGAACGTTATGGCGATGCGTTTTCAGCAGGAATTTACCCACGATATGCGCCTTTGAGTTCAGTGTGATACAATGGTGTACTTCCGGATGCTCGCTGAAGAACTTTTCTAAGATATGGTCATAACGCTTCCGCTCTTCGTCTAATGGGAGGTTTACCTCCAAGATCTTAATGTTAGGGAAGTTCTCTTCCATATAATGACGGAAGCCCACCTCGCGATTCTCTTGCTGACGGCTCGCCATCTTTCCGTCCTTCGTCTGCTTCATAAGCATGATGCTTTCCTCCTTTTGAGCAATGAGCATCAGCATTCGAGCAGCAAAACGACCACTCTGGATAGAGTCCTGTCCGTAGAATGACAGTGGTTGCAGCGATGGCATATAAGAGTCGAGCAGAATGAAAGGGATGTTACGATCGTGCAGTTCGTCGGTGAACTGGCGTGTCACCTCTAATGTCGTAGGGACAAGGATAACACCATCAGGATTCTGCCTAAGACATTTCTGGTAGGTCTCGATAAAAGAGTGAGAATCCAATCGACTGTAATACATGATTTCCAAGTCGATATAAAAGTCTCTACGTGCCTCTACCGCCTTCATGGCACCAATCTCAATCTCTTCCCAGTAAGCCTCACTGCTGTGCTTTGGAATCAAACAATAGAACGTGTAACTCTTGTTATAAGCCAGTGCACTTGCGTAGACATTCGGCTGATAATTCATCTCCTTTAGCACCTTTTCCACTCGTTTTAGTGCGGATTCCGATACGTTCGGGCGTTTATGCAATACTCTATCAACTGTTCCAACACTTACACCTGCACGTTCTGCAATGTCTTTGATTCTTATCTTTTCTGCCATAAATATGGGAAGTGAATATAATATTTTTGCGCTGCAAATTTACTAATAATTGTTGGAATGTGCGAAAGCACAACGTTAGAATTTATAAGAGAAAGTCCTTTTTATTATTTAATTGCGTATAGAATGACGGATAATAGGAAGTTTTTAACTAAATTTGCGTTCTGAAATAAGGCTACGTGCAGTTATGTCCATCAAAAGTTATCTTCAAAAACTATCTTTTCGCACAGGTGTCATCGTACTCCTGATGTGTATTCCCTTTTATCTCCTCTCATTCGTTCAAGTGTTTTTCCCAGTCTCAACGGCAACGAAAGGCATACTCTTTACTGTCTTTTTCGGATTGGCAAAGAGCTTTCAATATGGCGGTATTGCTATCCTTGGAAAGGAAGGCTACAAACGGGTGAAGGGTTATTTCAGGCGGAAAAAGCAGGCGAAAGCTGAGGCTTTGAAGGGTGATGGCGATGCAAACCCTCGCTATTGTCCCGACCTTTTCTCCAATCCTGAGATACTATCGGGCATTCGTCTTGTCATCTTCGATTTCGATGGAACGCTTGGCGATTCGCAAAAGCTCATTACTGACACGATGCTTGCAACGATAGAACGCCTGAATTTACCGATGAGAAGTCGTAAGGAATGTGCCCGAACGATTGGTTTACCACTGAAGGAATGCTTCTCATCTATCATCCCAATGACGGATGGACAGGCTGAGGAGTGTGCCGAAGTGTATAGCGAAATCTTTAATGTAAAGAATGTTCCAGGGGCAGTAACCGTCTTTCCGGGTGTTATCGAAACGCTTGAACGCCTTTCTGCACAGGGTGTTCTGATGTCGATTGCAAGTAGTCGTAGCCATAGAACGCTTGCAAAACTGATGGACGAATTAGACCTCTCGAAGTATATCACTTATCTGATTGCTGCCGACGATGTTGTCGAGAAGAAACCAGCAGCTGAATCAGTGCTTAAGACTTTGCGTCATTTTAACGTCGAAGCACACGAAACTCTCGTCGTTGGTGATACCGAATTCGACATTCTCATGGGTAGAAATGCTGGTACACACACCTGCGGAGTTACCTACGGTAATGGCAGTAGAGAGAGTTTAGAAGCCGCAAAAGCAGAGTGGATAGTTTGTTAAATAATGTATAATTCTTTGGCAGTTTCGTAATAAACCACTACCTTTGCACTCGCAATTCAGGAATGCACCTCGGTTCATAGATGAATTGTTCTTAATTAACATCGCGGGTTGGAGCAGTTGGTAGCTCGCCAGGCTCATAACCTGGAGGTCGCATGTTCGAGTCCTGCACCCGCAACTTCAAAAGCTTAGAAATACTTAGTAATAAGTTTTCTAAGCTTTTTCATGTCCACCAAAAAAACTAATATTAATTCAGAATTCACAATTCACAATTCATAATTATGATTACTACTATCATTCAAAAATTCACAATTCATAATTCACAATTCATAATTATGAATACCATTGTTGGAAAAAAATATTCAACTGGAAAAAAATCAAGGGTTAAAGCACAAATCAAAAAGTTCAATGTTCAAATCTCAAAGTTTAAAGGATAAAAAGTTCAAAGTATTTAACGCTCCTTGGCGGTGTGTGAGATTTAAATAACGCACATTCAATTAGTAAACACAAATACTCTCGGTTAGAAATATATTTACAAAACAAATATGAAAAGGGCTGGGGACTGAACTGAAAACAAGAAAAGTTACCGCCTTTGTAAGTCTTTTGTAATCAATTAGTTGCAGGGGTGTCTTCCAAAAGGTACCTAATAGGACTTCAAAAGGGCGTTAGTAAGGGGCTTAAAGGGCACCTTTTGCAAGCCAAAAGGGCGTTAATTCGAATGCTAAAGAGCATCTTTTAAAAAGGAAGATGTGAAAATAATTACATTCGTAGTTTGATTTGGCTTTGAAAAAGGATAAAAGATACAGACATTTATTTATACTAAACTTATCCTAATTTGCATATATCATGTTACTTAACTATGTTTATGTATCATCTCTATCAATTCATTAGCAAGGTGAATATCAGTCATCTTTATCATGTTATCATCCTTTGAAGCATAACCAAGCGTGTTTATTGAACCATACCAAACAACTTCTTTATCAATGATGGTAGTATATAATGATAGCTTTGGCTTCACTTTTACAGATAGCCCCTTTGATTGGATGAATGCTGTTTGTTCGTTCTCTGCAACAGTTGTAATAAGAATTTCAATTCCCTGCTGAGCAAGTTCTTTCAACAAAGTAACTAAGGGATTTTGCTCCGTTCTATACAGTTTTGGTGAAGATATCACAATGGAGTGCTTCGCCTTTGATCAAATCTGAAGTGTAGGGGCGGTAGAAAGTTGAACCATTAAATATCTGATTCTCAACTACGAAGGATGGTATGTCGTTTATATGATCAAACAATGTTGGTTGGGCTGTATTGATTGTTTTGTATCCTATTGCAGCATAGCCTTTGAGTCGCTTTCTATACATACTATCGCAAATTGGTTCATGGATATCGATATAGTCATAGATACGTACATCTTTCTTTCCCTCATATTCCCGATGAAGCCGACCTGCATACTGAGCTAAAAGACCTTTCCATGAGATTGGAAGTGCAAGGAATAGGGTGTCAAGACGCGGATAATCAAAGCCTTCGCCAATATACTTTCCCGTTGCGACAATAACTAATTGTTCGCTGTCAGGAATAGTTTGTAGCCGTTGCATTGCCTCTCGCTTTTCTCTTGTCGTACCTGCCCCTGTCAATGAGATAACATTTTTGATGGTAGCTTTCAACTTCCCTGCTAATACAGACACATGGGCAGTCCTATTAGTCAGAATGATTGGTGTTCTTCTTGTATTAACTGCTTTGCAAATATCTTCTACAATGAGATTGTTGCGTATCTCATCTTCGGATAGATATTTATATAAGGTTGCAATTGATAGTCTGTCCTCTAAAATAGAGTTATATGATGTAAATCTTGGAATAAGAAACCTATCGAAGGATTGCTTAGCTATCTGACTTTTAACATCAGTAGAAAATCGTATTGGACCACATTGCATGAAGATGATTGGTTGATGACCGTCTTTACGAATGGGGGTAGCTGTTAACCCATATATGGTGTGAGCTTTTATAGACATCAATACTTGTTCAAAGGTTATAGAAGACACATGATGACATTCGTCAACAATTACCATTCCGTAGTCCTGCACAAATGGTTTTACACCATCTTCATCTAAGCATGACTGTATAAGGGCTATGTCAATAATACCGTGAAGTGTATTCCCTGATGAATCAAAGCAACCTATAGGAGAAAACACCTTACGTCTACCACGTTTATTCTTTTCTTCATGTTTTGGATAGTCTATATTAAGAAACTCTGTTAAGCGGTCATGCCATTGTTTAAGTAATGCTTTCGAATGAACAAGGATGAGTGTATTTACTTTCTTACGAGCGATGATAGCCGCTGCAGTAACGGTTTTTCCCAAAAGCGGTAGTGGCATGTAGGATGCCATTCGTATATGGTAAAAGAGCATTGATGGCTTCCAACTGTTCCTCTCTTTCTTCCCCTTGAAAAGAAACAGAAATCTTATTGCCATGATTTGTTTTATCAGTAATAGTGTATGTTACAGCATTGTCGTTAAGGAAAGATCGAGTAGCATCCTCACAACCACGTGGCATAGCAAGGTATTCATTAGTAATATCAAAACATGAGATTATGCGTGGAATGGCATATGTAGAAAGACGGAGTGCTTGCTTACTGTAAAATTCAGGGTTCTTGAAGGCTGCAATTCTTTTCAGATGGTTTAGTACTTTTGCTGAAACAGCCTTCAATGAGATGTATAGTTTGTCTGCTTTGATTATCTCAACCTTAGCATGGAAGTCTTCTTGCGTAATATTTTGCGGCAAAGGGGTAACCCATGGCTTGTTTTCGCTCGACATAGACAGTTTTCCAAGTTCTTCTTGAGAATGCAAGCGTAGTAGTTGGTCGATAGTAGATTCTTGTATTTTCTTGAGATTATATAGAAATGCCCATTGATCCTTATATACAAGGAAATCATTGTCAACAAACACACTGTTCTGTTTCCTGCGTGCCTGACCTTGTAGTGGGAGTGCAACGAGGTTGCCAAAGCCTCCTTCTGGTAAATAATCTTGATTGGGAAAGAAACGGTCATAGGAGTTGAACGACATCTGTCCATTACGCGTCATAGCTTCTGTTAGTATAGCATTTCCTAATCTCCTCGCCTTAGATGCTGGTAGAGGAGCTTCAAAGAAAATCCACACGTGGGCACCATTCCCCGATCTCGAGCGCTCTATGGCATAGGGAATCAGCCATTCTCTGCACACACCCACATAGGCAAGTACATCTTCTTTATAACCATACTTACAGTTCTTGTCATCAAAATCGGCACAAAGGAAAGCACAGTTATTATCTTGCATGATAGCATAGAGTCCCACAACATCACAGCAATACTCATCTTTTCCTTCTAAATGGCGATACATATCTTGAGTTGTTAGTGGTGCAAAGTTTCTATTTGGACATATTACACACCTATACTTCTTCTTATCACAGATTCCTTGTTTCCACTCATTAATACAAACAGGTTGATATCCAGATTTACCAGTAGTCTTACTAAACCATCTCCGTGCAAAGACATCTTCCTCCCTTTAAATAAGGATTGGAAAAGTCTTAAGCGCTCATCTATCGAAAGAGTAATAGTTGGAACTGAAACCAAAGAATATATAGGTTTATTCATATCTTCTTTCATCCTTGTTTCATATTCAATACCATGGATTTTTAGAAGTGATTTCAGAACCTCATTCTCTTCGTGCAGAACCTTATATTGCCTAAGAAGTTTATTATATCTTGTCAGTAAATCATCCATATCATCAGCTGTTTTGACTACTTATCTTTGGTTCTTCCGTTAAATGCATAGACTGGAAATAGAATAAAGGTTTACATGCTTGTGTGGTATGGAAATCCCGAATTAGATAGTTATACAAAGGGAAATAAACTAAAAGATAAAATGTAAATAATACTATACCTATCCGTATTCCACCAACAACTTATTTCCAAACTATAGGCATTTGTAAACTATTTTTATGTATCTCAAAACCAATACATGCTCTTTTGGATTCCTATTAACACCCTTTTGGCTTGCAAAAGGTGCCCTTTAAGACTCTTACTAACGCCCTTTTTGAAGTCCAATTAAGCACCTTTTTAAAAACCACCTTTGCAACTATTTGAAAACAAAAACACTTACGGAGGTAACAGATTTACTTGTTTTTAGCTCAATTCCCAGCTTCCTCCTTATCTATTTTGTAAATATATTTCTAATCCTACTACTTGATTTAAATCTCACACAGAGCTACTCTAAGCATGGGTGAGAGGTTGTTTACAAACCTATATTAATATATGTTGAGACTATAGGATAAACACATACTTTATCGACATATACAATTGTATGCCGATAAGATAGGTAGGAACCAGTCTTGAGCCGACCTCTAAACCGCCTACAAGAATCTTGTGCATCTTTGCAACACTGTCTATCGTACCACTTGCCACACCATAGGTTAGTGACATGATGATGATAATCAGTGATAATGAGGGGATGAAACTGGAGGAGAAGGAACTGGGGAATAGCTGACCTGTCACACTCAGGAGAATTGCGTGGGGGATAGCTGTGAGAAGAATCATGACTATCACATAGACGATAAATTCAACCAATGCTATGCGTAGTCCAACCGTTTCGCGATAATGGAATTTGTAACGACTGTTTGAGGAGTTTGTTAGGCCGCTTCTCATGTTTGATAGCATCGCACGTAATGCAGTATAAAGGCGACTGCGAATGCACGCACCTGCTGCCATCACTGTCATAATAAAGTAGACAAGCAGTGGTGAAAGTTGGTTGCTGACAAATGAGCCAAAGAACCAACGGATGCCCTCACTGCTCAGCATAGACCGCATCGGAAGCTCAGGAAAAGCTGCCGTAAGAAGCCATGAGAGCAGTATCAGTGCTAACTGGGCTATGAGAAGCACTAAGACTATATAACCTAACTTATTCCTCATCAGCGTGGAGGTTGTCGATGTCGATAATACGTAGTTCTAATGCACGTACAACAAGACGCGTTGCGTTGACGCTCATACCATTGTTACCATCAGGGAAGAACTTTTGTACGAGTTCGTTCTGTCGTTTCTCTAAGCTCTTTACACCGAATGGCATACCACGCAGGTTGGTAATCTGTTCCTTGGTATAACCGAGTGCAAGGTGGCGTAGGAAGCGCTCATCATACTCGTCAATCTCGTAGCTAACCATTGCTTCTTGGTGCATCAGCTGACCGCTCACGCTCATCTTGAATCTGCCTACAATCTTTTCGAGGATAGGCTGATTGAATACCATTCGCTTGCCCGACATGACACTTGCCACGTCGCCACGTGTCAATAGTTCGCCACTCTTCAGACAGATACCATCAGCACCAGCATCGAGGACGTCGACCCATAGTTTTTCATTCAATATCTCACCCGTAAAGATCAGCACCTTTACATGTGGGATAAGTCTGTTTTGTTTGGCGACAGATTTCTACTCCCACCGTTGTTGAACCACCCAATCCCAAGGTCGAGAAGCACGAGGTCGGGCAGGTTTTTGTTTAATGAGTTTCCAGTAGGCAACTTCGCTTTCTGCTGTTCCAATAATCTCGGCTTCAGGGTATTTTCGTTTCGGAAGATACCCTCCGTTCCTTTTAACTCCAAGGGTACGTCTTCAACGATGATGACTCTAAAATTCTCCATAGGTATATTTTGTTTTGTTATGTTTCTTAATTTGCTTTTGCCAAAACCACATCTATTCTCACGCCATTTGGTGTCGCATTCGCTGAGATACCGCAGCCACGCTTATTGGTCGATTCACCATTGTCGCGGGCTATCTGTCGGCAGATAAAGAACATCAAACGGTCGGCAGAAGGCTGGAAAAGGTCGCGACAAACGTCATCAGAGAGTGTCAGTGTCGACATGATGACATGTAGGGTGACGTAACCAGGTTGATGCTCTTCGGCTGTGACCGTCAGTGGTTGGTTGTTATTGATAAGATATAGTATATCAAATAAATAAGCAAGGAAGACAGGGTCGCCACTGATGAGTGGTGACTCGAAGGTTGTTGTCAGCTTCGATGGACTCACCAATGTCGTGATATCCACTGGGCGCGACACGAGTTTCACGGATTCTACTTGACTCATAGCCTGCTGACTAAGAATCTGATAGAGTTCTTTATAGTAGATAGCCAACTCGTCAATCGCCTCAAGTTGACCATCAGGTTCGTCTACAAGCTGGCGAATACGTGAAGGATAGTACATCGTTTCATGCTTGAGCGTTGAGAGACAGTTATCAAGAATGCTGTTACTAATGTGCAAACGCTCGTTCTCATATTCCACACAACGCACCTCATCTTCGAGCATCTCTATGTCTGATTGGCTCTTTTGATTCTCCTCCACAGAGGCAATTAGTGCCTCCTTAATCTGGTTGACGATAGCGAGTAATCGTTCTGGGAATCTGTCGCTTACACCTTTCTCAACCTCTCTGAGCTTGTTTTCTTCGCTTACATCACTGAGAAGGATCGTGTTTATCTGCTTCACACGCTCCAAACAGAACTGATAGGAGAGGCGATGACGATAATACATCACGTAATAAACAGGGAAGATTGAAAGCAGGAAAAGCACAAGAAGGGCAACAGCCACATTCTTATTCGTCTCCGACTTCATCATCATTCGACAGTATTCGCCCAATGAGTTGTCGGCATAACGCTCCTTAAAGAGGTGGGTATAAACAGAGTTATTGTATTTATAAACCTCCCATTCGTGCAGTGCCAATGCTGCCACAGCACTCTCATTACGTATGTCGAGGATGATACCATAGTTCATCGGCAGACTATCATGATACCACTTAATCTCTGCAGGAACGATAGAAAGGCTTCCAAGTTGCTTCATCAACTCCTTTCCTTTAGGGCGAAGTTGGAGATAATGGAGATTCAGATAGTAACGACATGTGTCTGCATAAGCCAATGTCTTACTATAGGAACCATTGATATTTGAGAAGTAAGCCGAGTCTGCATAGATGCCAGCAAGGGTGTTATAGTCCTTCTTTGCAAGGGCAGTAGCCTTGTCGCTGGCTCTTGTAGGGACGTGCCTGAGCCGTCAGGAGGGAGGCTGTAGCGAGGACGAAAGCCAACAAGACACGGCTGATACCCTTTGGCAAGCGGAAGAAGAAACGACTTCCCTTGTCCTTCTCGCTCTCTACACCCATCTCACAAACAGAGAATATCTGACTAATCTTCTTGTATTTATTGATGATACCATTACAATTCATCAATCCAAAAACCATGCGAAGCACTGTCTTTCTGGTCATGGATTGGCTTTATGGTCGAAGATGTGTTGTTGTTCTTCTTCAGTGAGTCCGCAGCCCGTATCGGCAACAGATATCTCAACATAGTCAGGCTCTTCAATGGATGAAATGGTCACCTTTACCGCCTTTTTTTCAGTAAACTTTACGAGCATTATCAGCCAATGTATTCACCATGAAAAAGCGTCAGAACGCGGTCGGCTTTGACGACAGCTTTTCGTGTCTTCTACACGTAGGTCGATACCCTTCATATGGAAGCCCATGCGTCCTTTCTTCACGATATCGAACACCTGTTGTATAGGGAAACTCTCAATATGCAGTGACAGTTTACCTTGTCTAAGCTGAATCCACTCTGTGAGAACAGCGTTTAGTTCGTTAATCTTATCGGTCAACTCACGGATATAAGTATAACGTTCTGCCTGCACAGCATCGCTTTCGCCACCCTTCTTGAGCTTCTCAATCTCATGTAACATACGGTCGATGAGTGGGAGAACACCATTGACAAGCGAAATCTTAGCCCGTTGTTCAAGGTGTTTACGCTTATTATCCGTAAGATGTAACTTATTGATAACAAGTTGTTCAGACACCTCTTCATACTTATCAGCCAGTTCTGCCATGTGCTTTTTCATTGTTATGACGCCATTGTTCAAGCGGAAGGAGGAGGTCGTCTAACGAACCCTGTGTGTCTTTTTCTTCGACGAAGATAATGGAAGAGGACGAGCGAAGCAAGTACAAAGAAGATAGAGAGTGCCACAGCAATGATAATAAGATTCAGCTGTTTTGACGTACGCTCTAATTGTTCAGCACGTGATGTAAGGTATCTGTCTTGTCGAGTTTCGTCCTGAAAGATCAAGGTAGATGTTACGGTTATAATCACTTTGTTGCTTATTATTTATAGCCGAATACGTAACACTCAACTGTTCACGGATAGACGCAACAAGGTCGGGTGCCTGATTGATAGCTGGATTATCGTGCAAAGCCTTGTTCAGACAGATGATAGCTGAGCGGTAATCCTTTATCTTCCAATAGCATGAAGCCAAGGTACGATAGCAACCTGCCGTCTGATAAACATCTCCATAACGTTGGAAGATATGCAGTGAACGCTGTGCTAAGTTGCCTGCAAGAAGTTGCTCAGGCATGTTATCAAGGTTGATATATTGGAACGAAGGTAGGTTATCATGCATCAGTGTTGCCCGACTCTTATCGTTCAGAATCAACTCACTGATCGCCTGCAAGGAGTTTGCCTCCCAATAAGGGAAGTTGTGCTGACGTGCAAGCATATAACAACGTATGAGATACTCAAACTCTTTCTGCTCTATGGCTTTCTGCGAATTGGTATTGATAATACCACCCGACCCGATGTTATAGTAATAAGCCAAGAGCTGAGCCATGTCGGTTTGTATCTCTCCATCGGGATTAATCTGGCTGATTGCCTTGATAGAAGGCTGCTCCAAACCTACGTAATAGTAGTATGTCGAAGTGACAATGGCAAACTCTGAGCGCGCATAAACCATGCGACGACGTTGCCGAGGAGAGTAGTTTCTCATCTTCTTCAATACGATGAATTCGTTTTTGTGCTTTTTCATAGTAGTCGTAGAACTCCTTATTGAGTGATTCACGCTGACAAAGACGCATAAACTGGATGTCAGCCACCAAGAGTTCTACTTGGTTATCAGTGATTTTGAGGACAGAATCGAGTTTAGCATAGGCTTCTGTAAAGCGCATCTTCATCAAGTCAACGAAAGCAAGATTGTTTAATGCCTCCGCCTTTCCTGCGTCATAGCTTCCTGCCAGACCATAGGCTTTATCCGCATAGATTCTCACGGAGTCGAGATTACGATAGTGCAAGGCATATGCCTTGTCGTTTAACTCGTCAACTTCTTGTACGTGTGGAACATTACAGGCAGCAAGCATCAGAAGGAGTAGACAAGCTACCCACCCCGTAATTATGCTGTATGTCTTTGTTCTTTTCATCTGTTTTTATGTAGACTTAACTACAACTCCTCTATAAATCAAAAGGCAAATATACAAAACTTTTTTTAGATAATTTCCATAATTCAGAATTCAGAATTCATAATTATGATTACTACTATAATTTATAATTCATAATTCAAAAATTCAGAATTCATAATTATGATTACTACTTTAATTCATAATTCAAAATTCATAATTCATAATTATGATTACTACTATAATTTATAATTCAGAATTCATAATTCAAAATTCAGAATTATGATTACCGATATAATTCAGGGATTAAACTCAAATCATAAAGTTCAAAGTTCAATGCTCAAAGTTCAAAGGATTAATAGTTCAAAGTTCAAAGGATAAAAAAAAATTCGTAGTCTATGTTTGAATTTTCTTTACATTATTGTTAAAGAAATGGTAGGAAAAAGTGGTTAAGAACGAGTGATTTTAGTGCTCTATAAGTCTTTTGTTTTCAAGCAGTTGCAAAGGCAGGTTTTCAAAAGGTGCTTAATTGGACTTCAAAAGGGCGTTAGTAAGGGGCTTAAAGGGCACCTTTTGCAAGTCAAGAGGGCGTTAATTCAAGGGTTAAAGAGCATGTATAAAAAACGAGGCGTGACTTTATTTTTACAAAAAGGATTGTTAGGACGAAAGAGGAGGCTATGTCTCACCTACCAAGAAATGGGGATTATGCAAATTCACTAAAAGTAAGTATTGTGCGATGTATATATTTTTTCTACTTTTGCAGTCGTAAATCGTAAAAATGAAAATACAAGGCTGACTTCATTTGCAGACACCTGCGACTTGATCTGAAGCCTGAGTAAACCCTTATAGATTCGTTTCCTCCGCTGTGAAGGTTGGGGGGAATTGTGTCTATTAATTAAAAACCATTTGTAATCTGAGTATATATGAACAAATTAAAAATGAACTATGAAAGGCGTGTCAGATACTACCTGTCCGCCACTCTCTTAAGTTCTTTGTTCTTATTCCCACCCACCTACGTCCATGCTACGTCTGTACATGGACAGGAAACAGTGGAGGATGAGGATAAAGATGTCAAAACATCTGTAACCGTTCGGGTTGTTTCCGAACTGTCACAAGAGCCGCTCATCGGTGCTGTCGTACGTTGCGAAGGTGTTTCAAATCCCTCGGTGACAGACATCGACGGTAGGTGTACGATTAAACTCAAGCGTGCTGCCGACCGCTTGAAACTGACGGTTACCTACGTAGGTTATAAGACGGTGACACGTGTTGTTAGCGTTCCCGACAGCCACATGATAACCTTACAGTTGAAGGATGATTCTAAACAATTAGATAATGTCACTGTCACGGCACAGAAACGACACACGACCGTCTTACAGCAGTCGTCAGCTATCAGTCAGGAAGCATTGGAAAAAGGTGGTGCTACATCATTGGCAAAACTCCTTGAAACCATCCCTGGCGTTAGTTCTATCAGTACGGGAAACACGATTGCAAAGCCTGTTATTCAAGGTATGCATAGTAGTCGTATCCTCTTGATGAACAATGGAGTACGATTAGAAAGCCAGAGTTGGGGTGCCGACCACGCACCAGAACTCGACTATACAGGTTCGAGCATGGTAGAAGTGGTGAAAGGTGCCGAGTGTATTCGCTATGGCTTCGGTGCGATGGGTGGTGTGGTACTCTTGAATGATGCGCCCCTACCCTACGAAAAACAAGAAGATTAAGCTGAATGGAAACGTCAACATGGGTTACGATACCAATGCGCGAGGCTTCAGTGGGTCGGGTACTATCGAGACGGGTTATAAGCAGTTTGGTCTGCGTCTGCACGGAATGTACACCAAAGGAGGCGACTATCATACAGCCGACTACGTACTGAACAACACAGGATATAACACCATAAGTTTCTCAGCCTTAGCTGGTTGGCAAGGAAAGAAACTGACAGCAACGCTCTTCTCAAGTATTTACTATCAGCGAAGCGGAATCTATTACGCCAGTAAGATATCCGACCTATCACAGTTGATCAAGCGATTTGAATACGGACGACCTGATCCAGAGACCGTTAAACCCTTCTCATACGAAATCAAACCGCCGTTCCAGCAGTCGCAACACGTGACGTTGAAAGGAGAACTGAAATGGGAACTTAATCCTAACCATCACCTCAATTTCACGCTATCTTTCCAAGAGAATCTCCGTCAAGAGTTCGAAAACCGAAAAGAAGACACAATGGAGTTGGATTCCAGTGCAGGACCTGATGCTGAAAAACCTATAAGTTCGACGTACTTTGGCAAGCGAAATGGAAACTATGGAAGATGACGACTGATGCTGGTCTTTCTAAACACCTATCAAACGAAACTTCAACTATCCGGGTACGAAACAGCCAGCTTTCGTTCCCTAACTTTGCAGCCCTTTCAATGGGTGGATATTTCCTTCATAAGGCAGAGTTTGGCAGGTTGCAGTGTGCACTCGGTATGCGTTACGACTTCCGTGTGTTGTCGGTTAATGGCTATAGCAGCCTCAGCAACTACACCTACTACGACGACTTCAAACTCTATAGTAACTTCACCATGAGCCTTGCCACCCACTATCAGTTCAGTGACAAGTGGGATGCACGTGCGAATATCGGTTGGTCATGGCGTCCACCAGATATCAACGAGCTCTATGCCATTGGCTTGCAAGACGGTTCCTATTGGGTAGTAGGCAACAAGAATCTTGCCAGTGAGCGTGGTTATAAACTCGTGTTAGGTACGAAGTATAGGAACACATGGTTCTCTGTAGAGCCAAGTGTCTTCTTCCAGCGTATCAATAGCTATATCTACGACCACATCGGAACAGGTAAGGACCGCTTCCACAACCATCCAAGTGGTAAAGTATCCGAAGTTTATCTACGACCAAGACGATGTCAAAACTCTATGGTGGTGATATCGAAGCAACCGTGAAGCCACTGCAAGGACTGACCTTTGTCGGTAAAGGGAGAATGGATGTTTGCACGCAACCTGACCCATAACGACTGGCTACCTTTCATGCCATCAGACCGTTACGGACTATCAGCTACCCTACGACCTACCGCTGACAAAGAATCATAAGTATCGTTCGTCGCTGTCGCTCTCAGGTATCTACGTGACCAAGCAGACCCGCTTTTGATCCCGATAAAGACCTCGTTCCCGACTCGCCACCAGCCTATTTCCTACTGAATGGTACGGCTGAGTTCCGCATCGCGTTACCACAGAATCGAGAGTTGAAGTTTATGATTGTCGGTGATAACATCCTCAACGCACTCTATAAGGAGTACACCGACCGCTTCAGATACTACGCCCATGAGCGTGGCGCAAACTTCTCTTTACGCACATTGTTTAAGTTCTAATTAGCTGAAAAAGAATATGAAACTATATAAAGACATACGCCTCATACTTGCCACGGCAGCAGTGGGACTTCTCTTCGGAAGTTGCTCTAACGACCAAGTTGACGATTTCTTCAAGAAGATTATACAAGCTCCTCCTTCCTCTATTGAGCGAGACGTGAAGGGACATGAGCAGATTTATGCGGTTCATGCCATCTTGAGAATGGGCTATAAGGGGGGGAATGATTGGTGTTGGACCAGACGGAAACGACTCTATTCAAGCCTATAACACCTATCATCTCGTCAGTGGCTCGACCTCTATCCCTGTCATGCAGGAGATTGATATTGCCAAAGATGACGACGGACAGATGACGATTACGACAGAGCGCGACTGCTTTGATGTGATTGCTTCAGACGATATCTACTATGGATTGGAGCTGAAGTACTACGATCAAAACGGTATGCTCATCAACCATCAGTTCTCTGGTTATCCCTTCATGAAGGACAAGGACGGCTATAACGTTCCTGATGAAGACAACGCAACACTCCTTGTTCACCAGCACTTCTTCGGTATTGGTAACGCATCTTTGAACAAAGCGGTGGCAGATAGTAGCTCTGCAGGACGTGGACAGGAGGTGCGTGGATTGCAAATGGCATACCCACGTTCGTTGGCTTCACTACCTACTTATTATGACCGATACACCTTCAAGGAGAAAGGAGGAGCAATGGAAGCTGCCACAAAGTTCTCAACTTCTAACATCTATGTGCCTGATGGCTACACGTTGGGACAGAATTTAGTGCCATTCGATAGTGAGTTGGCATGGAAGTCGATTGAAGTATCGGGAAAGCCAGAGGCTTTGCAGCCTTATAACTTCGGTGGAAAGACCTATCATCTCTACAAAACTATTGATCCAATGGAGCTAAATAAGATTACGCCAGAGGTCTTTACCTACGAGTATCGAGACACGGATCCAGTGGAAGAAGAACTCGGAAAACTTTTTACAGAAGCTTATAACGATGACTTCACCGACCCAGACACAGAGGCACCACGCCAGCGTTATGGTCATACTGTGGGTTTACTGCATCAGAAACGTAGCTTAGACGTCGGCTCAGACATGGACCGATTGGGCTTTAAGGGCGTCATGCAGTTTCACAAATCAGACATTGCTTTCCAGCTTCAGGTGCGCATCTGCCACATTCTTAACAAAGGACAGCAGCACGTGGGAGAGTCAGAAAAACCTGCAAAGTATTGCAATACGAACAATAGCGAGCATAGCTTCCTATGGGATTTCAACCAGTTACAACCGGGTTGGGATAGCTTTGATATCGACTATCCGCTGTCTGTTCGTGTGATAGCCAATACCAAGGACGGTGAAGACAAGTGTTTTGAGGATGTTAAGCGATTCTATCCTGCTGCCAACAAGGCACAGCTCTGGCGTATGCTGACACAGCCACAAGACTTCTTCACACAGTACAGACATAACGTAGTATTGATGTAAAAACGAATTGGGAAGATGAATAAGATATTCAAGAACATTCTTTTATTATCATGTGTTGCCGCTGTTTTCACTTCATGTGACAACTTTGTGTTTGGCAATGTACATGTTGATTATAACGAAAATCCCTTAGAAAGTAAGGGATTAGCACGTAGCGGTGCAGACCGTTATGTAGATAGTCTGTCGAAGATTAAGGTCTCTGAGCAGGTGAATAACCCCGACCCAGACGGAGCCTTCAATGGTTGGGCTACCTGCTTGGCTATGTTCAAGGAGGGACACTCCCACGGTGACGGTATGATGCACGGTAACTTCGTCTATCATAACGCCCCTTGGAAGCAGGAGGAGTTTGTCATTATCCGCAACAATACGGCAAAATGGCCTACGGTTGAGGTGCAACGCCAGAGTACGGTGACGTATCTTGAACAGAGCGATGGTAAGACTGGACCCGATTACATCCGTATCATCGGTGGAAAACTGAAGCGTTGGGGACTCTGCCTCTACTTCTTCGATAAGGAAGGTAAGCTGATGAACGATGATATTCTCGACCACTCTGATGAATATCAGATATTCTTCACGGTGAGCGAGGTCGACGATAAGGGTAATCCATACGAGGTGATGGACTGCCGTGGTACGTGGAAACCAAAGAAGAACAAGTTTGGTGACTGGAAGAAAGGCGGTACTGTCGATACGACACCAGTGCCCTTCTCCAACCTTTGCGAATAAAGACAACGTGGAAAGAACGTGCCGAACTGACCCCGAAGATATTTGAATATACCTATCGTGACACGTGGATTCATAACGCAATGGCTGACGGAGCGCGTGAGTTATTCAACCAACGTCTGCTCCCTCCGTTGACCCGTGAGGATGCTGACTGGGCTGTTGCACCTTACGACCAAGACCGTGTAGGACTGAAGGGACACTTCAATTTCGATATTGATGCCGATGAAAACGATGCGCTTCATCAAGAGTGGCCATTAGAGATTACACGTCGTACAGACCCAGCAACGGGTGAGGCAGGTCGTTATACACGTCCGTCTTATCTCTTGCCAAAGTTCTATCTGTCTGTAAGAGTGATGAAATGTCCCGAAAGGAAAGAAAGCATTAATACCGAAGGACGAGTATCTTAATCGCCATTCAACCTATGTCTTCCGTAGTCCGTTCATCTGTTCAGAGGCTTACAACCCTGACGAGCCAAAGGAGTATGGGGCAGATTCAGAATGGAAGGAGCTTTTCCGCTTTAATATCCCTATCAAAGTGTTCTGCAGTAGCTTTGATACTGACCCTACAACCATCGACCCGAACGACCCACTCTATTTCTACTTAGGTCACGAAATAGGCTTGTCATCATTAGATGCGTTGGAAGCTTCGCAGAATGTACAGACCCACGGCATTGGTGGTGGCTCTGGTTTCGGAAACTGGTTCTTGTAACATGGACAGAGGGAGAGGACAGTGTCGTCGCTAAGGAAGTATCTATACGTCTGTAACTCACAATCTATTCCTCTCGTGGCAATAGTCCCTCCCACTGCTCACAATGATATAAACATAAATAGAAGAAAACAAATGATGAAAAAGAAGATAACTGCGTACCTGTTTTTTAGTCTTATGCTTTTAGGGCTGAACAGCTGTACGCGTAATGAAATGCCTGTGAAGCAATCTACTTCTAAGACGAAGTTAGACCACTTGATTATCAAGGAGGTGTTCTATGTTGGGCATTATTGGTATCGTGATGTACGTGCGTGGGGCATGAAGAACTTGAACCAAATGTACAATGACGATCAGTATATCACCATCTTTAACCCTACGGATGAGGTGAAATATCTTGACGGATTAGCGTTGTGTGTCAATGCCATTGAACCGAGCAAAGCCATCCAGTTCGCACCGAAAGACGATTTCGTCAATCGTTATTATGGTGCATCGGGTATCTCTTATTTCCCCGGTAAGGGCAATGACTACCCTGTTAAGCCGGGTCAGACTATCATTGTTGCAAAGTATGCCATCGACCACAAGGCTAAGTTTGAGGCTGAGTTAGAGGGCGAAGACCTGAGTATGTATGGCGGATTGAATGCCTTTTTAGACTTGAGCAAAGCCGATTTTGAATGGACAAACAGCAACTACGACCCCGGACAGAAGAATAATCCGAACGTTCCAGACATGAATGCAATCCTCACATCTACCGATGCAAGTGGCAATATTGGTCCTGCTTACGAGTTCTCTCACATCTCTGAGAGCAACGGTATAGCCTTGATAAAACTGCCATGGACACCAGAGGAATTCAAGAAGAACTATGCCGAAACAAAGGATAGCAAAGGTTATCTGCATTACATCACCGTGACCAGTAGTGCCTTCGGCGACTTCTATGCCATCGAAGTACCCTTCGAGTGTGTCATCGACTGCATCACCATCTGTCCTCGTCGTATGTTCCAGATGCGTCCAAGCAAGTTAGACAGAGGCTACAATGCCGTTACCGACGTCTCTTTCTCCAGCCTAAAACAAAGCGATTACCCCATCTCTTCTGGCCTTGCACTGGTAAGAAAGTGGGATGGTAAGAAATACGTGGATGACAACAACACAACCGCAGACTTTGAAGTAAAAGTCGCTTCACTATCAAGACGAGATGAGAAGGGCAACGCTATAAAGTAAAGAAAAAGAAATGGTTACAAGGTATTAGAAGCGACTAAAGGTAAAAGGATGAAAGGATAATAAGGCTGTATCAAAGTAAGAGCAATCTATTTTGATGCAGCCTTTCACATTGAGTATAAGAAGAACAAAAGGTAAGATAGACAGAGTCGTATATCATATCTATGACAGCATCACTTACTTAAGCCTTACTTGCAGATTTAGCTTAAAGCAAAGTTCATTAGCTTCGTTCTTATAAAGCTTACCAAATTCGTATCTACTTGACGAAGGTGTTTCTAACTTAGTGTTGCAATAAAGATAATCCTCAAAGAGGTTACGATCGTAGAAGTGGTAACAGAGCACATCGCCATCAGCTTTCACAACGAGATAACCTCCATTAGCTTGATAGGTTCCATTCCATGGCGTATGAGGAACCATTCCAAGAGCAGCTGCCACTAAAAAGTTTTTCACTTTATGGGTGTAGAACTGTTGATTGTACGTAGTGTCATAGTTTAATGGATTTATAGTAGCAACTTGTTCCGTCACCTCTTTTAAGTTCTTTGTGTTAGCTTGATTGCTTTCCACAAGAATATTAGCCATGATGTGAGGCAGACAGCTATCAATAAGAACAAAGTTGTTATAGCAGATAGCATCATCCATCGTCTTAAAGCATAGCGTACCTCCCAACTCATTTATCTTTTTGACCCGGTCCCTGATTTTGCTTGACGTATCAATTGCATTAATCGCATCAATCTCTGCTTCTGTAAAGGTATGTCCCACTATGGAAAAGGTGAGATTCGTTGTTTTACCAGCATTAAAGAGAGTTGAGTTACCTCCTAATTGCGATTTTATACTGAAACCAAGCGTTGGAGTCATACCTGTACGGAGGTCATGAATAACAATCGTGATATCCTTCTTCTCCTTCGACTCTGCTTTTATCTTGTTACTATGAATTTCCTTCATAAATTGTTCAATCTCAGGAATAGCAAAGGTTCCTTTTTCCTTTCGGATGACATCAAGCAACACATTAGCCTGATAAAGAAAGTCAGACACCGACTTACGCAAAAGTTCCTTTCCTTCTTCTGATATAATAACAATATCATCGTCTAACGAATATTCATAATGAATATTTTGCTCATCACGTAACACTTTCAGAACTGGATAAAACAAGTTCTCTATTTTGTTTAATTCACCATCACCCGCATAAACCTTCTTTCCCCTAAAAGTTTAAGAAGTACGTATAATTCACTCCACTCTCCTTTGTTTGCAGTCTTTGTCATTTTGAATTGTGTATTTTGAATTAGATTAATCCTAATAACTCAAGTTCGTTCTTTGCCGTCATCTGAATAGCTGGTATAGCCACGGAGTTACCGAACTGCTTATAAGCAGATGCATCAGCAACAACAATTTTGAAGCTGTCTGGGAAACCTTGAAGTCGTGCCCACTCCCGAGGAGTCATTCTACGAATACCTTCACGGTTTACTTCACCTTTTATACGTGTAATAGGTGTAAAATCCTTCAAGCGAGGGTCAATAATGAGATTGCGCTCTCTCCCCCATACCACCAACAACAATTGCATTAGCAACACCATCAGTGTCAATAATTTCGTAACCAAAACCATGCCCAGCAGCTTCATGACGTGCTCTGTGCCGTTTCAACGTATCAAGATAAACTGTTGATAGATAATATTTCACAGAGGGAACATCCTTCTCCATCACGTCTGAGAACTTTGGACGGAGCTTACCCACGCTCTGTGGCTCGGGATATTGAAACTTTGTTACATCTATTCCTAAATCCTTACGGAAACCAATAATATATATGCGTTCTCGATGTTGTGGTACCCCAAAATCCATAGCATTCAAAATCCGTGGTGGTACAACATCATAACCAGCGTTATCCAAATGAGTCAAAATCGTTTCAAGTGTACGCCCCTTATCATGAATAGCCAGCCCCTTTACGTTCTCAAGAAAGAAGGCTTTGGGCTGATGTCTTCTAAGTATTTCTTCTATTTCAAAGAACAACGTTCCTCGTGTTTCATCTTTAAAGCCAAGTCGTCTTCCCGCCAAAGAAAATGCCTGACAGGGAAAGCCTCCACAGAGAATATCAAACTCTTGAGGAATATAGCTTTTTGTAGATGGCTTTGTAATATCACCAAAAGGCATCTCACCATAGTTGGCAAGATAAGTTTCTTGTGCCTTAGCATCAAACTCAGAAGAATAAACACATTTACCTCCTAAATTCTGTAGGGCAATTCTAAAGCCACCAATACCTGCAAACAAGTCTATAAAGGTAAACTTTGGTTTTTCAGGAGCAGGAAAGGCACTTGAAAGAATTCACGAAACAGACTATACTCTGCTGGTCTTTCGGCAACAGCCCACACTTCATCATCCGTCAAATCATCATCAACAGACTTTTTCTCTCGTGCTTTCTTACGTTGCAAGAAACTACGAATAGCCAAGATAATTTCTTCTTTTCTTTCCTTGGTTTCTTCGTTTCCTGCATTATGTAGATAATGGCTAAGAACAGCCATCTGATTTTCATAAGATGTCTCCCCGTAAATCTTTACCCCATCTTCTGTTATTTCTTCAGGGAAAGCTTTCAAAGTTAAATCTTGTTTTGCCGTTTTTACTGCCATCTTATTTTGGATTATTTCATTGCAAAGATAACATTTTTTTTAAGAAAAGCTGGTATCAACACCTTATTATCCTAATTCAAACATCAAAGTCAGTAAAGGTCTTCTGTTTATCTCTCGACTTTTAGGTTTGAATGATTTGATGTGAGCAAAGAAGAGTTTTGTTGCTATGCAGTTTCTATAAAAAGAGTAGAACTTTTGTAAATAAAATTCAAAGGCAGGAAAGTTAAAAGGGCATTAATTGGCTTTCTATTAACGCCCTTTTGGCTTGCAAAAGGTGCCCTTTAAGCCCCTTACTAACGCCCTTTTGGAGTACAATTAATCACCTTTTACTTTACTGTTTTATAACAGTCTGATTAACTGTTAGTTACTAAATCCGCCTTTTACACGTGCTTTCATCCTTTATTTTAAACCTTTTGTTCGAAAAATTTGTAATGAATTTTGATGTTGAATAACTTTGATTTTTTTGAGGTTTGAACATTAATCTTTGGCATTAATCATAACTGTGTTCATCTTCTCACAGAAGTTGTGGAAATATAGTAGCTATACATCTTTTTCTATGAGTATATGTGCGATGTGTACCGTAAAAAAATTTAGAGAGGCGGGATATTATCGACTAACGTAGGTGCCTTTAGTGTATAAAGGAGTATCACTTTCAGCATTCTTTCTCAGAACTTCAAGAAAACTAATAATTAAGGGTCTTCAGGATTTTGGAGTGATAAGGTTTGCCACTTGTGTTTAGAGTTTGAAGTAATGTCACACGGAGGAACGGAGAGAACGGAGGATTATTAAATACAAAGCTATAGTAGTAACGGAGGCACCGTCGGTGCATAGAGCAACGGAGCTTGTTTTGCCAATTCTATTAGCAATTTATATACAAAACGTTTATTCCAAAATATTTATCAAGAATCTGTATGCTGCATCTCCGTCGCTCTTTGTGCCCTCGGCACCTCCGTGACATTGCGTTACCTCCGTCCCCTCCGTGACTCTGTGTGCCTTATATGTAAGAGTTTTAGTTTATCACTCCATATTTCGGATGAGTCATCATTAAGAATAATTAATGCACAAAAGTATGTTATATAAGGTGGAAAAACTATCTTTACGCTTAATTTATTCACGGATTGATAAAGGCGGGAAAGTTATATATAGAGATTGAGGCAGCTCCAAAGCCAACTATTACTCCAATGTCAAATCAGTTTAGGTTTAAAATATAACAGTAGTATGAAGAGATTAGCATTATATTTCGTAGGTCTGGTTTGCATACTTTGTAATTGTACTGCGCAGACGGTATCATCGTCGGCAAAAGATAATTCACAACAAAATCGGAATAAGCAATTGCAACAAAACGTCAAAGGACAGAAGTCTACACCAACTTACAGCATTATATCTGTAGAAAACACTTATAAACTTCGATGGACAGGTAAGGCTTTTACTGGTTTACACAAAGACAAAGCAAATACATGGCTTATCAAAGCGGTGGTGAAGGGGCTGGACGCCAAGTGGCTTAAGCATCCTTTTTCGATTACAACAAAAGATGTATGGCTGCTTAAAGATAGTCTACAGAAAGATGTAGTAGCAATCGTTGCCTTGGAGTCTGCAGAGGCGGGGTGGAGTTTTCCTACCATCAACAAGGAGTATTTCATGATAGAAGAATGCGAGGCTCCCTTGTATGCTGTTCCGTATTTTATAAACGGCAGAGTCTACATTATTTGTCTTACACCTTCATTTCAAATCAAAGGAGATGATATGTACCCCGCTATTGATAGAAAAGAGCTGCAAGAAAAGGTATTGATGCCACTGATGCAGTCTTTCAAATAGCATATTTGTAGTGCTTATCAAAGATAAAATATTTCTGTAATTTTGTCCTCGACAATCATAGCGATCTTTGTTTATAACTATTTGTATATTAATTTCTTAAAGTTACAACCAATTCCGCTAATCACCAAATTAATAGACACTTATAACTCGTCAGACTCACGTTAGTTAGGACCTCTGCCAAAGGTCTGCCCATTTAAAGATATCTGCCCACTCACAACCATTTTTTTAACATCCCGTCCAGTTATCTGGCGTACAAGGATATCACTAATACATTCATATGGAGTATAAAAGCCTTTGACCAAAACCTTACGACCATTTCGTAGAAAATAGCAGACATCTTCATCCCAGCCTATGGCGCCTTTCTTCTCTTTATAGAACTGAGACGAAAACTCGTAATGTCTTCCATCTACTCCTTTCACTCTAAATGGTCGCCAGTTCCTTGTACCTGTAATCCGCTACGTAAGCAGAATGCATGCAATTGTGGATAAGTGAAGAAGAGATTGTAAGACCCAGAACCCTCTTCCTTTTCCGATAAGGTTACAAGCATATAAGGTTTCATTCCTGTATCGATAAATATACTGCCTGTATAGTCATCCCGAACTCCTAACAATTTAAGAAGTGAATCACGTTTTTCCTCAGATGGGAGATCTAACAACGGCTTAACGAGTCTCAGTTGGTTCTCAGCCCATGCCTGATATGTCCCTTTATTAACACCATTACCATAGCTGTCCATTAACTGATGAAACCTCATCACATCATTGTAAAACTGCTGACATAACTCCTGTCGATTAACGCCAAAACAGAATCGACGCTCAATATAGCAACCCTTCTTCTTACCAGATTTATCAATGACTATATCATCCGAAGGCGCTACACTCCCACCATGATTTAGGTCATAACACGGTCCTTGCATATACATGCGAAGATAATATTGAACCTCCTCAGTCAGTCTCTCATCACCAAGGAATTGGTCGAAAGCTTCTATCAGATGCTTTGCACGCCAGATATCATCAACCGTTCTCAGCTCTAACTTAGCTGGTTTTAGAGAGAAATCTAACTCAGGGAAGTGAGCCCAGAGACGTCGCGTGAGTGCATCGAATTTCTTCATAGGTCCGTGTTCAAACTCTTTTGCTCGACGCAGAATAACTACTTTCTCAAAGTCATCTTCGATCCCATGCCGGTTTTTTTCATCATCGGAAACGGATCACTGCTGATATAACTTGCCACATGAAAGGTGTCTTTAGGATAGTCTGACAATGTGAATGTCCAAATTCTTATATCGTTTGACAAGCCACGACTTGTTTCATATTTATCAGAAAGTACAATACGCTGCCCTGGATAATTTTTCTTAAGATAAGCCATGACTTCCCCAGAAGATTTAAAGCTGGGGAAGCAGCTATCCAACATTAATAGCACTAAACCCACCAACACATACAAGGGAATTCTGTGTAAAACCGTCTTTGTTTTCATAATCAAATTTAATGTTATTCAATATCTGCCACTACATATTCTGATCTTGTCCCGATACGGAATTTACCTCCCCAGATACCGATACCAGAAGAAACATAGTATTGCGTATTACCTTTCTTTAATGGTCCGAAAGCATCTTCATAAATGAAAAGAATCAAGGCAAATATTATTATCATTGTTACATTCATATTCCTACTTTATACTTTAACTTAACCATTATCTATACTCTAATCTAAGCCATAATTGTACTTTACTAAAACTCCTCTTATGCTTTAACTCACGTTATATTACTCTCCCTTTCTTTTGCAAATATAACTCTTTGCATTGATATTTGCAAGAAAGTAAATGAAAAAAAGCAGCAAATGATTGCTCACTTGCTGCTGTATAGTAATAAGGTTTTCTGTATAAGCCATCAAGGTTTTCCCTGTAAGTTTCTGTTCTTATTTCTTTGTCAGACGAACATACGACAAGTAAAAATTATATGGTGTGGCTTAGGAAAACCATTGTGTCCATTATTTGATGATTATCTTTTTACCATTGACAATATAAACACCCTTAGGCAAAGCATTAATTTCGTCAGTGCTTGCTTTACTTAGCCGTTTTGTTCCATCTATTGTATAGACATCGGCAAGTCCTGAGTTATTATAAACAGTGTTTGTAATGCCAAGTGTAGTACTACCCTCTATTAATAAGAAATTCTTTCCATTGAGGTGCTTGTTTATAGGCGTCAAGACTATTCTTAGGAACAATAAGTTTACATTCAGATTTATTAATGTCGGCAAAAACATTTGATTCACAGAATGGTGGTACGACTGCCTCACTCGAAATCTGTGTTATACTGGTACAGTTGTTAAATGCTGATGTTCTTATAGTCTTAACACTATTTCCGATATTTACTTTTTGTAGGTTGGTGCAATCTCTGAAAGCCTCCTCTTCAATTGTCGTAACACTATTTGGAATGGTTACAGAGGTTAGCGCGCTACAACCGTCGAAAAGCCTTCCATGCAATTGTCGTAACACTATTTGGAATGGTTACAGAAGTTAGAGCACTACAATCTTTGAAAGTAGACCATTCAATTATTGTAACACTATTTGGAATGGTTACAGAAGTTAGAGAGCTACAACCGCTGAAAGCACTCGAAGAAAATTGTCGTAACACTATTGGGAATGGTTACAGAGGTTAGAGATTTGCAATTGTAGAAAGCATTGATGCCAATTATCGTAACACTATTGCCAATGGTTACAGAAGTTAGAGAGCTACAACCGCTGAAAGCACTGTTGCCAATTGTCGTAACACTATTGCCAATGGTTACAGAAGTTAGAAAACTACAACCGCCGAAAGGCACTCGTCACCAATTGCCGTAACACTATTGGGAATGGTTACAGAAGTTAGAGAGCTACAACCGTTGAAAAGCATTGTCGCCAATTGTTGTAACACTATTGGGAATGGTTACAGAAGTTAGAGAACTACAATCGCTGAAAGCATATCCACCAATTGTCGTAACACTATTTGCCAATGGTTACAGAGGTTAGAGAGCTACAATAGCTGAAAGCACTGTCGCCAATTGTCGTAACACTATTACCAATGGTTACAGAAGTTAGATGACTGCAATAGCTGAAAGCATACTTTTCCAATTGTCGTAACACTATTGGGAATGGTTACAGAGGTTAGAGAGCTACAATCCTCGAAAGCAGACCTTCCTATTGTTGTAACACTATTTGCCAATGGTTACAGAGGTTAGAGAGCTACAATTGCTGAAAGCTGCCTCTCCTATTGTCGTAACACTATTTGGGAATGGTTACAGAGGTTAGAGAGCTACAACCGCTGAAAGCATATCCACCAATTGTCGTAACACTATTGGGAATGTTTACGAAGTTAGAGAGCCACAATACCTGAAAGCTGCCTCTCCTATTGTCGTAACACTATTGGGAATAGTTACAGAAGTTAGAGAGCTACAACCGCTGAAAAGCATTGTCGCCAATTGACGTAACACTATCACCTATTATAACTCGTTTAATATCATAGTTTCCCCATGGTCCGCCAACATAATAACTGCGATCATGCATAATCATACATTCTCCCTTTCTCCTGTAATGGTCAAAACTCCATCATCAGTGAGGTGCCATTTTAGATTAGGTCCACAAGTACCAGAGCTTTTTGCATTAGCTGATAAGCCCATGAGTAGAGCTATTAACAAGATGTAAATTTGTTTCATATTAGTACTTTTTATATAAATAATATTTTTTTGAATTATGGATATTCAAATGCAAAAGATAAACAAAATTTGTTATAAAATGTTTTTTTCTATTAAAAAGTTTATGTAGCATTTTGCTTCTTTTTTTCAAGATAGTTATTGTTGAGAGATGGCATCTCATAAGTACCACCAGGTAGCCTCCACCTAATTCCACCTTCATTGAACCAAATAATCTTGTTTCGGTACTATGTGTTTTCTCGAAATTTATCCTCTAACAATAGAATTCTTTCCCGCAGTTGGTCAAAAGTCAATGGATTCTCGTTATAAATGAATGATTCTATCATTGCTTTGTAATCATCTCGGAACAAATTTTCTATCTCTCCAGTAGGCCAGATCTTAATATTCTCTCGCTTATCAGAGTCATAATCCACAGAACTGATATGATAGAATTTCTTGCGATGCTCTATGATACTTTTATAAAGTTCTGAGTCGTTGATAGCTGTTTCTGAATAGGTGTCCATCAATCTCTCCAAGTCATAAAGGTGACGGCTCATTCTTTCGCTTCTGGGCGACTTCTTCTGATATTCCTCATTAAGCAATAATGCCTTTTCCAAAAAAGTCCGGATAGGAAGTACCGTAGGAACAAAGCATTGGGTAGCATTATCCACTTCGTTAAAAAGTATCATAAATCAGTGAAGTTAATGCTCGGTTTTCAAAAGGTTCATCCATAGACATACAGCTGATTTCGATTTTGACCTTTGGCTGAATGTATTCATTTGTTTCATCTAAGATGCTGGGATAGACAACATTCAGCACTACTGGGTCACGGTCTGTATCAATAGGAATCTCAACACCGTCTTGCATGATACTCTTTACATTCTCGACGTAGAAATCTTTAGCTCCCAATTTTGCAAGTTGCTCATTTAACTCAGGAGAAAGTCGCTCGAAAAATAACCTCCCTCGATGCCTTCCGCAAGCTTTTCAGTTGATTATTATTCTCGCACTTGGCAAAAGGATATAGCTTCTGTTTTTCTTCCGTTTCAGTAAACCAACTTCTGCTAAGAGATATGTCTATATCCTCACTGAACCTTCTTAAATCAATGTTCTCCCATTTACCTTTAGAAAGACTTGTTCCGCCTTTGAAAAGCAGGAACTCCGAAAATGACGTAGAGAAAAGTGCTTTGAGGGTAATCGTTACCCACCAGTCCTTCTCTATAGCCAAGTCCTCTATATTTGTTCTCAATGCTGTATTCTGTACGATTGCGATACGCTCTTCGATTGTCTTATCTTGCCAAATGCTCATACTTTTCTATTATTGGTTTTATATACTTGCGAACCCAGACTGGCGCTGTTGCCAAATCCGTTTTTATCTGTTGCTTTTCGGTTGAGTCAGAGATTAACTTCTCAATTCTATTTGTATCAGCAGAAGTTATGTTTGATTGCCCCTTTGCCTTGAGTGCTAAAACAAGTAATGGCATTAACTTGCTGTGATACGAATATGTGCTGGGAGTTCTGTGCTTCAGTCTTATTTTCTTGTTCCCTATAGTTATAGTCCTCGGCGATCCTGTTGTTAGATAGATTGCCTTCATCGGAACCTGTGTTGACAAACCAAGGGCGTTCAAAGCATATTCTCCTGTTGGTAGAATCTCCGCATTTTCATGTTCTGCGATCAGTTTTACAATCTTCTCTGCCGAAGGATATACATTGCCATAGTTAGTTACTATCGGCTTATAGTATATGCCTTTTGCGAGGCGTTCAAGAACACCAAAACCTTTCATCGTCGATAATAACTTACTGACATATTCATTATCAAACTCAGCAAAGTCATTGACAAAGAAAAACCGTTCCTGGTTCAGCTTCGTCTATCCGTTGTTTTATCTGTTCTTGAATGGTCATATTAACATATTTTAGTCGGTAACTTTTGCAAAGTTATGGAAATTATCTGTCTTTTGCAACAATACCCCCTACTTTTTTGACTGTTTGGAGGTAAATTAAATGTTGTGCGTTAACATATTTTAGTCGGTAACTTTTGCAAAGTTATGGAAAGCAATTCGCAATGAAAGAGGAATTAAAATTTCACAAGACATAGTACTGCCAACATCTAATGAGAGGTCGTGATATTATGAAAATCAACTTTGCTGTCACTTCTGTCACTTCTTGTATACTTATAATGCGTTGATTATAAGCATCTAAGGTAAAGTGTTAAAAGTGACAGCAAACTAAAATCAAACTTTATTTAGTAATATGGGGTTAATAAAGAAGGGACTTTTGCTATTTCTTTTGTAGGCTTGTCAGCAAGTCGGCAACCACATAGCTGGAGCCGCCAACGAAGATAAAATCTTGTTCGTCAGCATCTTGAAGGGCAGCTTGGTAGGCTTCGAGGACGGTTGGGAAGACCTTTCCGTGTAGGTCGTAATCGTCGGCTGTTGCGGCAACATTCTCTACTGGGAAGGCACGATGCGTACTCGGTTGTGTCCAATAGTAAATGGCATCATTAGGGAGCATAGACATGACAGCATGCAGATCCTTGTCATCCACCATACCAAAGACAATACGTTTCTGTTTACATTGTTGACGTTTGATTTGTTGGGAGAGATAAGTCCATCCACCAACGTTGTGACCTGTGTCACAAATAACTAATGGGGTTGCTTGTAGCTTTCTGCCATCTACCCATCAGTCCTGTCAGTTCGCAAACATTAGAAAAAGCCTTTGGCAATACTCTCTGCGTTCTTGATGATACCTTTATTATATAGCTGCATGACGGCAGTGAGTACCGTGTTAGCATTCTTCTCTTGATAGCTACCACCTAATTCGCCCACAATCATCGCCAAAAGAAACGAGTCTGATAAGCGATACCACCATCGAGGGTTAGGGCGAGAAGAAAGCACTGCAGGGATGTCTTCTGCAAAGACAATGAGGGCATCCTCTTTCTGTGCTTTTGCCTTGAAAACAATCTGTGTTTCAGGGACAGACTCACCAATAACGACAGGAACACGATGTTTGATAATACCAGCCTTCTCTGCTGCGATAGCTCCGAGCGTATTACCGAGGAACTGGGTGTGATCGAGTGATATATTGGTGATAATCGATAAAGATAGGGAGTGATAATGTTAGTACAATCGAGTCTACCACCCTAAGCCCACTTCAATGATAGCAATATCAACCTTCTGCTCAGCAAAGTGCTTGAAAGCTAAGGCTGTTGTGAGTTCAAAGAAAGAAGGGTGGAGTGGTTCAAAGAAGTTGCGTTCCTGTTCAACAAAGTCGATAACCTCCTGCTCTGAAATCATTTCTCCATTGACTCTGATACGTTCGCGGAAGTCAACGAGGTGAGGACTGGTATAGAGTCCGACCTTATATCCTTCAGCTTGGAGGATAGCAGCCAACGTGTGGGAGCATGAACCTTTTCCGTTGGTTCCTGCAACATGAATAGAAAGGAAAGTGGGTATGTGGATGTCCAAAGTGCTCATCCAAAGCCTTTGTTGTCTCGAGTCCTTCTTTGTAAGCAGATGCCCCTGACGTGTTCGAAGACGGGTGTACTGTTGAATAGATATTCTACGGTTTCTTGGTAGTTCATGGGTGGGTGTTGGGTGATGGGTGTGATGAAAGTGTTGATGGAATGTGAGGAATGATTTAGCCCCATTAGCCAAAGAAGTCTAATGGGGCATATAATCATTATCTCAATTCTATTTGTAAACTCATTGCTTAATAAAAAAACTTGTTTCACTTGTCAACTCGTTCACTTGTCAACTCGTTCACTTGTCAACTCATTTAACTTGTTTACTCGTCAAACTTGTTCACTCGTCAACTCGCTCAACTAAACAGTTTCTTAAAGTTCTCGAAGATAGAGCGTTTGGTGCTGTTATCACCACGGAAGTTTCTCGCTTTGGCGTAAGTCTTCGATGATTTTCTTCTTCTTTATTCAACTCCTTTGGAACGTAAATACTGATGTGAACCACTAAAGTCTCCAGTACCGCTGCCATAACCTTGTACGGCTGGAAGACCCTTGCCACGTAGGCGAAGCGTCTTACCAGGCTGTGTTCCTGGTTCAATCTTAATCTTTACATTACTGCCATCAATGGTTGGGATATCCACCTGACCTCCTAAGGTAGCTGTTGGGAAATCGAGCAAGAGATTATAGATGACGTTCTGTCCATCACGAATGAAGGTGTCGTTAGGTTCCTCCTCGATATATACTTGGATATTACCAGCCACACCATTGTGTCTACCAGCGTTACCCTTACCCGGAACATTGACCACCATACCTTCAGCAACACCCGCTGGTATGTTGATTTCAACGACTTCCTCGCCCTTTACAACGCCTTCACCATGACAGTGAGTACACTTGTTCTTAATGATAGTTCCCTCACCATTACATACGTGACAGGTAGTCTGGGTCTGCATCATACCAAAGATACTCTGCTGTGTACGGATTTCAACACCCGAACCATGACAGTTCTGGCAAGTTTCTGTTCCGCTACCCTCCTCAGCACCAGTGCCGTGGCAGTGTTCGCAAGGAACGTCTTTACGCACCTTAAACTTCTTGGTAACGCCCTGTAGCAACCTCTTGTAACGACAGACGAACCTTTCAAACGAAGGTCAGAGCCACGGTACTTAGGGGCTTGATGCCCTGCCACCTCCGAAGCCGCCGAAATCCTCCGCCATGTCCACCGAACACATCGCCAAACATAGAGAAGATATCGTCCATAGAGAAACCACCTGCTCCACCGAAGGGACCACCACCACCAAAGCCACCACCAGGAGCATCGAAACCAAACTGGTCATACTGTTGGCGTTTCTGTGGATCGTGCAGTACATCATAAGCCTCAGCAGCCTCTTTAAACTTTGCTTCAGCCTCAGGGTCATCCGGATTACGGTCAGGATGATACTTAATAGCAAGTTTTCTGTATGCTTTCTTTATCTCGTCTTCAGAGGCATTCTTGCTGACACCTAACACCTCATAGTAATCTCTTTTTGCCATTCTTCCTTTGAAATTTTGTCCTACTGCAACCTTTGCGTGACGGATAACCTTGTCATTGAGCGTATAACCAGTCTGTACACAATCGATAACCTTACCCTTCTTATCGTCGCCCATACCAGGAACCATAGCGATAGCCTCATGATAATCGACATCGAAGTCAGCATTATCGGTCTCAATCTTATGTAACACCGAGTGTCTCCAAGGCCTTTCAAAAAAACTTCTTATAGATAAGTTCATAACCTTCTTTAATCGCCTGTGGGTCCTCTGTCTTATCGGCAGTAGCACGCTCAAAGTCGTCAAGGATAGGCAGAATAGCAGCTACAGTCTTCTCACTTCCGTTGAGAATCAGTTCTGACTTCTCCTTCAGTGTACGTTTCTTGTAGTTCTCAAATTCGGCAACCAAACGGATATACTTGTCTTTCCACTGCTCAGCTTCATTCTGTGCAGCTGCCAATGGGGTCAAGTTCTTCCTCTGCAGGAGTCTCCTCTCCGTTAGCTTCTTCCGTCTGTGTTTCAGCGTCGTTCTGGGTTGTTTCTTCGTTATTCAACTCCAGCTCTTCGCCTTCAATCTTTATATTTTTCTCTTTCTTACTCATAATTTTATTGCACTATTTGTCATGGCATACCCTTGCAAATAGTATGCCATGTTTTGACAATCTTAGTACATTCCTGCTTTTTGCTCCTTAATCTGCTCATCATGGATATAGTCATCGTAGCTCATCAGCTTGTCGATGGTACCCTTTGGAGTCAACTCAATGATACGATCAGCAACGGTGTTAATAAACTCATGGTCGTGTGAACTGAAGAGGATATTACCCTTGAAAGCCAATCAGGTTGTTATTAAACGCCTGAATACTCTCCAAGTCAAGGTGGTTGGTTGGCGTATCAAGAATCAAAGCAGTTGGCATTCTGAAGCTGCATACGTGCAATCATACAACGCATCTTCTCACCTCCAGAGAGTACGTTCACCTTCTTCTCAACCTCTTCCTGCTTGAACAACATACGACCCAAGAAGCCCTTCATAGCCACTTCGTTACCTGGTCCGAACTGTGACAACCAGTCAACGAGGTTCAAATCACAATCGAAGAACTCGGTATTATCCAATGGGAGATAAGCCGTAGTGATTGTCACACCCCAATTATATGTACCAGCATCAGGCTCTCGATTACCATTGATAATCTCGAAGAGCGCAGTCATAGCCTTTGAGTTGCGTGAGAGGAAGACTACCTTCTGTCCCTTCTCAATATTGAAGTTCACATTATCGAAGAGTACTGTTCCGTCCTCATCAACAGCCTTCAAGTTCTCAACCTCAAGAATCTGGTTACCTGGTTCGCGCTCCATAGAGAAGATAATACCCGGATATTTACGGCTTGACGGACGAATCTCCTCTACGTTCAGACGCTCCAACATCTTCTTACGTGATGTTGTCTGCTTACTCTTAGCCACATTGGCAGAGAATCGGCGGATGAATTCCTCCAACTGCTTCTTCTTCTCCTCAGCCTTCATCTTCTGGTTCTGAGCCTGACGTAAAGCCAACTGTGAACTCTCATACCAGAACGAGTAGTTACCTGCAAAGACGGTTACCTTACCGAAGTCGATATCGATTGTCTGTGTGCTGACTGAGTCGAGGAAGTGACGGTCGTGCGATACAACCAATACAGTCTGATGCTCATCAATCTCACCGAGATAATCCTCTAACCATTCAACGGTCTCAAGGTCGAGGTCGTTAGTAGGCTCATCGAGCAACAAGTTCTCTGGCTTACCAAAGAGAGCCTTAGCCAACATCACACGCACCTTCTCAGTATTTGAGAGCTGTGACATCTGCTTCTCATGCAAATCCTCCTTAACGCCAAGGTTCTGGAGCAACTGTGCAGCATTACTTTCAGCCTCCCATCCATTCATCTCAGCAAACTTCAACTCTAAGTCGGCAGCACGATTACCATCCTCCTCAGTCATCTCTGGCTTAGCATAAAGTTCCTCACGCTCTTTCATGTTCTGCCAAAGTGCATCATGCCCCATGAGGACCGTGTCCATTACCTTATACTCATCATATTTGAAGTGGTCCTGTTCCAATACCGACAGACGCTCACCCGGTCCTAACTCTACTGTTCCCTTGTTTGGCTCTAAGTCGCCAGAAATGGCACGAAGCAAGGTTGATTTACCAGCACCATTGGCACCAATGACTCCGTAAATATTACCTGGTGTAAACTTTAAGTTAACGTCCTTGTATAGAACTCTCTTGCCGAATTGGATAGCAAGGTTTGAAAGTGTAATCATCTTTTTCTAATACCTTATTATATAATAATTTGGCTGCAAAGGTACGATTTTAATTTCAAATGACAAAGAAACAAGTAGACAGATGAGTCTATAGTTCTTTTGATATAAAACTCTCATTGCTCAAGTGGCTATAAATACTTCTTTGTTTTCTTTATAGAATCAACTTATATGCTAATGTGTTGATAAAAATGAAAAAGAAAGTGTTGTTTTGAATTAAAATCTTGTGAGATTGGAATTATTTCGTAATTTTGCAACAGTAAATTAATTACTAATAAGGATGTAATTTAGGGGTAAATTTAATTAAGAACTAACGATAGCCTAATATAATTAGGTAAAAGAGCAGTGTGATACTGCATTGAGTTCTTCGATTAGGATAACAGAATCAGGAACAAAAACCAATTCTATGACCCTTGTACTCCCGCTTTTAAAAAAGCGAGTGTAAATGTTTTTGCATCCAACAAGTTGAGAACAAACATTATAAGACATATTTAAATAGCACATTCACATTATAAATAAGTTATAGAAACAAAAATAAGATTAAGATGGGTTACTTGAAGCCCTATACAGAAGTAATTGATTATCAATAATGAAACTTTACTTGCAGAGACTTCATTATTTCCTGGTCAGCATAATCCGGGCCGTCGTAGGGCAGGTCCTTCGGCTAATAATGCAAAAACAAGCATTTGAGTGGCTTGAGATTAGTGACGAGACTTCGTCAAGCAATGGACATACTTCATTGTGGGAAGATTAATCAAAAGAGAGTTTTAATAAAATAAGTAATAAGTAAAAAGACTATATTAATAATGAGAAAACATACTTTTAAGGTGCGACTGCTATCATTAATAACATTGTGTGGCATTGTAATGGCGTTTGCATCTTGCTCTAATGAAGATGTAGCGCAGGGTAATGTAGAGACAAACACTGAAAAGAATAGCAACCTTACTTCGTTTGTGACAGGTGCTGCTACAACCCGTACTTCACTCAACTATGATGATGGTGCTTTCTCTGGGAGGCAGGTGATTATATCTATGTCAAGGACGATAACGGAACTTGGAACAAGAGTAGTAATGCTCCAACAGAGAAGACAGCCAGCTTTAAGTTTATGGTTCCTGGTAAGTACACAAACAGCAATACTTATAAGGTGTATTACCCTGGTAAGAATGGTCTTAACAACAGCGTAACTATCTCCGCTTCACAGACTCAGGCACAGCCTAACAGCACTCTTCATATTGGTGAGACAGGTGATTGTGGTACAGCAGATGCAAAACGTAACGGAGGTAAGTTTGATTTCCGTCTCGACCATCAGGCTGCTATCCTCGTGTTCCAGCCTTTTACAAAAAATACAGCTGTAATGAATTGTCAACTGACAAAGATTGAAGTGACATCTGACAATGATATTACAGGTACTTACACACTTAACACAACAACAGGTGAGTTGACTGGTTCTGCAAGTGGTAATACTATTACAATGACAACAAAGGGTAGCGGTTCTTATGCAAATGGTTTCTCTTTGAATACCAGCACAGCAGATGTAAAAACTAATGGTGCCTATGTTGTTATCCGTCCAGGTACACACGCCTTGACCGTTCGTTATTGGATTAAGGACTATGTGACAAACGTTGAGGGTGCTATTACTAAGACGTACGATTCGTTCAAATATGAGAAGAACGACTATTATGATATGACAGCCGATATCAACGTAACAGATTACGATGGTAAACAGTATTATCAGTGGGATGCAGAGAATAATTACTGGAATGGTCATGAGTGGGATTCAGCTGAGCCTTGGCAGCCTGTGCTAAATGGTTATGAAGACAAATATAAGCAGGTTAAAGGTAGTTTATATAATAACTCACGAATCTTTGGAGTAAATCGTTATGATGCGATACATAATTCTTGTAAGGATCTTCCTAACGTTAATGAGATGGCAACCTACGTTATGAAAGGTGATCCACATTGGGATGGTGAGAAACTTTTGGTCAGCTATGGGGCACCTGCATAAGGGTGGTATGTGGTTTAAGACTAAGGCATCTATTAGTTATACATACTATTTTGATAGTGAGCGTGCCCCTGATGGTACTGATATGCGTGATAGTGAAGGTTCTGTTTCAAATACTCCTACGCAAGGAACACCTGTTCAAAAATTTTCATTAATCGTTACTTCTTTTGTTCCTGCTTTAGGTTATTATTCTTTTGGCGATTTTTATCGGTCTTGGAGCCAAGGAAGTTATTGGACGTCAAGTGCTCATCCTAATGACAGTAACTGGGCATACTGCTTTAACTTTTTAGTAATAGTCGTGTTACTTTGGATGCTCCTGGTAGCTCTGACGGTGCTTATACAATGAAATTTTGAGTAAACCGCTTTGTAAATCCTCTCTTTAGAAGCTCCTTCTTAAAGCTGCAGGTTAAGAGTATAATCTTGCCAACGCAGTACAGCGTTGAGCTGTCTTCGGACAGCTCTGTGAAGTACGATGCGTTGGCAAGTTTTGTTTTTGCCTACTTTGTTTATTTTTCTTTACCTCGTGTTTTTCAATTGATGCTTAATTGGTTTCTAAAAGACGCCCAATAGCATGGTAAAGATGCTCTTTACAGGCGTCAATCGACGCCCTTTTTGAAGGCTTAAAGAGCACCTTTTGAAACACTATTTTGTATTAGTTTGATAATCAATAAGTTATGAAGATACTAAAAATCACTTGTTTTTTTAAGATTTCAGCTGAGGTAAGTTGTGTTTTCTGTAAATAAAAAGTCATGCCTTGCATATGCCATTTCCTCCTATATTGGTGTGATGGTTTAGATAGAAAAAGTGCCAAGCCCCGTGAAGCTTGGCACTTCTTTATGTCGTATGATGCTACTACTATGGTATGACGATAAGTTCAAGGCTGTCAGATTTGACTTTCACTTTCAGCCAGTCATAAAGTTGTTTTTTTATTGTTGTTAGCAAGTGGTTTTTGAAGTCTTTACTACTGCGACAATATGATTATCAATCAATGTTGTGTCGGTGAAAGATTCAGAAGCTTTTGAAAGTATAATGCTCTTTGCAGTAGGACAGATAACTTTAAGTTCGTCTTTCATGTCGTTTGCCAAAACAGGATAACGCGTATAAGAAGTTAGTTCCTTCTTTAGCACATCGTTGTTATATGCAAGTTCTTGCCATTCAGGCGTATTCTTTTCTCCTACGAGTAACTGACCTTTCTTCTTGTGTTGTAGAAGTAATAAGCTATCAGAGTTTGCTCCTTGAATCACCTTTAAGTTTATAGCCATTAAGGTTGTAGGCAACCATTGTTTTTTTCAGCCTTTTGTTTATCGAGTCAGTCGAAATCGGTTTACCAATGGCTACGACATGAAGCGTTTTAGTTTTGGAGGTCATATTTGTGCGAGAGAATGTTTGTTCCGTTATAATCAAGTTCCTTTGTTATAAATTGTTCTATATTATTTTCAAAGACACTTTGTTTGATAATGTTCCATGTCATGTAGCTGGCAGGGAATGATAGTGATAATGATGATGCTGACGATGTAATAATTTACTCGTCTCATTTTTGTCAAGATTGACATACTGCTTTCCTATGAATACGCAGAAAGCGTGCACCAAGACAGGTTGTAGAAGCGATAAAAAAACTGTATTGATGAAATAAAGATAAAAGGCACCAAAGAAATAGGATGTATTTTTGTACGGCCAGCCCATAACCTGCTGTACAAAGTGGGTGGCATTAAGGCTGTGGCAATGGCAACACCCGGCACCACGTTGTTTTTTCCTCTTGTAGTTGACATGCTAAGAACCCAGCAGCACCACCGAAAAAGAGCTATCAGTACATCGTAGAAGCGTAGGTGAGGTGCGTGCTAAAAATTTCTGACTGAGCTTCTCGTAATAGGGAAATCATAAAGTAAATCATTGCGGTAATAACACTGATAAATGTGCTTACCAAATAATTCTTTAGGGACTGTTTGAAAAGAGTCAAGTCGGCTATGCCAATGGATAATCCCATACCGATGATTGGTCCCATCAGTGGAGAGATGAGCATAGCACCAATAATTACTGCTGTTGAATTGACATTTCAAGCCTAAGGATGCAATAAATACGGCAAAGATAAGTATCCAGAGGTTAGCACCTTGAAAGTTGATACCATCAGTTATCTGTTTAATAACATCTTTTTCATTGTCTTTTGTCAGGCAAGATGTTGAAATAACTCTTAATCACTCTGCCATAAAAGTTTGATTGTTATTTTCCTGCATTTTTGTGTTATGCAAAGATACTTATTTTATTGGAAAGTTTCAAGCAGTTTCTTGATTAACTATTAGGAGTGGGCTGGTGTTTGTGAGCGTACATTCTTTTTCGTTTCACATAAGAACAAGATTGGTAAAGATAAGGCTCCGTTGTAGTGCACAGCCGATATGCAATTACGATAGTCCTATATATGAATAGGTGTTCTGATCAACAAAGAACTAAGAGAATAAAAAGAGTACCAAGAAAATTTGATACTCTTTTTTTATTTATGTTAGATTTTAGTGTGCAAATTACTTGCCACCTTCCATCTTCTTCTTCAAGTCAGCGAGAACACCGAGGTCACCGAGAGATGTACCTGCTGCAACGTTGTTGATAGCAGCTGCATCATTCTTTTGGCTTGCTCTGAGCTGCTGGACGCTGGCGACGTGGCTCTTCCTTAACCTCCTCGAATGTACGAGAGTGAGAAAGGATGATACGCTTAGTGTCCTTAACGAACTCGATTACCATGAATGGGAGAACCTCACCAAGCTGTGCCTGTGTGCCGTCCTGCTTAACAAGGTGCTTTGGAGTAGCGAAGCCCTCACCACCCTCGCTGAGAGTGATAACAGCACCCTTGTCCATAGACTCGGTAATCTTACCCTCGTGGATTGAACCTGGAGTGTAGATTGCCTCGTACTCATCCCAAGGATTAGACTCGAGCTGCTTGTGACCGAGGCTCAAGCGACGATTCTCCTTATCGATTTCGAGAACAACAACCTCAATCTCAGAACCCTGTGAGGTGAACTCAGATGGGTGCTTAACCTTCTTAGTCCAAGAGAGGTCGCTGATGTGGATAAGACCGTCAACACCTTCCTCAAGCTCTACGAAGATACCGAAGTTTGTGAAGTTGCGAACCTTTGCTGTGTGCTTAGAGCCTACTGGATACTTAACCTCGATTGCCTCCCATGGGTCTTCCTTGAGCTGCTTGATGCCGAGAGACATCTTACGCTCGTCGCGGTCGAGTGTGAGGATAACTGCCTCAACCTCGTCGCCAACCTTCATGAACTCCTGTGCAGAACGCAAGTGCTGGCTCCAGCTCATCTCTGAAACGTGGATCAAGCCCTCTACGCCTGGCTGAATCTCTACGAATGCACCGTAGTCAGCCATAACAACTACCTTACCCTTAACGTGGTCGCCAACCTTGAGGTTAGGATCCAAAGAATCCCAAGGGTGCTGAGTGAGCTGCTTGAGACCGAGAGCGATACGCTTCTTCTCCTCATCGAAGTCGAGGATAACAACGTTAATCTTCTGGTCGAGAGCAACAACCTCGTGTGGATCGCTTACGCGGCCCCAAGAGGTCAGTGATATGTACAGAGTCCGTCAACACCACCGAGGTCAACGAATACACCGTAAGATGTGATGTTTCTTAACGGTACCCTCGAGGATCTGACCCTTCTCAAGGTGAGAGATAATCTCCTTACGCTGTGCCTCGAGCTCAGCCTCGATGAGTGCCTTGTGTGAAACGACTACGTTACGGAACTCCTGGTTGATCTTAACAACCTTGAACTCCATTGTCTTACCAACGAATACGTCGTAGTCGCGTATAGGGTGAACGTCAATCTGGCTGCCTGGAAGGAATGCCTCGATACCGAATACGTCAACAATCATACCACCCTTAGTGCGGCTCTTGATGTAACCCTGGATAACCTCGTCGTTCTCCAGTGCCTTGTTGATATTCTCCCAGCTCTTCTGGAGGCGAGCCTTCTTGTGAGAAAGAACGAGCTGACCGCGCTTGTCCTCCTGATTCTCAACATAAACCTCTACCTTGTCACCAGCCTTGAGCTCTGGGTTGTAACGGAATTCAGAAGCAGGGATGATACCATCGCTCTTGTAGCCGATGTTAACAACTACTTCCTTCTTGTCAACTGAAATAACAGTACCTTCAACTACCTGGTGCTCCTGGATCTTGTTAAGAGTTTCGTCATAAGCCTTAGTAAGATCGTTCTTACTTGCCTCAGCGTGTGCGCCGTTCTCGAACTCATCCCAGTTGAAGTCAGCTAAAGGCTGTACATTCTGGACGTCTTTGAAATTTGTCATAAAGTGTTTAAAAAATAATTTAATTAATAAAGTTCGACTTTATATTATCTGTAATATGGGCGTAGTTCGCCCAAATCGGGTGCAAAGTTACGAATAATATTCTGTATATTAGTGCTTTTGCTTCTGTTTTTTTGTTTTTTTCTTTCTACTCCCGAAAATATCACTCAGTCTGTTGAAGTCTTTCTTCAAAATCAAACCTATACCCTGCGTTGTCAGTGAGTTACGTGTGAAATAACGGTCGTTGGTTTGATTATAAACATGGAAAGCTACGTTACCGCTTGGGAAGAGGAGATAACGGATATCGAAGTCGCCTATGAAAGACGATCTGTTCTTGGCTACATTGTCTCGATAACCAAACTGTCCATTGAAGAGCAGACGATTGTTAAGCATACTTCCTGAGAGCATTCCCTCGTATTCTGCATTGTCGAAACCTTCATTACCTGTAGCAATGTTGGCACCGAAGTTCCAGTTGTTATCTTTCACAACATTAGACAATACGGTGTTGATTTGTTGTGAAATCGTACCAGATAGCAGACTCTGCATGGCAAGGGAAGCACGGCTTGGAGATTCTCCGTCTCGTGTTGGATTGTTATTCTTACTCTGTGGATAGAAGCGTCCGACGGCCAGAAGATAGAGTACTTGCTGGTTAAGCTCCTGCTCAGAGTTGAGGATTGAGCGTATCATCTGTTGTGCATCAGGTGAGAGCGTTGGGAGGTCGAGACCAAAGGATACGGTCGGTGCTCCTGGCGTTCCTTCGATGTTCAGCAAGCAGTTTAACCTTTTGTGTTGTTAGGAGTGAAGGATCTACCCATTCCAAGGTCGCCCAAAGGAACGGAGTTGATGATATAGTTCGCTTTTCAGATTCAATGCAGCATTGAATGGGTCGCCACCGAAGGCAATCGTTGAGCCTGGCTGGAAGATAAACTGCTTCTTGATAATGTTTTGGATAGTAAGGTTATACTGTCCGTAGTCTACGTTGTAGTTTCCGAAGAGGTGGAAAGCACCCTTATTATAATAGGTAGCACGAAGGATACCCGAACCATTCAATCGGATATTGTCGCCTGTCGCATCATCAAGTAAGACGCCAAGCGTTAGATTTGGGTTTGAATGTACGAGGAAGTTGATGTGCAGGTCGCTCGGTATGTCTCTGAACTTAATTGTATTTCGATGCCTTTCTTGAGCAGCCTGGTTTTGCCGCAAAAACTGAGCGTATCAGCAGCCTCGGGGAATCAATACACCAGTGCTGTCCTTTTGGTATGTTAATCCAGCGAATGAAGTTGTTTGTACCCATATCGTTGGTTGAAGAAGCATCATAGGTAATGTAGGTGTTTTTTTCAGGTTCCATTTCTATATTCATAGTTGTAGAACCCGGCTCGCCTTTTATATTACATTTACCTGTTCCGAATACCACGCCCCAGAACGAATCCTTACCTTGTTTCTTTGGGAAGTTATAGGTTAAGAGATTTCGTGCAAGAATGTTGATATCGTAAGTGAGATGGGTGAGATTATTATGGTGTAATCCACCTGTAACGATACCTATATGTCCTTGTGGGTCAGTGATGGTATCGTTATCGAAGATAATTTCGTTAGGGATGATGCGTACACGTGCATTGCGCATCTTATAGATAACGCCTGTCGGCTTTACATATGTGCTTCCATACACCTGCATGTCACCTTCAAGATTGATGGCACTAAGAGGACCGACGACTTTACACCAGCCGTTTCCTTGCACTTGAATCTTGTCCATAAAGGATCCACAGAAACTCTTGAGGAAGTATAGATGCGTGTTATGGGCAAAGATAGGGAGGTTAATGTAGCTTTTCTTGATGTCTACATAGCCATTGATGTCTGTTCGTGCATCTATCACCAGCAGGGTCAGTATAAGCGTCGATGTTGATCTTTACCCTTCTTTGTCATTATAGTTTGCCTCCGCATAAGAGCGTACCCATATCGCCATCTTCAAATTGGAAGTCTTGTACCTCAAGTTTTCGCTTGCATCTGTGGATGATGGAAGAACGACTTTGATAGAAGCTGTGCCAGAAGCTGTACCTCCAAACTTAACGCTGTGGAAGTCGACGAGATTAAGAATATATGGAACGTTGACATCCTTGAACTCTTACCAGAATAGAATCACTTTCTGATTTCCAGACGTCTGACCATTGGCAATGATATGCTGGTCGTGATTGGAAAGTTCAAAGTGAGTCGATAGTCGAGATTGTTCCGATGATAAGAGATATCAGAAGGTTGCACTTGTAACGCAATGGAATCAAAGTTGACTTTCTGATGATTGAGGTGCAGGTGAGTCTCTAAGTCGCCATGACGACGAGAGAAGAAGCAATGCTGTTGACATTTCCGTATATAGGAGAAAGTCCCGGTATACGGAAGGAAATGTTTGAGTGAATCGTATTGTTTTGCAATCAGTCCCTGTGCGTTGATAAGGGACATGTGGTCCGTTTTTCTCCCTTTCGCTCGCCAGAGATAGCTTGCCAGTAAACCTTGTGGCTCACTCTTGATGTTCAGGATAAGATCTCTTAATCTGCTGTCCTGAATAGGTCACGTCGGGCGCATTGACGTGTAAGTCAATTTCGTTTCTGACGTTCTCTTATAAGTCCTGCAAGTCTTATAGCATGTGAAGATACAATATCGGTCTCAGCAGACTATTGATAAACTTCGTACCATTTAGCGTAAAAGCTGAAAGCGTAGTTTAGCTTGCCCAATTGTCCATGTTAAAGCGTGGTAGATGGTTGAGAAAGAGACTTGGGACATAATGTCCCAAGATACGTCTTATGCTTCTGGCAGCTGGCTATAATCATACTGTCCAGCGAGGTGTAGCTCACCAAAGTCAGTCTCTGCGTCAAGCGACTTTACCTAAGAGTCCGTTGTTTAGTCTTGATACTTACCTGATTAAGATGATGTTTCTGACCTTCTCCAATCTATAGCAAAGGTTGCTGACATCAAGGGTTTCCTATGACGTCATTCAAGGCTTGCACCCTGTCCTTTAATCTTAGAAGTAAAGGAGATTGTTCTGTTGCCCAACGCCTCCGTTAGTTGAAGTTTGTGTAGGGTTGACGGCATCAGCAATGATTGAGATGTCGGTAGACAGTTTTTCCTTTGTGTTGCATGAAAGCCATTATGTTGGCAGCTTTTCCGTCAATATTCAGCTTTCCGTTAGGGTCGTTTATCGCTGCCTTACCTGTGAAAATATCGTTCTTATAGATTCCGTCAAGGTGTATATTCTTATAGGTATAGCCCTTTATAATAGAAGGAGGAAACGTCACCCTTTGCAACGATATAGGATAGGTCGGTATTGCCTTCCACCTTGATATTCGTACTTAACTTACCAAAGTCGTTATTGTCAAGTATTTTTGAAAGGTTTAATTCGGTAGTACTGACTGTCCCTTGAATATTCTTTCCGTGAATAACAGTTGCTAATCGAACGTTACCAGCATCTGTGTTTAGCAGTCCCTTTGCTGTATATTTCCCCATGTTATGGGCGAAGGTACCACGATAGTAGATATTACCAATGTTACTCAAAGGTTTAGGGAGTGGCTTATGTGTAACTTTTGTGATGGATTGAAGGGTGTTTTTGCTAACCTTTAGTGGGCTGAAAGTGAAGTTCCAAATAGGATTCTTTTGGATGTTTCTTATCCATCCTTTCGCCTTAATATGGGTCGAAAGAGTCTGATCTGAAACGTTAAGATGTTTTACTAATACCGACTGATTTGTGCCCTCTGCATCAATTGTAGCTGTATAGCTGGTTTGTCAATGACTTTAAATTCGGGTAGGATAGGGGAGAAGTCGGAAGGCTTTACCGTGGCTTTGAAGTCCTTGATGGCATAGCGCAAAGTGTTGAAATCCAACTTTTTATTATTGAACTTGTAAGTTGTAAGTAACTCTTTTAGAGCTATCTTGCTGTTAGTTCCATCGAAGATAAAGTCACGCAATGTGGCTTGCTGCTGATTAGCTTTTAATTCAAGAGCCAACTGCTTCACCTCTAAGCCTGATGCTTCTTTGAAAGCCAATGCCCTAAGATCTGCCCACACACTCGTGTCATCCAACTTGTTAAGAATGATATAAGACGAAATGTTACTTACGTTGATATGGTTCAGATTCAATCTGTTAGGCGTGGTAGGTACATCTAAACAATCATATTTAATGCTGCCATGTCGAATCACAAGACTATTAATGGACAAGTGTAAAGGAGTGTGACTTGTTGTGTCCTTAGAAGCCAATGAATCCAATACAAATTGGAAGTTAGGTTTGGCATCCTTACTCGTTTTGTATAATTCTGCCTGCAAACCAAAAAAAGCTGTGCAGAGGAGATATTAATCTCACCTGTATGTAGGAGATGCCAGATGTCGACCCTTGCTCCTACTCGTGATGCCGATAACATCTTCTTGTGACTTTGGTCATAGATGAGAATATCGTCTAATACGAAACGATTGATAAAGCCTAAATCAATACGTCCTACGTGCACTTCTGTACCCAATTTATTGCCCGCTACGTCGCTCTACTTTTTGGGCAAGGAAACCCTGTACTACTGGTATGTGCAGCAGTACGATTGTGGTTATGTAAAGACCCGCTATGGTCCATATAACCCATCGTATAATTGTTCTAAGTTTCTTCAATGCGTCTACAAAACTACAAAAACCATTTTATACTGAAATTATTATATCTAAATGTGCCAAATCTGCTTAAAATTTGCTACATTTGCAGAAAATAAGCTACGCTTGGCAAATAGAAAGTCTCCTTTCTTTTGCTCTCGCTTGCATTATTTTTGGCAGAAAAATAAGCTACGCTCGGCAAAGCAAAGGATTGTTTTACCTTTATGTTTTTGTACTGCTTATTTCAGGGATGGAAAAGATTAGAGATGAAATAATATAAAAATCGCTTTATCATTGTTATGGCAAATGTAATTAAGTTACGAAAGGGCTTGAGACATTAACCTTACAGGACGCGCGCAGGAACAGATGTTGCCTGTGAAATCATCTACGGAATACGCATTTGGTTCCAGATGACTTTCCCAGGATTGACACCTAAGGTAACCGTTCGTGAAGGTGATCATGTCCGAGCTGGTGACCCATTGTTTTGTTGACAAAGGGTGCACTGAAGTTAGCTTCGCTTCTCCAGTGAGCGGTACCGTCACAGCTGTTGAGCGCGGAGAAAGACGTAAGGTGTTGCGTGTGAAGATTGCTGCCGATGCGCAGCAGGAATATGCTGACTTCGGCGTGAAGGACGTGGCGGGCTTATCCGCTGATGATGTCAAGGCTTCATTGCTGCAGGCGGGATTGTTTGGTTATATCAACCAGCTGCCTTATGCTGTTGCTACACGTCCAGACACAGAACCAAAAGGCAATTTTTCGTGTCTGCACTTCGTGATAAACCTTTGCAGGGTGACTTCGAGTTTGAGTTGAATGGTCAGGAGAAAGACTTCCAGACTGGTTTGACAGCTCTCGCTAAGATTGCAAAGGTTTATTTTGGGTATTGGTGCTAAAGCAGTCGGCTTCAGCATTGACTGGATGCAAAAGGGATGTAGAAGTAACTGTTTTCGATGGTCCTTGTCCAGCAGGTAATGTTGGTGTACAGGTAAATCATATCGATCCCAGTTAATAAGGGCGAAGTGGTATGGACTGTTGACCCAACAGCCGTTATCTTCTTTGGTCGCTTTGTTCAATACAGGTAAGGTAAACCTCACTCGTCGCGTAGCCATTGCTGGTAGTATGGTAAAAGCAGACTGGTTATGTTGATGCCCTCGTTGGTACTCCATTGAAGCAGATTCTTGCAGACAACATCGCTGATGGTTGCAACGTTCGCATCCTCAATGGTAATCCTCTCACTGGTGTCATCGCTAATGAAGAGTCAGTGCTTGGTGCACATACTTCTGAGGTAACATTGATTCCAGAGGGTGATGATGTACACGAAATCTTTGGTTGGATGCTTCCCTCGTTTCAAATGACTTCTCCACTTCTCGCAGCTACTTTCACTTGGTTGCAGGGTAAGAAGGCGTATAATCTCGATGCACGTCTCAAGGGTGGAGAGCGTCACATGATTATGAGTGGCGAGTACGACAGAGTGTTACCAATGGATATCTACAGTGAGTACCTCATCAAGTCAATTATCTCTGGCAATATTGATAGCCAAGAGCAGTTGGGCATCTATGAGGTAAGTCCAGAGGACTTTGCACTTGCTGAGTTCGTCGATAGTTCCAAGTTACCTTTGCAGAAGATTGTGCGTGAGGGCTTGGATATCCTAAGAAAAGAGAATGCATAGGGGTCTTATGAGCCCACAATAACTTTAACTATAGTTTCAGAATAAGTTTCTCAGAATTTTATCAAGCAATGGTAATGATTCAAGAAACAGAAACTTTGGACTTTAAGAACCCTATAATAAAAGTATTATGAGTTTAAGAAATTATCTCGATAAGATACGCCCCAACTTTGAAGAGGGCGGAAAGCTTCACGCTTTCAAGAGTGTCTACGATGGTTTCGAGACGTTCCTTTATGTTCCTAACGAGACATCAAAGAGCGGAACTTCTATCCATGACGCTATTGACTCGAAGCGAATTATGAGTTTGGTGGTACTTTCATTGGTACCAGCTATGCTCTTCGGTATGTACAATATTGGCTATCAGAACGCTTTAGCAGCTGGTAAGTTGGCTGATGCTACCTGCTGGGGAATGTTCCTTTATGGTATGCTTGCCCTGTTGCCAAAGATTCTTGTGTCTTACATTGTCGGCTTAGGTATTGAGTTTGCTTGGGGCACAGTGGAAGAGTGAGGAGATTCAGGAAGGTTATCTTGTATCAGGTATTCTGATTCCATTGATTATTCCTGTAACCACACCACTTTGGATTCTTGTGCTTGCAGTAGCCTTTGCTGTCATCTTCACGAAGGAAATCTTCGGTGGTACAGGTATGAATATCTTTAACGTTGCCTTGGCTGCACGTGCCTTCCTCTTCTTCTCTTATCCAAGTAAGATGACAGGTGATAGCATCTGGGTAGCAAAGGATTCTATCTTCGGTCTCGGCTATACGTTACCTGATGGTTTCACTATGGCAACCCCATTGGGTGAGATAGCTCAGGGAACAACGGTGAACACGCCTATCTGCGATATGGTAGTAGGACTCATCCCAGGTTCTGTGGGTGAGACATCTGTTATCGCTATCGCTATCGGTGCTGTAATCCTTCTGTGGACGAAATATCGCCAGCTGGAAGACAATGTTGAGCGTGTTTCCTTGGTGGTACTGTGATGGGACTTATCTTCCATTCAACTGGTGCAACACCAATTCAGTGGTATGAACACCTTGTCTTAGGTGGTTTCTGCTTCGGTGCAGTATTTCATGGCAACCGACCCAGTAACCTCAGCACGTACAGAGACAGGTAAGTGGGTATATGGTTTCTTCATCGGTGCGATGGCTATCATCATCCGTGTGTTGAACCCAGGTTATCCAGAGGGTATGATGCTTGCCATCCTCTTTGGTAATATGTTCGCCCCACTCATCGACTACTGTGTAGTTCAGTCAAACATCAGCAAGCGCGCTAAAGCGTGCTAAATAAATAAGGAGGACGAAGAAATGAAAAACAAATAGTAATTCTTATACAATTATCTATTCTGTCATCCTCGTGCTGATTGTAGCCTTTTGCTTGCATTCGTATTCCAAGCATTGAAGCCAATGCAGGGATGCTAATGTACAGCTTGATCAGCAGAAGCAGATTCTCTTTGCGCTCAATCAGAATCGTGATATGACTAATGAGGAGGCTGTTAAGCTTTGGAAGCAGATTATCGTGGCAGATGACGTCATCAATGCAGATGGTAAGGTCGTTGAGGCTGGAAAGCAGGGTGGCGTTGATGCCGGCTTTAAGTTGAATAGTAAGGATGCCAAGGAAGGCAAACTCGCTTTGTTCCGTTGCAAGGTGAAACGGTGAGGATAAGTATGTTATCCCTGTTTATGGTAACGGTCTTTGGGGGACCTATCAATGGTTTCATCGCTATCAATGGTGATAAGAGAACCGTCTTTGGTGCTTACTTCAACCACGAGAGCGAGACAGCTGGTCTCGGTGCTGAAATCAAAGACAATAAGGCATGGCAGGATTTGTTCAAGGGTAAGCATCTCTTTAGCGGAAACGATACTCAGAAGATAGCACTTGCTGTTGAAAAGAAGATCGAAGACCCATCTACGCAGGTAGATGCCGTAACAGGTGCAACACTTACCAGTAATGGTGTAACAGAGATGTTCCATGCAGACAAGGGTGGACTTCAGCCTTATGTTAAATTCCTGAACAGCAAATAATATTCTAATCTTTAGAACAATAAGAATATGGATTTATTCTCAAAACAAAATAGAGAGGTGTTCAGCAATCCGCTGAATCTGGACAACCCAATCATGGTCCAGGTGCTCGGTATCTGTTCTGCCCTTGCCGTAACTTCACAGCTGAAGCCGGCGATTGTTATGGGACTTGCCGTTACCATTATCACGGCATTCTCTAATGTTATTATTTCACTTATCCGTAACACAATCCCTAACCGTATTCGTATTATCGTACAGTTGGTGGTTGTTGCTGCTCTGGTAACGGTAGTTAGTCAGATTCTTAAGGCTGTAGCTTACGATGTGAGTGTAGAGCTTTCTGTCTACGTAGGACTTATCATTACCAACTGTATCCTTATGGGACGTCTTGAGGCTTTTTGCTATGACAAACAAGCCTTGGCCAAGTTTTCCTCGATGGTGTCGGTAATGGTTTGGGCTACGCTCTGATACTCGTTGTTGTAGGTGCTGTTCGTGAGTTCTTTGGTCGTGGCTCATTGCTCGGTTTTCAAGATTCTCCCACAAAGCCTCTATGATGCAGGTTATATGGACAACGGAATGATGTCAATGCCAGCTATGGCACTCATCCTTTCTAGGTTGTGTTATTTTGGGTTCATCGTGCATATTTCTATAAAGAAGACAAGAAGTAATTATGGAACATCTTATTAGTTTATTCTTCCGGTCCATCTTTGTGGACAATATGATTTTCGCGTTCTTCCTCGGTATGTGTTCATACCTTGCGGTATCTAAAGAGCGTGAAAGACTTCATTGGGTCTTGGTGTAGCTGTAACATTCGTGTTGCTTGTTACTACACCAATCAACTATCTTTTGCTGACCAAGGTTCTTGGACCAGACTGTCTTTGCAGAGGGTGTTGACCTTACTTATCTTAGTTTCATTCTCTTTATCGCTGTCATTGCTGGTATCGTACAGATTGTGGAGATGGCTGTTGAGAAGTTCTCACCTTCACTTTACGGTGCGTTGGGTATCTTCCTTCCGCTGATTGCCGTTAACTGTGCTATCATGGGTGCTTCACTCTTTATGCAGCAGCGTATCGGTCTTGATCCCAGCAAGCACTCAGTATATCGGTACTGTATGGGACGCTCTTGTCTATGGTACTGGTTCTGGTCTTGGCTGGACATTGGCTATCGTGGCAATGGGTGCTATTCGTGAGAAGATGGAATATTCTGATGTACCAAAGCCTTTGCAGGGTCTTGGCATCACATTTATTACAGTAGGACTGATGGCAATGGCAATGATGTGCTTCTCAGGTCTTAAAATCTAAGTAAACAATGGGACAATTCATAACAATAAGTATTGTGGTATTCCTTATCACCATCCTTGTGTTGGTGATTCTCCTGCTTGTGTCTAAAAGTATCTCAGTCCAAGCGGAAAGGTAAAGATAACAATTAACGGTGATAAGGAGATGACTGTTGATCAGGGTAGCTCAGTTCTGTCTACGCTGAATGAGAACGGTGTGTTCCTCCCTTCTGCTTGTGGTGGTAAGGGGTAGCTGTGGCCAGTGTAAGTTGCAGGTAGTAGAAGGTGGCGGTGAGATTCTCGATTCAGAGCGTCCTCACTTCAGCCGTAAGGATGTTAAAGAGCATTGGCGTCTCGGATGTCAGTGTAAGGTGAAGGGTGATATGTCACTCAAGGTTCCTGAGTCTGTCATGGGCGTTAAGGAGTGGGAGTGTACTGTTATCTCTAACAAGAACGTGTCAAGCTTTATCAAAGAGTTTAAGGTTGCCTTGCCTCCAGGCGAGCATATGGACTTCGTTCCTGGTTCTTACGCACAGATTTCTATCCCAGCTTACGACTGCATCGACTATGATAAGGACTTCGATAAGAACGATATCGGTGAGGAGTACCTCGGTCCTTGGAAGCAGTTTAACCTCCTTTCTCTGAAGGGTAAGAACCCTGAGCCAACTGTTCGTGCTTACTCTATGGCGAACTATCCAGCTGAGGGTGATATCATCACACTGACTGTTCGTATTGCAACACCTCCATTCCTGCCACGTCCGCAGGTTGGTTTCCAGAACGTGCCAACTGGTATCGCTCTACTTATATCTCTCTCTTAAGGAGGGTGATAAGGTAATGATGAGTGGTCCTTATGGCGACTTCCATCCTAACTTCACTTCTGGTAAGGAGATGATTTGGATTGGTGGTGGTGCTGGTATGGCTCCTTTGCGTGCGCAGATTATGCACATGACAAAGACCCTCCACACTCGCGATCGTGAGATGCACTTCTTCTATGGTGCGCGTTCACTCAGTGAGGCATTCTTCCTTGAGGACTTCTGGGAGCTTGAAAAGGAATATCCTAACTTCCATTTCCACCTCTCTCTTGACCGTCCAGACCCTAAGGCTGATGAGGCTGGCGTGAAGTATTACACAGGTTTTGCAGTAAACTGCATCCGTGATGAGTATCTAAAGGATCACGAGGCACCAGAGGATTGTGAGTATTATCTCTGTGGACCTCAATGCTCATCAAGACTGTTACAGACTATCTTGACAGCATCGGTGTTGATCAGGGATGCAATCATGTACGATAACTTTGGATAATTCAATATCCTATTCAAATAAAGCGAGGAACCTTATTGGGCTCCTCGTTTTTTGTTTTGAGTAGACTGAAAAAGTAAAAGGACTTTTGTAAGAATACAAGGGTACAAGTGTAAAGTGAGTATTAGAATACATGAAACTAAAAAAGTTGACAAACCTTTTTTACAGAATATTTTGTATTTTAAAATAGAATTAGTACTTTTGCAGTGACAAACGGTTACCGGTTTGTTCAGACATATTGGAATTGAGCATAAGACTTCATACTATGTATAGTAAATAGTCTAAAGCTCAGAAAGGACGTTTACAGACGTTATCTTTTGGTCCTCAAACTTCGCAAATTTGACAAAACCCAAAAGAGATACGGCAACGGAAACGTTCACGTTAGTTGTATTATTTCTATGTCGTTTATGGCATTGATTATAATATCGTATTGACGTGGGCCTCTTGCGTTGCCTATCCTTTGGGTTAGGCAATGCGAAGGCCTGAGGACTGGGATAGGTAAGTGAAGACTCCCACGTCTTTTTTTAATTCACCTAAATTTTGGACCTTGCTGCAGGAGAGAGGCATAAGAATATTTCACTTCCATATTCTCGTGTCCTTTAAACAACTTGCCTATACTTGGGAGTGGTAAGGCTAATAAAAACTTACATATATGAAGCGAATTTTATTTTTTATTGTGATGACTTTGTGTGCTATGACTACATTTGCACAAGAGACAAAAGAACAAATCCAGAAAAGCGAAGAACGCGCCAAGAACCTACAAATCTTACTAGACAAGTATTCTGACACAAATTGTGGAGACGAAATCATTGATGGCTTTGGTAATTCCGTTCGCGATGCAGCGGTATTGGCAATTGCAAACAGTGTGAAGCTAGAGGGTCTTTATTATCGCCAGATTGGGCAGACAAAGGATGGAGTAACAGACGTTACTATCGTAAAGCCAAAATTGGAAGATTGGACAGAGCTACTGACAACGGTTACAGGTGAAGCTGCCTCTATCAAAAATGCTGTAGATAATGCAAAAGCTGCAGGTGAGCAGATGAAGCAAATAGCAGAAAATGCAAAAAACAACAAGAATCCAATGAAGATGGCCAAACTTGCAAAGATGGCTAAGGGAGCTGGCGTTGTTATGGAATTTGGCAATGCAGCAACCCCTATTCTTTTAGAAGAAAGTGCTGAGCAAGTAAAAGCCGTTCAGAAAATCATAGAAACGATAAAGTCTGGTAAGAATTTATAATGAGGTGTTTTATACTCTCAGTCATCTTTCTGCTCGTGTATGGCACAAGCTGTCATGCACAGGCAGAAAGCAGACCTGTCGTTGGTGTAGCGGAGTTTACTTGCGACGAAGAAAGTCCTTATACGAGGTTAGTAACCGAAAAGGTCGTGGAAATGCTAACCAACACTCATCGATTTATTGTTGTTGACAGAACCAGTCGTGATAAAGTAGAAGAAGAACTTGAGCTACAGAAAAGTGAAGCTTTTTTGGATAGCAAGAATCTAGCACAGCAGGACGCATCACTTGGTGCTAGCATGCTAGTAACAGGGCATATCGTCAAGATACCTGTTTATCGTATTCTTAATGGCGATGGAAGTATTAGAGGCTACAAGGCAAGTGTTGCTTTTCAGCTAAAAGTTGTAGATGTTTCTACTGGCATCAGCAATGAAGCACAGGGCTTCCAAGGAAAGGCTAGCAAAGAAATGCTTTCTCCAGAAAGTGCTGTCACTGCTGCAATGCAATCAATTAAAGATGACATTTATGAGTATTTCCGAATCAACTTCCCCCTCACAGCAAAGATTGTTAAGGTTCTAGACAAGAAGACGCTTGTCATTAATGCTGGTAAAGAGACTGGCGTGAAAGTTGGGGATAAATTCATGGTCCAAATAATAGAACTACTTGACGGCAAACCGTACCCGTCTGATATAGGAACGATAACTGTAAAGAAACAATCTGGAGCCTCTTTCTCCGAATGTGACGCTACATCCAAAATAATATCAGCAATCAACTCTGCACAGCAAGGTGCAGTTATTCAATGTAGTTTAATCATAAAGAAGTAGCTATGGAAAAAAGACTTATACTATTACTGACTATCTTGTCTCTCTGTCTTCCATATACGTATGCGCAAGAATTGACATCAAAAAGTAGAGAACATTGCAACCGCAAAACCCAAAAATAATGGTAATTCCCTACACACATCAAGGGAAGATATACGCATGGTGTTGGAAAGTGATGTCAACAAACGCATTGCTCTAACGAAGATAAAAGAGGCATTTGACCAGCGAGGATATACAACCGTTGATTTCTTCGGACGCGTGAAGGCTCTGTCTAAAGTTAACGCATTAGGAAGTAATCAACAACAAGACGCAAAGTCGCTTATCATACAACAATCTGGAGCTGATATATACGTTGAGGCCGAAATCAATATTCTCGAATTCGCCAACAGGTAACTCCGTGAAAGATTATCATATCGGGATACGATGTATCAACAGGAAACTCGCTAGCAAATGCTGTGTGCGAAAGTGGAAAATTCTACACTGATGATTACGGCAAACTTGCTTCAAAGGCAACTGAGACGGGTATCAATGGTTTTCTTAACGCTATGCAGAGCAAACTTATGGATATGGCAGAGAACGGACAATCAATCAGTCTCACAATCGGATTCGACCATGCCTCAACGCTGTCCATGTCTACAGAAGTTGGGAATGATGGACTTCCATTATCTGACGATATCGAAATGTTCATTGCAGAAAACAGTTATAAGGAGAACTATCACATACAGGGTACAAGTGACAAACAAATGATTTTTGATGACATACGTATCCCACTAATTGATGCTCGAAGGTAGGGACTTATAACTCTAATAAATTCGGATTAAAACTCCTACAATACTTCCGCTCAAGGAATATTAAGATTGAAAGATCCATTAGTAACAACATGATTGTAATCACTATAAAATAAAACTCCATGAGTATCCGTAAATTATATGTCATCACAGCACTATTTATTGCCGTTATTAGCAGTGCTCACGCGCAAGGAATCGAGATTGGTTTTGTCATACCAGCAAATCAAGATGAAATAAGCGTGAATACGGCAAGGATACTTCGCAGTAGAATACTTCCTGCATTTACGGCAGAAGGTATCGAGACATCAGAAGTTAGTTCCATCGCCATTAAGCCCGAGCTTAGTTTCACAAACTACCAAGAGGCCGAAGGAGGAATGAGGAATATTCATACCTCAGAAGTACAAATAAACCTTATCTGTCAGAATCTGATTACAGGAACAGTGTTTGCCAGTCGAACATTCAGTCTACAAGGGCAGGGTTACTCCGCTGATGATCTCGTTAAAAGTGCGTTCTCACAAATAAAGCTGGACGACGAGAATGTAAGATTATTCCTACATACGGCAAAGAGGCAGATATTAAGTTACTATTCAAGGAATCTGCGAGCAGTACTTGATAGGGCACACACCTATGCCCAGCTTCACCAGTACGAAGAAGCGTTATCTCTGCTCTTCTCTTGTCCATCCACATTAGCCAATTACAATAGTGTAAATACTGCTATCAGCAACATCTACAAACAATACCAAAGAAATGAGTGTGGCAACCTTTTACTACAAGCACAAACTGAATATTCTAATGGCAATTACGAAGCGTGCGCTGAAATGCTCAAACAAATAGATACAACAAGTCCCTGTGCTACAGAGGCAAAGACTTTATGTCAGCGCATTAAGCAATCGCGAGATACAGAAGCGAAACAAATTATTGCATTAATCGAGAATCAGGCAAAAAAGGAAGCAGACTTAGAGAAACAAAGAATAAAAGCGGCTAGAGATATTGCTGTTGCATATTACAAAACAACACACTAACTTAGTTCTAATATTCTAATCTATTGGTGTCCGATAAAACTTTTTGGGTTATCTGTGTTAGATAAAATAGACTTAAGCCTATGATTTCATTAATTTATCTGGTTATTATAGGGATTTCCATGTTAATATAGGCACATTTTATAATGCTTACAGTTTGAAAATGAAAGACCAAGCCCCTGGATGAGTAAAACGGCTGCAATACCGATGGATAAGGAGATACAGAGTTTTCTGTTTATTTTTACCGGACAGCAATAATAAAATATAAAACAACTTTCCCAAAGCAATGAAGAAACAGCGATGACGAATAATCGTTGATACGGATTCGCTAACAGTCTATATTGTCGAATCTATATATAATAGTGAAGTCTGCTAATTGTGATTGATGCTACAAATAACAGACTTTGACTATATTATGGTTGTCTCCAAAGTGGTTCGCTTTCCCATCCTTGTGGGAAGCCAAGTGCATTCAAATCTATCTCAGGATAATTCGCTAAAAAGCGTCTTTATCTTTTGGAACAAATCATTGTTTGGAGAGATGATATTCAAGAAATACTTGATGATACATATATTATAGTATACACGAAGTGAATCCGTTTGAAGTGTAATCCATGGATGAGTCATCTTTTTAGGGGACATTGGACGGATTGTATTTTGCTTGTTCCACACACGCGAGTGGTGGCAACATGTATTTCTTGTCAGAGTTACAATGGTCAACCAAGATTCGAAAGGTGCTATTTGTAGTCCAAATGATTGGGAGATCTTTTTCTTGATTTTCTTGTCCTTGATGTTGTTGTATATGTTTGTGATGATTCCAAATGGAAGTACCTCTGAAAGAATCCATGCTGGTGGGTATGGGTCTGAATATGTTTTCTTAAAATGAATGATGAAGTCCTCTTTTTGATTTGTAAAAGCTCCTGATTTATTAAGTTCATTGTTTTATGAAACTTAGCCGAGTTGACAAAGTTTGTAGAATCTGTCATCCAGAAAGGATTTCCTGTAATAGAACTGCCTATGTTGACAATTGCACTGCGAACAGCAACTTCTATCTTTTCAAGTTCGTTGAATAGCAAAAGACGTAACTTCTTGTCAAACCGATATAGCATCATCACTTTGCTAAATGTTGCACCTCGTTTGTACAAATGATGTTCTTTTGGTATCTCAAGCAATGGGTGCATATAAGCAGACAGACGATAATAACCGATATGCTCTAAGTAGTGTTCTGCCTTCAAAGCATCGGGAATAGAAAGACCTCTTAATTGTAGTAAAGAAACAAGGTCGTGAGGTGATGTATAGCTTTTGCCGAAAGGTATTGTGCCTGTCATATAATATTAAAAAACGACCCGCACATTTGAGCATCGTTGAGAGGCTTGGCGGGTTCTAGCATCGCAAATGTACAAATATTAGTTGGATAATACAAGCTTTTTAGGAAAAAAAGATGTTAGAAACAACACAAAAAAACAAGAAATTCTGAAACATTGTGGTCTAATGCCCATTTGGGTTTATCTTTCTTTAGTTCCGCTATTAGGCTGACAAGACATTATAGTCGATGGCAAATTCGTTATTTTAAACTTGTTGCCTTCGATAATTTCTACGATACCCTTTTTCTTCAAGAACCAATAAATAATCTTTTTAAGAGACTCTGAACATCTCTATTGTTTGTAAAGTCTTCTACAGACCAAATGCTACCCAAATTTCTATAGAAAAAAACTCCAGTTTGTTTAGAAACTCCTTTTTTTATTTTATTTTTCATAAATATCTGTGACTAAATTGAATTATCTCCCCAGTTTTCAAATTAATTAGTCGGTCAACTTTTTATTTGGCTATTAGTTATAAATTGTGAACCACATCCTTCCAATTTTTGACCTTTTATTTCTGGAAAACTTTTACATAAGACTTCTTTATATCAATAGGTCGGCAAAGCTGAGAGAGAGAGTTGCTGTTTCATACTATAAAGGTACGAAAAAAATAATGATATAAAAAAATCTAAACTAAGGGTTTTGCAGAGGTCTCTATATAATAATTTGTGGACACCGGCTTGCGTGAACACAACCTTACCCTAGGCTTTTTGTCCGTAGAACTACTAGGCAGTCCTCTTTCTAATGTCTATTCATATTCGTCTGCCCTCAGTAACTTTCATTTTTTTAGTTGAATGGTTACAGGAGAGGTTTTATCTTCCGATGATTCGATTGAGAATGCAGACTCGATTGGAACAGCAGTCTCCTTGAGACAAGACGATAGCAAAACAGTAAAAAGCAATACTGCTATTGAACGATATGGAATATTACCGTTGTTTATTTCCCTCATTTGATATTCTGTTATAAGATGTATCCTACACTTTTTGTAATCTATTTTCTTATTTATTTTGACTATTTTTCGTAACACATAACACATTTTCTTAATAAATCGAAAATAAATCGAAAAATTATCTTTGTTGGGTTGGAGTACTTTTTCTTCAGGTAAGTCCAATATAACATTTTTATTCTGGATTGTCAAATCACAATTTAAAAAAACCACGTTCACAGCCAAGTAGAGATCTTTATCTTGTTATATTCATATGTTTGTCCATAACAATATAATCCCATATTGCAGGAATATTTTTCAAACTGAGGTAACATTGTCTTGAATAACTCATCTATAAAAAAACCATTGCAACTTCAGGACTATCTTTTACCATATTACTTTCCATAAATTTTCATCTATCTTTATTTAAAATTTTATCATGCCATACATTATTTTTTTAGATAAACAATTGATTCTATGTCAAATTTTAAGACCTTCTATGTGTCAGAGAATTTGCCAGTTCTGAATATTTAATCAAAAAATAATTTTTGTATCTATTCTTACTACACTATCATTCTCTATATAGTGTATAATTTTATTCCGTATGTCTTCCCTTCCTGTAGGAAGTTCCCTTTCTAATGATTTTAAATCAGCATAGAAAGTCGGTGGATTAAAAATTAACTCTCCTGTAATTTTTAGAGAGATTAACAACATTGTTACTATAATTTATAAGCATAGCCCCTCTTGAAATTATTGAATATGATATTCTTTTCCATTTTTTTATCTGCAAAGATAATCGTTTCTAACGTATCCTTAGAACCTATTTTCCATCTTATTTTTTTAGATTAATCTTCCTGTACAATCCGTACAAATTGATATCTTTCATTTCAGATGCCAATAATATAACCTTATTCTTTTTATAAGTGTAGTATCCCCATACATCATGTATTTTTATAATCTCATCTATCAATTTCTCAATTCTTTTTGAATTTTCCATAAATAAATCATAATCAGATTTCGACCTAAATACCATATTATACCCCTGGCCCAGGCTAGTACTAAAAATGAATTCTGGTTTTAATGGGAATATCTTCTTTTTCTACCATTCTACGAATCTCATCCTTACATAAAAAGTACTATCTCTATTCTTATAAATTCTTCCAAAGAATAAAAGAGCAATAACACGTTACTACTTTTTGTAAGCCACTGGGTAATTATATTTGTCTAACAAACGATTCCACTGCTCAATCAGATTATTGGTATATATATATGTACCATCCCAATTATTCTGTTCCATATTCATTTTTATTATCCAGCAAACTCTTAGTACTCTTTTAGATAAATAAACATAGTCGGAACATCTATACCATTTTTAACAACACGAGATATTTGAGAGCTTTTTAAAGACTGAGAATGAAACATCTAATCCTATAGTCTTTGCATATACATTAAAAATTATCATAAATCTTGGACTTAGGATCTATGCTCCCTTCAGCTTTCATCTTTTCTATTTCTTGAGTAATTATCTCTGATATATTATTGTTTTTTTACCATACTACTTTCCATAAATTTTGATTTATTTGAGTTATACGACCACCCAAACCTCCTTGGTTTATTGGCGTTGTTAAATAATTTACTTCCTTTTCATAAAATCCTCTTTTTGTATTTGGAGTCAAATGGATTATGAGAAAGAAAAAAACTCTTTATTTAATTCTCTTTTGCTTTCTAATAAACTCTTTGTTTATTTTCCACATCTCATCGTCACTTTTGGCTATTTTATATACTTCATTCCAATCATCTAACTGAAAGAATGTATAATTTTTCTAATTCAGCTCTTTTTTTCATAAGATGTAGGACTATTTTCTATATATTTCCCTAATAAAACCCTGTCTTTATCTTTGTTTTTAGTTGACTTAGCTACATACATATCAATCTCTCGCTGTGTAAATACCCGTTTTTCTACATTGATACCTTTTGCAAACTCCTCAAGAAGAGACTAAGAAAGCCAACATGAATATTAGTACAGCCCTATTCTGCAGATTATTCTTTTTCATATTTCTTTTACCATCATATATCCTCTCGTTCAAAGATATGCAAATTGTCTTTGATATCTTTGACATACAATTTATTACCGCTCATATACAATGGTTGGGGAGGCACTAATTGGTTTCTCGTTTCATCGAATTCCTCTTCGCTGATGACTTCATATTCCCAAACAAGTTTGCGGGCTTTATAATCGAAAATACCAATCCAACGAATGTATCCAAAGTCCTCCTCTTTAATCCCCAAAAAGGTGAAATAATCTCCTTGAAGCATCGGACTATATATACTTCGATAAGTTCCTATACCCATGGGATCGGCTTCCCGAAAATCATACTGCTCTGTAACTGCTAACTGCTCAGTGTCGATGATTTGAAAAATCAAATCCACTAACACTTACAATGTTTTTATCTAATGGTCGGGAAAAACAATCTCCTAATCCCAAAGTCATTTCATAAGTAGAATTCTTGTCGGAAGGATTGCCCGATATCTTTTTAACTACATCCCCCGTTTCCAAGTCCAAAGCTACCAACCTTCCAAAATCTGTATAAAACCAAATATTGCCGTGAGCAATGCCTAAAATTTTTATCTATTTTATCGGTTTTGCCAGGTTCATATTCCGTCCCTCCCAATGAAGAAAGAGGAAATTGCCAAAGAATTTCATCTTGAAAAATTTGCTCTTGATAAATGTGTTTTTAGTATAAAGTAATCCCTAGAGTTGTCTTCCAATATATTAAAAGAAATATTTAGAAGAAAAAAACATCTACAAAATTGTTATTTCTGTAGTGGAAGACGTTGTTTGTATCTTCATAAATGAGATATTTATTTATAGATACTATTTGTGCGTTATGTATAATAACCTCAATCTTGCCAGTTTTTCAAATCGTAGGAAAAAGCTGTCATTTCCATCCCATTTATTAAATAGAATAAAACTTTTATTTATAAAGTAATCGGACACGCCTTCTACACCAATATTCTTATTATTTAAATATAATTCGTGTTTTCTTAATTCTTTCCCAGAATCATGAATCAACCAATTCTCCTTTAACTGATAAGCACTTACACCTTTTACAATATTTCTCGTCCTATATTTCATGCTATTTGGTAATTAAAATTGAGTTAAACATTTCGTAATTACTACTATTGATATTTTGACTAAAACATTCTAATGCTTTCTTACGGCTAAGCCCTTCAAAAACATTTTTTTCTCAAAGTTTCATTATTCCAAATAACTTCAAACACTTCATCTTTATTATTTCCATCATTTAAAAACACTTTTTAGACGATTGATTATTTGCTCACGAGTCACTCCTCTACCTCCTTGTTGTATGATATAGAGATTGTCGAAGTTGTCGATAGCACCCAAATATGCCTTAAATTGCCCCAAATTCTTAAACATTTTGCTAGCAGAGGAGTAGTTTTTTGTGTCTACAAAAACACTAATTGGATTATTTGTTTCGGGGTCAAGAGCACTCCATTTAATATCAAATCTAAAATCACCTGCATCATCAGCATAGGCTATAAGGTCTTCCAATTGGAGGTTGCTCAGGGTATTATAGTACTTATTTGGAATGTACTTTTGTGCATTATGTATTACCTCCAAAGTAGTAGCACCAGCTTTGAATTTGTCTGTGGTTTGCATTAACTCATTGAGAAAGCGTTGATACTCTTTTGGCTTTGAAAAGACGCCTAATTGACTTGCAAAAGATGCCCTTTAAGCCCCTTACTAACGCCCTTTTGAAGGCTAATTAAGCACCTTTTGAAAAAGCAATTCAGTAATTCGCTGATATCAAATAACTTAGAAAGGCATAAAAATCGCAGGTTTTCTGGCTCTTTACCTGACTTTTTATTTTCTTACTTTGTAATTATATTTCTAAAAGACAAACATTAAGTTTTTGAAGTGTAACCTCAAAGAGTGAGGTTAAAAAAATATCACACAGAGGAATGGGGTATATGTCGGGATGTATCTCTATAGTAGAGAATCTCCATTAACTCCGCGACTCTGTGTGAGACTTAAATTAATTCATAATCTATAAATCACAATGTACAATATGATTACCGATAACGGAAAGTTCAAAGCTATAAACTCTAATCATAAAGTTCAAAGTTCAAACCTCAATGTTCAAAGGTCAGTGTTTATACCTTTGGTGGAGTCTTACGCTCATGCTCGGTGAGGAAGCCACAGCGGTAAGCATAGAGGAGTTCTTTGAGTGCTTCAATCTGCAGACGGAGTTCTGTACCCTTGTCGGTGTCTTCCACACGTAGGCGCTGTTGGTTCATCTCAACAATCTGGATGGTTGAAACAATGTCTGTTCCTCGCTTGATAGCATCTTCTGTTGATGTGAAAGGCTCGTGTTGTACGAGCTGGAAGCCACGTGAGTGATAGACGAGGGTGTAACCAGCAATACCAGTTTCCTTGTGGTAGGCTTGTGAGAAACCACCATCAATCACCATCAGTTTGCCGTTTGCCTTGATAGGATTCTCACCCTTGACAACATGAACAGGGACGTGACCATTGATGATGTGACGGTTAGGCTGTGGCACATCAAACTCATCTAAAATCATATCGGCAATCTCCTCATTGTCGCGCATACCAAAGTAGTAGCCCTTCTCCTCATGATGAGTTTCCTTCTCAGCAATGAAGTAGCGTTCGAAAGTAGCCATCTTTGCCTTGTCGAAGAGTGGGCTATCAGGTCCACACCATAGGAAGAGGAAGAAGTCGATAGCATCTTGACGTTCTTCTTCTGTCTGCATTTCATTGTTTGTCTGGAAGGCAGAGCGAATCTTCATACCTGTCTGATAAAGCAATTCCTTACCCTTCAACTTCACACCTGGACCAATCTCAACCTCTTTTAGTTTGCCCTCTTTCGTGAGTGGGATAGAGGCATGATAAAGGAGATTATGGTTGAAGACGTTATACATACAGCCATGACGGAGCAGAGAACGAATATGACTGCGCAACTTCTCACTACCTGTAAACGACTGATGAAGACGATCGATGAGTGCCTGTTCAGCCTCAGTAAGCTGTTCTGGATTCTTTGGGTCGATGGTTGGGAAGTTGCATGAACACATCTTATATTCCTTACCATCAAGGGTAATCGTACCCTTCTTATAGTCGATAGCTTTGAGCAAACGACGGTCGTTCATCTTCCAAAGCGGATGACGGCTAATCATCTGTGATTCAATCTTAAACTGAAGGATACTGATAGCCTTGTGCATCTGCGCTGTCAGCGTCTTACTACGCTCATCGAGTGGGTTGTCTTTCGATATCTTTGGCATGAACTCCTCGCATGGGTCATTACCATATACGTCCATTGCAAAGGTAGCCAACTGAATAAGGTTGATGCCATATCCATCCTCAATGGTAGCCATGTTTCGCATAACGCAGGGCTATGCGAATAACATTACAGATACAAGCATCGTTACCAGCACACGCACCCATCCACAAGATATCATGGTTTCCCCATGTGATATCCCAGTTGTGATAGTTCTTCAAGGTGTCCATAACGATGTGAGCACCCTGGTCCACGATCGTACACATCACCTAAGATATGCAGCTGGTCGATGACTAATCGTTGGATAACCTCACAGATAGCAATGATGAAGTCATCAGCTCGTCCAGTAGAGATAATCGTCTTGATGATAGCACTCACATAGTCGGTCTTGTCTTTGTCGTCTGCATGTTCGTGCAGTAACTCTTGGATGATATAAGAGAAATCATCTGGCAAAGACTTCCGAACCTTTGAGCGTGTATATTTGCTGGATACATCACGACAAACCTCTATCAAGCGGTGTATGGTGATATGATACCAGTCTTTGATATCCTTTTTCCTCTTTCTTAACGAGTTCCAGTTTCTGTTCTGGATAATAAATCAGAGTACAAAGTTCTTGCTTTTCTATGTTTCTTAGTCTTTCACCAAAGAGCTCATTAACCTTTCTCTTAATGTTACCAGAGGCATTTTTAAGCACGTGTTGGAACGCTTGATACTCGCCATGAATGTCGGCAAGGAAAGTGTTCAGTACCTTTTGGGAGGTGTGCGATAGCCTCAAGGTTGATAATCTCAGTTGCAGCGTCAGCAATATTTGGGAACGACTTTTGCTAATAGTCGTAAGTAGCGTTCATCCTTTTTTTAAATCGTATTTCTTCTGTGTCATGCGTTAATGTCTTTGTACGAAATTATTTCTTTTTGATGCCCTTTGTTTTTCCTATCATCACGTGGAGGGACAGGGCATGAATCCCTCTTTAGAAGCACCTTCTCGGCAAGGAGCTGTATCATACGACATGAATAGCGATAGAGACGAAGGTGGCGGAGTGCGTCTGCAAGTCGGTCTTCGTCATAGTCATTATACTTTATAACTGTGTATAAATCAGTCAACAGACGTAGGGAAAGTTTCTTCTTTCGCTCTATCTGTCGTGTGTTGGCAATGATGGTTGCTATCTTCTTGATGATAGTATCTTCCTCATTGGAGTAGTCACTGAGTCGCTGTCGCGTCATGGGCTGGTTTCCTATCAGCTTATCTGTGTCAACCGAGGTTGTTTCCTTTGGTGACAAGAGTGGGAATCGCTGTATGGTGGCAGTGTCAATCGTGGGTGCATTGAGTTGTAGACGGCTGATACAGTTGTCTACAATCTCTCTTATTCCCTCGTCATCAGCATAGAGGAAGATTCTTCGCCATTGTTCTGGATTCAGACTTCGGAGGTTCAGAAGTTGGTCGCTGGGCAAGAGATTGTGGGTTGTCTCTTGTGCTAAACCAACGTGTAACAGACTTGGAATTGCATCTTTCTCCATTGCTGTCATGGCGAATTGATAGCGTGTGTCAAGTACTTTACGATAGAAAGAAATCGTTTGCAGCGCCATGTCGTCGTCGCTCAACGAACTATTAAGAACGCTGTCTTGTACGATATCAATGCGTTTGGTCCATCCTAACTTTAGAATGTCTTGCCTTTCTTGCTCGCTACTCACAAGGAGCGCATCCACTCCTCTCACCATCTTCGCTTGATAGAGCAGTGTCTTCACCTTCTTAGTAGACTTCTGCTCGGTCGTTCTTGCTCTCTCATTGAGTTCCCAATGCGGTGAGAACACTACGGCACACTGCTTCTTAGCAGCCCAATTAGCGTGTGTGGCAGCTTGATATTCCCAGCAGGTATGAATATGAACGATGTCTGGTTGGAAGTCAGCAAGGAGCTTTTTGAAATCCCCTTGTTGTGTAATCGTCTTGACATCAGCATATTCTTTCTGTGCTGTGGTGAGTCGTAGAAGGTAATCAGAAAGCAGATTGCCTGCCTTTATACTGTCTATGTAATGGATGATGCGCATTTATAGTTTGTGAGATATGAAGTCATACTTGTCTGCACGATGGTATTTCAACTTATAACCAAGGTGCTTCCATGCGATAGCAATCTCGTATGGGCTAATCTTCCATGCTGGAATCTCTATATCGAAACGTCTCAGTGCTTTCTTTCCAATAACTAAGCGTAGAATGATAGAGATGATAAGGGATAATCCTGCAGCAACAGAAATGGTCCACATACCCAATAGGAGAGAGACTGCAAGTGCAATACACTGCAAGAAGTAATTACCATGTAGTGCCGTTTGGTCGACATACGGGAGGAAACGATGCTGTGATGTACGTTTGCAAGTGTTGGCGATTCTCCATATAGAAAAGGTGTGTGCCGAGCCAAACCTTCTCTGTTGGAGCCTCTTCTATGAGTGTTCCCTCAAACGAATTTTCAAACACAAGGTTGTTACCACTTGCATATTTGTTTACCATGAAGTCGTATTCTCCACGTATATATTTGAGGTTTCCGCGGAATCCTTCCTCACTTAAGAAACGACTTTTGCGGAAAGCTAAAGCATTAAACGGACACGCATAGGACTTATTATGCTGATATTCACGCATAAAATAGCGTGCCAAATAATGTCTTTCGAAGTGTCGATACGCAGGCGTTTCGTCCTCATAACGAGTGTAGCCTACCACGAGATCTTTCCCTTCTTTACAGTTTCGGGCTATAGCTTGCAGCCAATTATCACCCGTTGGATAGCAACAGATGTCTGCCATTATCACCCAATCGTACTTCGCTGCCTTAACACCAAGCGTAATAGCAAGCTTCTTCTTGCTCATATAACGTGATGATTCAGGGATGAAGGTGGTGTATAGATGTGAGTTAGATGCAAAGCGTTTCAATACATCACTCGTCTCATGATCATTCTGTGGCGCCACAACAATCACCTGAAAGTCTGCTGGATAGTCCTGATTCAGATAGAGTGGGAGGTTCTTTGCAAGCTCCTGTGCATTGTCATGGGGCGTGAAGATAATCGTGATAGGAGGGTAAGTAGGGAGTTGCTCTTCAGTGACACTTAGCTCCGTTATTGCTTCCTTCTCCTCCTCTACAGGCTCATCTTCATTACTTATTTCTTCACTTTCGGCTGTGGAAGTTGGCAGACCATACTCTGCAATCCTTACTTTTCGGAAGAAAGGATTGAGAAAAGAAGTCAGCAATGCTACTAAAAGCAACACTACTGAGATGATGATGGTCGTATTATCAAAAGTGAACATTTATTCGTTTCGTTATGGATTATAGTTCGTCTGAGGTATAGCCTACAGGCAGTTTCCTACAGTTATATTGCGAAGCCATGATTTCTCCGTATGCTCCAGCAGAACGCATCGCAATCAAGTCGCCTCGATGAACGGTGTTAAGTTCGATTCCTTTTGCAAAGACATCACTCGATTCGCAAATCGGTCCTACCACATCATAAGCGTGTAAAGCGCCATCGCTCGATAGATTTTCTATCTTATGGCTTGCCTGATAGAGAGCAGGACGAATCAAGTCGGTCATTCCTGCATCGACAATCGCAAACTGTTTTGCTGTTCCTTGCTTCACATAAAGGGTGCGAGTGATGAGACTTCCCATCTGTCCTACTACTGCACGACCCAATTCAAAGTGGAGTTTCTGTCCTTCTCTTAGTTTCAGATAGCGTGCGAAGGTATAGAAATAAGACTTGAAATCAGGGATTGGATGGTTGTCAGGATTGTCGTAATCGATACCCAATCCACCACCAACATTGATATTCTTAATCTTTATATTCTCCTGCTCTAAACCGTTTTGTATCTCGTTGATACGGCTGCAGAGGTGACGGAAATCAGTCATTTTCGAGCAGCTGTGAACCGATGTGGAAGTGCAAACCGATAAAGTGAATGTTCGGCATCCTGCTTGCTTCAAGGATGGTAGGTAGCATGTCTTGCATGGCAATACCAAACTTATTCTCAGCTAATCCGGTGGTAATCTTCTCGTGTGTATGTGCTCCCACGTCAGGGTTGATGCGGAAACATACGTTTGCCGTCTTACCCTTTTTCGCTGCCAACTCATTGATAACCTCTAACTCAGCCACACTCTCTACGTTGAAACAGAAGATGTCATGGTCTAATCCGAGGTTGATTTCCCAGTCTGACTTACCCACACCTGCATAGACAATCTTGTCTGCTGGGAAGCCACAGTCTAAGCAACGCTGTATTTCACCACCACTCACACAGTCAGCTCCCATACCTGTCTGCTGGATAACATTCAGCACCTTTGCGTTCGCATTGGCTTTAATAGCATAGTGGACGATGAAGTTTTCATATTTTTTCAACTCTTTATTAATCGCCTGTAGTGTCTCTCTCAAGAGGTCACAGTCATAATAATAAAACGGAGTTTCAATCTTCTTGAACTTATCTATAGGGAATTTCTGTACCATGTGTTTTGTCTCCTGAAGTGGTGTTTATCTGAGTTGTAGAGGAAATCTACGCCCTCGCATGTCCAATTGTCTGCTCCCAGTGATGACCAGGCGAGGGCATTTGTGCCTACAATAAATACTTATTGTTAATTTATCAGTTCTTTCTTTAGTTAAAGAGGACGGTTGACAATGACTGTAAGGCACGCTTCTTATCCTCCTCGCGAATCAAGAAAGAAATGTTAAAGTTGCTTCCGCCATAGCTAATCATACGTACAGGGATGTCCTTCATTGCGTCAGTTGCCAATGTCTCAAACCCAACATTACTCCAATCAAGGTCGCCAACAACGCAGACTATACACATCTCTGTGTCAACGGTTACAGTGCCATACTTCTTCAACTCATCAACAATCTCAGCCAAATGGCTATTGTTCTCGATGGTCATTGATACACCCACCTCACTGGTAGTAATCATGTCGATAGAAGTCTGATAGCTCTCGAAGATTTCAAATACCTTACGTAAGAAGCCCGATGCACCTAACATACGACTTGACTTAATCTTGATAGCAGTGATATTGTCTTTAGCTGCAACAGCTTTAATCTTTCTTCTCACCAATGTGTTGTCGATGATAGTACCCTCTGCATCTGGGTCCATCGTGTTCTTTAGACGAACAGGAATACCGGCATACTTAGCTGGTTGAACGCAAGTAGGGTGGAGAATCTTCGCACCGAAGTAAGCTAACTCCGATGCTTCTTCGAAGTTCAGCTGGCGTACAGCCTCTGTCTTCTCAACGACACGTGGGTCATTGTTGTGCATTCCGTCGATATCTGTCCATATCTGAATCTCCTCTGCGTTGATAGCTGCACCCACAAGTGAAGCGGTATAGTCAGAACCACCACGCTGCAAGTTGTCTACCTCACCATAGGCATTACGGCAGATGAAGCCCTGTGTGATATAGATCTGATAGCCCTGATTCTCATCCATAATCGCTGTCAGATGCTCTTTGATATACTGTCCGTCAGGCTCTGCATTCTTGTCAGTGCGCATGAAGTCGAGTGCAGAAAGTAATGTTGCTTTGATTCCCTGCTCCTGCAGATAGTTTACAACCATGTTGGTTGAGAGTACCTCACCCTGTGCAACGATGCTTTTTTCCTCAAACGAAGTGAACAAATCCTTTGTGAAGGTGCGCAAGTAGTTGAACTCTTCTGTCAAGAACTGACGTGTCTTCTGCTTGTATTCCTCAGTAGAGTAAAGTTCCTCAACGTGGCCAAGATATTTCTGTTCGAGGTTGTTGATAAGTTCGTTTGCTCCCTCTGGATTCTTGCGATAGAGGTAATCAGATATTTCTATCAGTGTGTTTGTCGTTCCACTCATTGCGGAGAGCACGATAAATGTAGGTTCTCCTGACTTTGTTATCAAGGACGCTACACCCTTCATACGTTCTGGTGAACCAACGGATGTACCTCCAAATTTCATTACTTTCATCATCTTCAATCTTTCTAAATGTGGATTTATGCTGAGTTCTATGCGCTTAATCGTTTTGTTCTGGCTCGTCAATCGTCTCTACTGGAGCCGTCTCCTCTGCTAATTCGCAAACTTCTTTCTTGTCGGTGAGTTGGTGAAGCTTGCCCTCATGACAGCGATAAACCTTACCAGGGAACTGGTCAATGAGGTTGATGTTATGGGTAGACATGATAACCGTTGTGCCTGCTTGGCACGAGTCTTTGAGAATGCTAACGATGTTCGCAGCCGTCTCAGGGTCAAGATTACCCGTAGGCTCATCGGCAATAATAATCTTAGGAGTGTTCAGCAAGGCGCGTGCAATGGCAATACGCTGCTGCTCACCGCCAGAGAGTTCACTTGGCATCTTGTTCTTCTTGTCGGTCATACCCACCTGTGCCAACACTTCTTCAATGCGTCGTTCAATCTTCTGTTTGCTGGTCCAACCTGTTGCCTGCAAGACAAACTTTGAGGTTCTTTGCTACAGAGCGGTCATGCAAGAGTTGGAAATCTTGGAAGATAATACCCATCTGTTTGCGGAGTGCAGGGATACGACTACGCTTAATGTTAGGCATACTCTCGTCGAGAACAACAGCCTTTCTCAGCATCTTCGCTGTCAATATCTAATTCGCCATAGATGGTTTTCAATAGCGAACTCTTGCCCGAACCAACACGGCCGATGAGATAGATAAACTCTCCTGTTTCTGCCTGAAAGTCAACATCTTTCAGAATTAAGCGTTCATCTTGATATATGTTTACCTTCTTGTAGTCTATTAACATGATTATCTCTGTATGATTTATTATTGTCAATTGATACTTCTGTCCATTACCTTTTGGCAAGGATTTATTCTGCAAAGATACTAAAAAACACTGTAATAGATGCAGGAAATAAGAGGTTTAACGCATTTACACTTTATTATGATTGTACAAGAACAACTTTCACAAACCAATATGGCTGTGAAAGCTGATAGAACCCCTACTGTTAGAGGCTCTAAATCGCTGAATACTTTCTCATCAGAGGATTTTAGATAACGGCATTACTTGCCTTTGACTGGTCGATGAAATGAGGCTTTCAGCTTATTAGGGAAGTCAACCGACAGGGCTGAATCTTTGAAGTTAATGTAGATGTCTTCGTTGTTTTTTTGTCTTGATATGCGTCACATTCGTATCGTCTGAATGTAAGTATAATAGCACATCCTGCCCTTCTTCGGTCTTGAAATGACCCCACATTAATTTCTCGCCAAGTGACATTCCGTTTGTTCTCATCTCTATGTCTGGCACCGTTGCGTTGCTGTCTACTTGTGTAATACTTGCTATCGGTATTTCCTTAGCGTATAACCCTTCAATAAACAACGTGTCATTTCGAATCGTCGTATTGTTATCGGTGGCTGTTATTGGGAGGGTCCCTATGAGAAGAAGCACACCTAATATCACAATGATAGAGAGCATGAGTACGAGTATACTCTTCCTCTTTTTCTCTATCTTGTACAGCTGTAACAGCATGTAAACGATAGCTGCGATTTCTGGGAATGAGTATGACGACAAGTTGATAATCTTCCCAATGAAAAGTCAAGGCAAGCGAAACCACCGACAAGGATGAAGCTACCTGCCAATATTAGTGCTATCTTTATTCTCCTCAATCGTTTAAGTCCTTCCTCACTTTTAAGTTTTGCTTTCGGTATTCTTGACCCAAAATTGATAGCAGAATCTGGTCCGATAGTGCTTCCGAGAACAATCAGCGGTAAGCTCATCAGTAGTATTATAATGGTGTCTATCATATCTCAACTTGTTTTAATTTTATTTATGTAGTATCAATCAACTTCGTTATCAAGGTTTATAATAGAAACTAAGCATCAGCTCTCTTCCTCTAATGTCTTGATTACTAAAGCTACTTGAAAGCGTATTGTTAAGCCCATAGCTATAGCTTTTATTATTAAAGACATTGTTCCACGCAAGACTTAAGTCGAAGTGTTTGGCTTTAAATATCAAAGTGAAGTCTTGAAAGAACATATCCTTAAACTTCTTTTTGTGCTACCTCGTTATGATAGTATTCCGTCAAAGTTTCCAAACTTAAAACCTTACAAAGAGGTATTCTAAGGCTCCCCTCATGCTTCCAACTATTTAGATTAGACGTTTTTCCGAAAGCAGGCATCTTCATCTGATGAAAGCCATAAGTAAGTTTATAATTTAAATCGACACCCTTTATTAAACCAATATCAAGGTTAGAGGTTATTTTTAAGTTCTTTGTGTCGTAAGGCATTCGTTGGCTATTCTGAACCATATAACTATTCATGGCATTATATAAAGCCTTTACATTTAGCTTTCCTTTTAAAGAAGCCTATGCCTTGTGAACCCATTAGGGAACATATTCCAGACTATTGTACTTCGTGTCTCCTTGTGTCAGTGATTCTACGATATAGTTGCCCACAAAATCTTGAGTTGATGTATAAGGAGAGTTTCCAAACGACTTTGTTATGCGTAATCGTATAGAAGTGCCTTTCAGAGCATCGCTATAAACAACTCCTATTCCTACGCTTTTCTCTTTGTTTAAATTATAGCCTGCCAGACCTTTATTCATATATTGATAATCTTGCAGTACCAAAGTTGGATAAAATTGGGCAGCATTAATCTGCATTGTATTAATAGATGCATCAGCCGAGAAAGTCCATGATGCTGTGGCTTTCCATCTTATACGGAGGTTAGGGGAGAATAAGAATTTAGACTGACCATTATCTAAACTATACTTATAATGGTTGTACGACATATCGCCAGATAATGTGAAATCAAAGTCCTTCACCATATATTCAATGCTCGGATTGGCATAGAAACTCGCAAAGGTAAAACTACTTTTACCCATAAGCAGCCCTACGCTATCTGGAACTCCCACTAAATCAGAAGTGAAGCGGTGTTCTCCTGCATTTACTCCTATTTGTCCTGATAGAATAAATCTACCTATTCTAAAACTTCCTCTTACGTCCGTATTCGTTTCATAGTAATGTTGATTAATAGACTGCACCAGCGAATCGACATATAGTTGTTGCGGGCGTACATCCATTATATTCTTTGATTGTAGAGTAACAAGGCGTTTGCCATACTTCTTCATGATACTAAAATTGTCCTTTAGCGTATAAATAGGTAAGTTCCCCATCATCGTGTGCGGATGAGTCCCCTGTTCATTCAGCCATTGTTTGTTCCAAGAGAAGTCACCAGAAAGTTCATTTTTAAGATAATGATTTTTAGCGTTATTCTCGTATTTTATCTTTGCAAAGAGGTCATTACTTTTCTCCAAATACTGTTTTCTGTTTTCTATTGTCTTTATACCGCTATTCGTATAAAAGTCTGAATGGCGCAAAGAGGTAGCCTCATTGCGGTCATTGGCAAATGTAACCTGTACGCTTACCTGAGAGTTTTCATCTATACGCTGTAGTGCATTCAAACTAACAGCATGTGAGCGGTTAAATAATGAACGTCCTTTGAGCAATAAAGGCGATGGAGAAGGAAGGGCGAGCATAGGTGTCAAGGGACTTTGTAGCTCATCAAAACTTAAAAGTTTGTCCGTCTCTCTCCTTATATTCTTACCTATATTATTTGTCTTATAGGTGAGAATTGTCTGAAAGAAGGCTTCAGGCGCATGGCAAAGGTTTCATAATTCCACAATCCTCCATGACTCTTTAGTCCTATGCCACCGCTATAGGTCGTCATCCAGCGTGCCTTGGCTCCTTGTTTCATTCTGATATTGATAGCGTTATCGTCAGAATAAGTAAAATCATCTAACACACGGATAGGTTGATGATGCTTCATTACTTCTACTGTTGCTACATCCTCTTGGGGCAGTGACTTTGTTGCCAAGCCATATTTCCCTCCCATCAGATTCATACCTTCTATATAGAAGTTGCTGATAGACTTTCCCTCGTATTGTATCTCGCCATTCTCTTTATTCACATCAAAGCCCGGGACACGCGCAAGAACATCAGCTAATGTTCGGTCTCCTTCTTTTTATAGGTAGTGAGTAGATATTGAATCGTATCGCCTTTTATCTTAATTGGTTTTGCCTTTACAGTTATCTCCGATAACGTTTTCGTATCTTCCTCTAATGTGATATGCTGTGCAGGCATATCCATTGTAACCTTTAGTTCCTGCTTTTTATAGCTTATTGCTGAAATAGATAGAATATTACCTTCTTGTGCTGTAATGGTAAACTTCCCCTTAGTATCTGTCTGACAGAAATGTAATGTCTTTTTTGTGGTTGCATCTACAGTCTTGATAATAGCTGCAGACACAGGGTGTCCTCCTACGTCAGTAACGACACCTTCCACTATCCTCTGTGCACTTATTGACTGTACAAGTAGGATAAGCAAACATAAGATAATATATTTCTTCATTAGTAATATCTTATTCTAACTCCATTTTGGGAGTCATGGTTGTATTCTTTGGGTAGATTGTAGGGTCTGAAGCCTTTTTTAAATAAGAGAGTCGGTCTATATCCTTATACTTTTTCTCCCAGAAATTATAAAACTTGACAGGTGACAACTGTTCTCTTTTAATGTTACTTGCAGTTATGTCTAAATAGCCATCGCAATGTGCAGCTAAGATTAAACCTGGTAGTCCACCTAATTTCCACGGACCGAGCGGTAAAGGAATCTCCTCACTAAACCACACCTTCCAGTCTCGTCCACGGAAATGTGTGGTCACCATCGTGCAATTAAAGCCTATGACACTTCGTGTACTGTCTTCGTGAATAACCCATTCCGGTGTGGGTATGTCTTCTGTTATCTTATAATAAGAGTCCCAGACCTGTGTGTAAGTTATCATTTTTCCCTGTCTTCAAGATTTCTGTAAAGATAATCACGACTATTAGGACTTTCTACCTGTCGGAATAGTCTTATTATTATTTGCGAGCAGCTTTTTATCTTTTTCATTAATTATTGCCAAAAGCTGTCTCAGGGTTGCTCCCTAAGGAATCGAATCGCAAAGTATGATAGCTAAAGTATTCACTTACATTTTTCCCTATCCTAAGTGCATAGTCATCATAACTATCAAGATACTTTGTGTGATAACTGATTTCGAGAATGCTCGGTTCTATGATATGTGTCTCTTGTCCAAAGCAACTAAGCAGTGACAACATGAAATGTGATACAGAAAGAGTATAATTTCATAATCATTAATTTTTTTGATTAACTTGTTTAGAGATAATCCACTGTGCATTAGTCTCTTTTTCTTTATAGGTCTCATTGATTAAGATATCGCAAATATATAATAATATTCAATACGGCGCAACTATTTGAATAAATATATTGCAAAGTTTTATTAGAACTGAGTTATAGGAATTGTAGTTTTTGTGATTAATGTAAAATAAATTCACAAAGTCCTTTTCTATTGATGCTCTTTTGGCTTCTAAAAGATGCCCTTTTGGCTTTCAAAAGGGCGTTAATTGAAGTGTTACTAACGCCCTTTTGGAGTCCAATTAAGCACTTTTTATTTTCGTGTTTTGTAAGTATTTGATTTTCTGAGGGTTACAAAGGAGTCGAAAAGAGGCGTTTTGGGGCTTTTTAGGGAGTTTTTTTAAGGCTTTTTGTGTCAATATTTTTCGTAACCAACGAGCCTTTTTTGGGTTCTTCCGAAAATCTGGAGTGCTCAACTAAAAGTCTTATATAATAGGCACACGGAGTCACGGAGGGGACGGAGGTAAACGCAATGTCACGGAGGTGCCGACTGCACAAAGAGCGACGGAGGTGTAGCGTACAGATTCTTGATAACGATTTTGGGTTAAACGCTTTGTATATAAATTACTAATAGAAATGGCAAACAAGCTCCGTCGCTCTATGCACCGACGGTGCCTCCGTGACTTTCATTGCTTGGATTTAATAATCCTCCGTCCTCTCCGTGCCTCCGTGTGACATTACTTTAAACTCTAAGCACAAGTGGCAAACCTTATCACTCCAAAATCCTGAAGAGCCACTTTTAAGAAAAAGCAAATGAAAAAGCGGTATAAAGACGTTGTAAAAGTTCGTCTTATACCGCTTTGTAAGATGAGGCTATACCAATGTTTCGTTAGGAAAAGGGATATCCTTTCCTACGATTTACGCTTGATAGCATCGTTGGTATAGCTGATTTATGTGCTGGGTGAGATTACTTCTCGCAGCTGCAGCCCGTCCAAGGCTTTAGCTCTTTGAAGAAGTCGTGACCCTTATCGTCAACAAGGATGAAGGCAGGGAAGTCCTCAACGGTAATCTTCCAAACAGCTTCCATACCCAATTCAGGATACTCTACGCACTCGATACTCTTGATGCTGCTCTGTGAGAGAACGGCAGCCACACCACCGATAGTACCGAGGTAGAAGCCACCATGCTTCTGGCAGGCATCTGTCACAGCCTGTGTACGGTTACCCTTAGCAATCATCACGAGTGAACCACCATGCTCCTGGAACTCGTCAACGTATGGGTCCATACGGTTGGCAGTGGTAGGTCCCATTGAACCACATGGGTAGCCCTCTGGAGTCTTGGCTGGTCCTGCATAGAGGACAGGGTAATTCTTGATGTAATCAGGCAATTCCTCGCCAGCATCCAAACGTGCCTTGAGCTTAGCGTGAGCAATGTCACGTGCCACGATGATAGTACCCTTGAGGTTAACACGTGTTGAAACAGGATACTTTGTCAGTTCAGCACGAACAGCATCCATACCCTTGTCGAGGTCGATTTCTATGCCCTTCGCACCTTCTCCTGGCTTGCGATATTCCTCTGGAATCAACTCGCTTGGGTTGGTATCCATCTTCTCCAACCAAATACCGTCCTTATTGATCTTCGCTTTGATGTTACGGTCAGCAGAACAGCTTACACCCATACCGATAGGGCAGCTTGCACCGTGACGTGGCAGACGGATGATGCGGATGTCGTGAGCAAGATACTTACCACCAAACTGTGCACCGAGACCAATCTTGTAAGCCTCTTTGAGAATCTTCTTCTCGAGGTCGATGTCGCGGAAAGCACGTCCTGTCTCGTCGCCAGTAGTAGGAAGATTGTCGTAATACTTGATACTTCCGAGCTTAACGGTGAGGAGGTTCTTCTCTGCAGAAGTACCACCAATCACGAAACAGATGTGATAAGGAGGACAAGCTGCAGTACCGAGGCTCTTCATTTTCTCAACGAGGAAAGGAATGAGCGTACCCTCATTCTGTATAGTAGCTTTGGTCATTGGGTAGAAGTAGGTCTTATTAGCAGAGCCACCACCCTTTGCTACCATTACGAAACGATATTCTGCGCCCTCAACAGCCTCGATGTCAATCTGTGCAGGGAGGTTACACTTGGTATTCACCTCATCGTACATATTGAGCGGAGCGTTCTGTGAGTAGCGGAGATTCTCCTCTGTAAAGGTGTTGAACACACCACGAGAGAGTGCCTCCTCGTCCTCGAAACCAGTCCATACCTGCTGACCCTTCTCACCGTGAATGATAGCAGTACCCGTGTCCTGGCAGAAAGGCAGTACACCCTTCACAGCTGTCTCTGCATTGCGGAGGAACTGGAGTGCCACATACTTGTCGTTTTCTGATGCCTCTGGGTCGGTCAGAATCTTTGCAACTTGCTCGTTGTGTGCGCGACGGAGCATGAACTCACAATCGTGGAAAGCCTCCTGTGCTAATAAAGTAAGTGCTTCTTTGCTTACCTTCAGAATCTCTTTACCTTCAAACTCACCAACGCTGATACCTTCCTTTGATACCAGACGATACTCGGTGTCATCTTTGCCCAATTGGAACATTGGTGCATACTTGAATTCTGCCATAATGTTTTGTTTACCTGTCTGCCCTTTATCGGTAGGGCAGACAGGGTTTTTTCTATTTGTTTATAATATGTTTTTGTATTCTTTTCTTACTATTTATTAATAGCCGAAGATTTCTTCTGTTGTCACTCTCTTGATAGGTGCAATCTTTTCTAATGCCTTGAGGTCAAGTTCTTTCTCGTTACCAAGGATGATATACTTGAATGGCTTGTTGGCAATGTACTCCTTCTCGAAGTTAATAACATCCTGCAGTTGCAGACTTGGAAGAGCGTTGTAAATCTTTTCACTCAATGAGCAGTCAAGACCTAAACGCTGTGCTGCAAGATAAGAGGTGAGGATAGAGTACTTAGTTGTACGAGCAGAAGCAAGGCTCTTCATCAAGCTTTGCTTGGCAAGGTCAAAACCACTCTGGCGTACAGGTACATTGTTGAGAAGCTTGTTGAACTCTCTCACACAGTCCATCATCTTGTCATTCTGTGTGATGATGTAGGTGTAGAAGCTCTCATTACCTCCTAAACGATAAGGAGAAGCATAGACAGCTGAAGCTGAATAAGCCAAACCACGTGCCTCACGTAACTCTTGGAAGACGATGGCATTCATACCACCTCCGAAGTATTCATTGAAGAGGGCGATGATAGGGGCACGGTCGGCAGACCACTTCTGGTTCTGGTTGTGGAGTTGAACCATGTAGATATTCTTTGCATCGTAAGGTGCAATGAGAACCCTCGTTCTTAGGTGTTGTCTCCTCGGTATAACGCTTGATAGCAGGCACTGCAGCGAACTTCTTTGGTGTCTGGATAGTCTTGCTGACAAGCTGGTCAACCTCTTTTCAGGCTTGAAGGACCGTAGTAAAGCACTGTCAACTTATAGTTCTTCAAGTTCTTCAAAAGGTTAAGCAGTACCTGTGGGTTGATTGACTTCAACTCCTGTTCACTTGGAATGTTGCGCGTAGGGTTGTACTTTCCGTAGGTAGCATAGTCTCTGAGGGCAGCGAAGTTAGCCTTCTGGTTGGCTTTGTTATCGCTGCGTGACTTTAGAATCTGCTCTACATAGAGGTCGTATGCCTCCTTGTCAACCTTTGCATTACTGAGTAAGTTGTTCAACAGAGCAAGTGCCTGAGGGCAGGTTAGAGTTGAGACCACTTAACGTAATGTATGAAACTTCGTTTCTTTCAGAGATGCTATAGTCGCAAGCTAACTTATAGAACTGCTGCTTAATCTGCTCGTTGCTGAGCTTATTGGTACCTAAGTAATCAAGATAACCAGCTGCATAGCTGAGCATTGGGTTATGTTCGTCACCGTAAGGAACTACGAAGCAAAGTGTAAAGAGGTCGTTTGTTTTGTCCTGCTTATAGAGAACAGGAAGACCCTTCTGTGTTGTTGCCTTGGTAAGGTCACGCTTGTAGTTAACAAACTGTGGCTGGATAGGAGTTGTTTTGGTGTTTACAATCTCCTTGAGGAAGTCACTCTGCTTGTCGTTGTTGGTTGGGATTGGAGTGATAGTAGGCTTCTCTACCTTCTTGATAGTAGTATCGTTGCCCTGTTCCTTGTAGACACAAGCGAAGTCGTTACGGAAGAATTGATTAGCAAATCTAACTAACTTCAGCCTTTGTTAACTTTGAAATACGATTGAGTTTATCCACCTCCTGCTTCCAGTCTTTGTGGTTGATGAAGGCATCCACATACTGCTTTGCACGGAACTGGTTGTTATCTAACTGCGTATAATAGTAACGCTTGTAGTTGTTAACGATAGATGGCAAGAGATCATCAGAGAGTTACCCTTCTTGAGTTTCTCAATTTCAGACAAAGCAAGGCTGCGAACCTCCTGCAAAGTCTGTCCACTTTTTGGCTGTCCATAGACATAGAAGACCGAATATTCGTCCATATCGGTCACTCCAGCCTCTATCTCTTGTACTTTCAGCTTCTGGCTGAGGTCGAGATCGAAGAGTCCTGCTTGTCCGTTAGACAAGAGTTGTGCTACAATCTCTAATGTATCTATCTGCAAAGACTTACTTGCATCAGCGCGCCAGCCCATGAAGAGCATAGGAGCTTCCTTACCAACAACAGTCGTATCGACAGGTGCTGTGAGGGCTGGTTGAGCTGGGAACTGTGGTACGTCGATGTGGGTGCTTGGCTTCCAATTGCCAAAATACTTCTCAATCGAAGCTACTGTCTTGTCTGGGTCGAGGTCGCCTGAAAGACAGATAGCGATGTTGTTTGGGACGTAGTATTTGTTAAAATAGTTCTTGATGTTGGTGATTGAAGGATTCTTCAGGTGCTCACCAAGTCCGATAGTGGTCTGTGTACCGTATGGGTGGGTAGGGAAGAGCTTTGCAAAGAGGGCTGCATAGACTTTACGCCAGTCGCTTGAAAGACCAATGTTATACTCTTCATATACCGCCTCCAACTCTGTATGGAAGCCACGGATAACCATATTCTGGAAACGATCACCCTGAACTCTTGCCCAAGTATCAATCTCGTTAGATGGAATATTCTCTACATAGCAAGTTACATCATTAGAAGTATAAGCGTTTGTACCCTCACTACCGATAGCTGTCATCATCTTGTCATACTCGTTTGGAATGTTATAACGAGCAGCAAGTTGTGAGATAGAGTCAATCTGGTGGTACCATTGCTTGCGTGCAGCTGGGTCAGTGATATGACGATACTGCTCGAAACGAGCCTCAATAGAGTCGAGGTAAGGGCGTTCAGCCTCTACATTAGATGAACCAAAGTGGGTTGTACCCTTAAACATAAGGTGCTCTAAGTAGTGTGCAAGACCTGTTGTCTCCTTTTGGGTCATTGCGAGAACCCGTGCGCACAGCGATATATGTCTGTACACGTGGCTTCTCTTTGTTGACAGAAAGATAGATTTTTCAGACCGTTTTTTTCAGTGTGTAGATACGTGTCTGCATCGGGTCATTCGGTATGCTCTCATAGCTGTAACGCTGCGCATAAGCCGTCACAGATGCAAATAGGAACAATAGTCCTAAAGCTTAGCCCCTGCATGAGGGTACTGTTAGGAAATGTTTTTTTCATACAATCAGTATTTGTTTATTGTTATAATTGGGTAGAGAATGTAATGATTAATTCTCAAAATCAACCTCATGATCAAGGCTATTAACGAACGATTCAAAGACCTCTCTGTCTACATCGCCCATCTCAAACTCCTTCTCGGCATCCTTTTTAATCTCTGCAATCCATGCACGCCGTGCCTCGATATAATCCTGTTTGATGCGTGCATCGTCCTCGGGAGAAATCTCATTAATGCCGTAGTATTCCAGAATCATGCGATAGGTCCATGCCCATTGATAGATACGATAGTTCTCGTTAATCTCTCGGAAGCGGTTAACCACCTCTTCTATAGTTTCAAGACTACCGCTCTTGATATCCTCAATGAGGCGTCGCTCTTCTGATACTGGGAGCAGAAGACCAGAGAGGTCGTCCCATCGTCCGAGTCCCACTTCGGTCTGTGGCTTACCAAAGAAGCCCCATTTGTGTGCACGTTTCAGTACCGCTCCCATGTAGATGCGCAGTGCGATGTCATAATATTTGATACCTTTTCGCAGACTGGTAGCATTGATAACGTATTCATGATAGTTATAAGATGAAACATTGTCACCACTTGCCTGTCGCAGATTCTCAAGTATCTTCTTTCCCTGCAGAATCTCTCCAACAGAGTAAGGTGATAGCCAGTCGAAGTTGACAATACTCTTCTGCGTCTGCTGTGGACGCATATCACGCTTTGGCCACTTGCGTTTATCACGATAAAGACCAACCGTTGTGATGTTACGACCGGGCACGAGATACATCTTATCAGCCTCTGCAATGAGGTAAGAGAAGGGGAGGGCAGTCGTGTTAGGGTGGTGCATCAGCTTACCGAAACATACGGAGAACGTACCGATCGTTGCTGGCATGAGCAGATAACTACCACTTGCTGTCTTCGTTCCACGCTCCAAGATGCCCCAGTGCATTGGTCCCATCTTATAGGCATGGTTAGAGAAGTTGGTGCCAGAACCTGCGTTATAGAAAGAGAACATACCACCAATGAGCAGTGAGCTCTTATGATGTGAGGCACAGAACGGACCGCAGAAAGCAGCGCACGCCTCACCGTTTGACATAAAGGAATTGGCAAAGAAGACACTCTGTGAGGCTGTGAAGCCATTGCTTATCTGGCAGGCTTCACCCACGAAGCAGTCTTGCATCTTCACACTGTTCACGATACTTGACCCATCTGATATGATAGAGTTCTCACAGATGACACCTGTACCGATGTAAACGCTGGCATATTCAGAGCTGAGAATGGTACAATCGCTCAAACGACTTGCACCAGAAATCTCGCAATCGTCCTGAATAACCGTGTTGGTAATCTCCCTTGTGTTGACAATCTTTACATTGTTGCCAATCGTTCCACGTTCTGGATTGGTGCGAGCAATCTCCTCTTTTACCAGTCTTCGGATAGCATTCTTGAGGTCTTTGTCGTTGAAATGCTTCACCATAAAGGCTGCAAACTGGCTATTAAGGTCGTGGAAGAAGATTACATTGCCGTCGCCCACCTCGTTCAATACCGAGATGAGATTACCTTCCCCGTATGTAGCACCCTCCGTTGTCTCCATGACAGAGATGTTAGAGATGAGGCAGTCGTCACCGATGGTATAGTTATTAATATAATTCCCCACCTTCTCAATAAGGCAGTCGTTACCAACGGTCACATTGCGTAGGGTTGCATCATTGATACCAGAATGTTTGACGAAGCCCTTTGTTATCTCGACTTCTTTCTGGACACTTCCCAACTGTACGTCACCATAGAACATGACACGGTGGAAGAATTTCGCTTGAAATCCGTCCTCCGCAACCTCTACTCGACTCCAATCTTCTGCCCAGCAGCTATTGCTCTCGAGTATCTCAATCTCTTCAAAGGTAAGGGAACGATATTGCATAAACTTTTCTTTAGTTGTTGTTATTAGCCTTATTAGGCTTATTGGGTTTATTAGGCTTATTAGCCCCATTAGCCTAATTGGGCAAATAATCCCAATAAGGCAAATATGCCCAATAGTCTTTATTCCTCTTCGATATTGTAAAGGAAGTCATTGTAAGGATACTTCTGCACGTGGAGTTCGCGTACTTTCTTGTAAAGCACCTCTCTGAACTCGTCGATATTCTCCTTTTCCTTGGCTGAAATAAAGAGACAGTTGTCATGCTCCTTAGCCATCCATGTCTTCTTCAGTTCGTCCAAGGTGATATTCTCTTTGGTTGCTGGCGTGAGGTCGTCTTCCTCTTTCTCCACCCAATGATAGTTGTCAATCTTGTTGAAGATAATCATCGAAGGCTTGTCAGCACAACCAAGTTCAGACAAAGTCTGGTTGACTACCTGTATTTGTTCCTCAAAGTCAGGATGTGAGATGTCCACAACGTGCAAGAGAAGGTCGGCTTCACGCACCTCATCGAGTGTTGACTTAAACGAATCAACCAAGTCGGTTGGCAACTTACGGATAAATCCAACGGTGTCAGCTAACAGGAAAGGAAGATTGTCTACAACGACCTTACGCACCGTTGTGTCGAGTGTTGCGAAGAGTTTGTTCTCTGCAAATACCTCGCTCTTAGCCAAAAGGTTCATGGTGGTTGACTTACCCACGTTCGTGTAACCCACCAAGGCAACACGAATCATACGACCACGGTTCTTACGTTGTGTCACCTTCTGCTTGTCAATCTCAGCAAGTCTTTGCTTCAAAAGGGTCATACGCTGCAAGATGATACGGCGGTCCATCTCCAACTGGGTCTCACCCGGACCACGCAAACCTACCGAACCTTTGCCGCCACCAGAGCCTGAACCACCACCCTGACGCTCCAAGTGAGTCCACAGACGTTGCAGACGTGGGAGCATATAGCGATACTGTGCCAACTCTACCTGTGTCTTTGCGTTGGCAGTCTGGGCACGCATAGCAAAGATGTCGAGGATGAGGGAGGTGCGGTCTAATATCTTCACACCGAGTTCCTGTTCGATATTGCGCATCTGCTTGCCGACAACTCGTCGTCGAAGATGACCATACCGATAGGCTCCTCCTCGTCTTCTTTCATCTTGATGTAATCCCTTATCTCTTCAAGTTTACCCTTGCCGACGTATGTAACAGAGCTTGGACCTGTCACCCTCTGTGTGAATCGCTTCACAGTGATGGCACCAGCTGTATCAGCGAGGAACTCTAATTCGTCAAGATATTCCTTCGTCTTGTCCTCGTTCTGGTCCTTTGTAATAAGACCAACAAGGATGGCTGTTTCCGCCTTGACGTCAGATATGATAAATTCTTTCATTCAGTAATTTCTATTATTGCTTATTTTTGTGTTGAAAAGTGTACTTCCCTATTGTTCGAACAGGTATACACTGCCACATGGCAAAGTTACTCATAAAATCTGAAAAATGCTAATGAAAAAAACGCTGTTTTTTTATGTCCTTTAACCCAAATCTCATGCCCCCACAATATGTATAATTCTGCTTCTTTGAAATATGGAGTGGTAAAAAGCTATTATAATAAGGCACACAGTGCAACTCTAAATTTGCAGCAAGAAACATAGATTTGCTCTATGGGATATTTCTAATATCCTAAACACAAAAGACATAGCTTGTCAATCCAAACTTCTGAAGAATCCTTTTTGTCCGAATTTTTTTCACATATCGATTTTTTTAAAAGACCATCAAAAGGCTTGCAAATAACGCCCTTTTGACTTGTAAAAGATGCCCTTTTGAGGTCTCAAGTAACGCCCTTTTGAACCCTTATTAAGCACCTTTTGGATTACTCCTTTACAACTGTTTGAAAACAAGCAACTTACATAGGTGTTAAAATATCTCATGTTTACCCCATTTTTTTACCTTTTCTTCGAATGTTTTGTAAATAAATTTCTTTATCTTTGGGCGTATCTTACTCAGGGGACACTAATTACTGGTTTGGGTTTTGGGTAAGGGAGAAAAAGATATTAAAGGTTTTACGTTTCCTGTCACTGTTGTCACTCTTTTTAGATGCTTAACAGGCTATCATACAATGATATAACCTTAAATGTTAAAAGTGACAGGAAACTAAAAACAAACTTGTTTTGTAGTTATAGGTTCATTAATACGACTAAGATTAAACGTGAATCTTCAAACCATCGTAGGCAAAGAAAACATCATTTGGAAGGAGTTTTTGTGCCTCTTCATGTAAGCCAATCTTATGGGTGAGATGGGTTAAATAAGTGCGTTTTGCTCCTATCTTTCGGCTGAAATCAATGGCTTCAGATATCAACTGATGGGAGTGGTGCTCACGTTCCCAGCGTAAAGCGTTTACAACCAGTGTCTCAACACCTTCAAGATAAGGGAGTTCCTCATCCTTAATAGTTTTCATATCAGTTATATAAGCGAGTTTGCCAAAGCGATAACCGAGGATGGGTAGTCTGCCATGCATCACAGAGATAGGCATCACTTCGATGTCACCAATCGTAAACTTTACATGCGGTTGAATACTATGAAGGTTCAGTTTTGGAACTCCTGGATAGGGATTGTCTGTGAAACAATAAGGGAAGTTATGACGTAAGCCGTCACAAGTGTTCTCGTTGGCATACACTTCTATATCCCCCAAGGCGCAATAAGGGCGCACGTCGTCAATCCCTCCTACATGATCATAGTGGATATGCGTAATCAATAAACCATCAATCTTACGGAAAGGTTGTGGCAACATCTGTTGGCGAAAGTCAGGACCGCTGTCAATGACAATACGCGTCTTTGCCGTTTCCAATAAAGCAGAGGTGCGCAATCGGTTGTCGCGTGGATTCTTACTCTTACAAACATCGCAGCTACAGCCAAGTACTGGAACACCATTGGAGGTGCCAGTGCCGAGGAAGGTGAAGACCTCCCCCAACCCCTCCAAAGGAGGGGAGTGCCTAACGGAATGCTCGTTGTTTATGAGTTCTTCTTGCTTCAAAGGGAATGTTCTTAAAAGTTGGTTTGATGCTTTATAAGCATTTCTTAATTAAAAGCTTATTTATAACGAGTGTTTATGGTTGGATGTCGCAGTTGTTAGAATAAGTATTAATATTAAACCATACCACAACCCTAAAGAAGTAGCTACGTTTGTTTAGCACTCCCCTCCTTTCGGAGGGGTTGGGGAGGCTTCGTTTGTTTAGCACTCCCCTCCCTTCGGAGGGGCTGGGGGAGGCTTTTAGTTGGGAAAAGTATTCACCTCTGGATGTATCTCAATCCCAAACTTCTCCTTTACATCATGCTGAATTGTCTGGTAGAGTCTGACTACGTCTGCACCTGTTGCACCACCAAGATTCACCAATACCAAAGCCTGCTTATCGTAAACACCTGCATGACCTAACGCCTTACCCTTCCAACCGCATTGTTCAATCATCCAACCAGCTGGAATCTTCTCATGGTCAGCATCAATAGTATAGTGGGGCATCCGTTCATATTGCGCTGCCAACTCCTCGTATTTAGCTTTTGGAACGATAGGATTCATAAAGAAACTACCCGCATTACCAATCTTCTTTGGGTCAGGAAGTTTCGCATTACGGATGTCAGTAATCGTCTGACGAAGTTCTGCTGCAGTAGGATTCTCTATGCCTTGTTCAGCCAATGCTGCACGAATATTACCATAATCGAGTTTAGGTTGATAAGTCTTAGAAAGGCGATAGGTCACCGATGTGATAAGATACTTATTGCGCCATTCATGCTTAAACTTACTCTGTCGATAGCTGTATTCGCAATCAGCATTCTTGAAATGATGCACTTCACCAGTGGCAATCTCCACCGCTTCAACCTCATCAATCAGGTCTTTAGCTTCCACACCATAGGCTCCGATGTTTTGTACAGCACTCGCACCGCACTCACCCGGTATGATAGAAAGGTTTTCTGCACCATAGAGATCGTGAGAAACACAATAGTCTACAAAATCATCCCATACGTAAGCAGAGCCACAACGTACACGTTCTTCGTCGATTTGTTCGATAAAGGAGATGCCAGAGTGGAGTACGGTTCCCTTGAAATCACCAGTGAGTAGAAGGTTACTACCCCCACCGAGAATCAGTAGTGGATAATCCTCTTCCTTTAAAGAGCGCACAAGTTCCTGTGCTTCCTCTACTGATTCGTATTCAACAAAACGCTGACATTTGGCATCAATGCCGAAGGTATTATGCTTTAGTAGACTATAGTTATGTTCTATTTTCATGTTTCTGATATTGTTTTTGCGTTTCCCTTTGTTCCTATTTATAGAAAGGTGTTATTCTTTATGAATCAGATAATCCATAACAATAACATTAATAGCAGGTGCTTCTTAATAAAGAAAGACCCACTACCAAGGTAGGCAGGGGTCTGTTCGTTAATAAGCTACAACCTTCTCTAAGCGCCAGCTCTTACCATTCTGCTTAAAGATAAGCTGTGTTTCAGCGCCATTAGACAACCCACGGAAGGTAACAATCCTGCGATCTGTGTCTGAATACTTCTGACCATAAAGGATGTTATAAATCATTTCGTGTGGAAGTTCTGGTAAGAATGATGACCATTCTTCAGCAGGGATAGTCGTGTTGACTACATTTGTCTCCTCCCCATTAGGGTCTGGACCAGTATAAGCTAATGGATTCTTCATAGCCCCTTTACCACCATTTGCGAAGAAGTGTGACAGGAAGGTATAGAAAGATGCGTTATAACTATCCTTGAATGTGATGTTACGAATCTGATTCAACTTCCAGCTACCATCCTGATGATCGAACCAATACTGCTCTATCGTACCTCTCTTTAAATGTATCTTCTCAACGATGACACTATCCAAGTCGGTAGACTTAGAGAACTTCATCTGTTTCTCATTATCAAAGATAAGCGTGTAATAGCCCTGTTTGCGGAAGAAATAATCCATCTTCCAGTTTCCACGAGTCAGCTCCGTAGTCTTTGTACCATTGACTACAGGCAGTGGGAACTTAATACGATTCATCTGCAACTTCTTATTAGCAATAAAGTTGAAGAAGAAGTCGTCAAACAATTGGTCTGCTGCCTTTGGCATAGGAGTAGCAGCAATCACCTCCGTGGCAGAGTCAACGCTATCTACAGTGTCAGTGTCTTCTGCTGCTGTAGAATCAGTAGTTGTACTGTCATCGCCATCAACTTTCTTGCTTGTGCAACCTGTAGTAACAGCTACCATAGCTACACAAACACACACAATAAGTAAAAAAGCTTTTTTCATACTCTCTTTTTATTCATCTCAAATTTCCTGCAAATGTACAATATTTATTTCTAATAAGATAGGATTTTTATAAATTTATATTAGGGTAATTTCTCCGTTACGATTATAAATTGTACCTTTTGCAGGAAAAATAATCAAGAACTATGTTATTAGACAAGATAGAAGAACTTCTCAGGAAGTGAGCGCACTCACGGCTAAGAGTGCTGATGATGTGGAGCAACTCCGTCTGAAATACCTTAGTAAGAAGGGTGAAATCAATGCGTTGATGGGCGAGTTCCGTAATGTGGCAGCCGACCAGAAGAAGGTTGTCGGCATGAAGATTAATGAACTTAAGCAGAAAGCACAGGACAAGATTAACGAACTCAAGGACCAGCTTGAAACAAGTGAGGCACAGAGTGATGATATCGACTTGACACGTACTGCTTATCCTATTAACCTCGGTACACGTCATCCGTTGACTCTTGTAAAGAACGAGATTATTGATATCTTTGCTCGTATGGGTTTCACGCTCTATCAGGGTCCAGAGATTGATGACGACCAGCACGTGTTTACTATGTTAAACTTTGCTGCTGATCATCCTGCACGTGATATGCAAGATACCTTCTTCATTGAGCGTAGCAGTACGATGGACGTTACGAAGAACGTTCTTCTCCGTAGCCACACTTCTAATGATGAGGCACACTATATGTCTACACACGAACCTCCAATCCGTGTGCTTTGCCCGGGTCGTGTATACCGTAATGAGGCTATCTCGGCTCGTGCACACTGCTTCTTCCATCAGGTAGAGGGTCTTTATGTTGATAAGAATGTTAGCTTTACCGACCTAAAGCAGGTGCTTCTCACCTTTGCTCGTGAGATGTTTGGTGCAGATACAAAGATTCGTCTTCGTCCAAGCTATTTCCCATTCACTGAGCCAAGTGCAGAGATGGATATCAGCTGTAACATCTGTGGCGGTGAGGGCTGCGGCTTCTGTAAGCACACTGGATGGGTTGAGATTCTTGGTTGTGGTATGGTTGACAACACACGACCTTGAGGCTTGTGGTATTGATTCAAGTGTATATACAGGTTATGCTTTCGGTATGGGTGTTGAGCGTATTGCTAACCTCAAGTATCGTGTTAGCGATCTCCGCCTCTTCTCTGAGAATGATACTCGCTTCCTTCGCGAGTTTGAGGGAGCGTAGTGTTTAGGTGTTGGGTGTTGAATAATGGGTGTTGATGAATAGCTTAAGACTTCATCAACACCCATTCTCGTTTCTATATTTTCTGCTTAATGAGTGGTTCAGATATTGGATAAGCCCTAATTAGGGGTTCTTTCGTTAAAAGTGTGGACACTTTTCGTATAGCTTTAACGGAAGAAACGAGGTTATACATTAAACAAAACACAGTTAAGACAGACTTAGCGGTCTTTTTTATTCATCCTCTGACAGAGACAACCTTTTCATACTAACGCTTCGAAAATTGGCAGACAATACGTTGAAAAATCGTTACATAAATTCGTATAAAATATCTACAAATAAAGACAAAAATACGTCTAAAAGGCAGGCTTGCAATCATCAGGAAATCAATTGGTTATGAGTTTGTTTATAAGAAGGAGCTTAATTGGACTTCAAAAGGGCGTTAATAAGACCTCAAAAGGGCATCTTTTGCAAGCTAATTGGGCGTCTTTTTCAAAGTCTAAAGAGCATGTGTTGGTTTAGAATAGCATAAAAAAATATTTTACGAACATGGATTAGTATGGGAATCAGTTGTTTGTAGAAAAAAAGGAAAGACATGGTAATGGGTTGACCTCGCATTTAATGCTGACTAACCTTTATGAAACTCCCTATCATGGTTACCACCAGTATTTCTCATGTAACATATCATCATCACCCAATATCTATCATTCATCACCTATCACATCATCATCACCTAACATCCAACACCTATCACCCACCACCCTATAATATTTCACGTGCTATCCACGCACAAGCTTCCGCATCAGCGAGGGCGTGATGGTGGTCGGTTAGTTCATAGCCACAGGCAGATGAAACTGTATGTAACTGATGGTCGGGGAGGTGAGGGAGCTTCCGACGTGCAGCCTTCAGCGTATCAAGGAACTCATATTCAGGGTAATCCATTTGGTAGGTATAGAAGGATGCCTTCAGACAAGATTTGTCGAAAGATGCGTTATGGGCTACAAGTGGTAAGCCTTCAATCATAGGTTCTATCTGCTTCCATACCTCACAGAATACGGGTGCGCCGTCAGTATCTGCACACGTAAGTCCATGCACCTGCGTACATCGCCAATGATAGTAATTCGGTTCGGGCTGTATAAGCGAATAGAAACTGTCAACAATCTCTCCTCCTCTTACTATCACCAAGCCCACCGAACATACACTACACCGTTCAAAGTTAGCTGTCTCAAAGTCAATCGCTGCAAAATCCTGCATAGTTTCTTTATAAATTTGTTAGTCATTTACTACATCTTAAATCTATAGATGAGGCTCTATGTTTGTTTAGACAAAGTCTCTTTGTTTATTATTGACAACCATAATAGTCATAGTACATATCCCATAAGGTATCAGAAAAGCCCCAACCACATTGTGTCGAATTAAGCATACTTTCAATTCTCTGTCTGAAATGTTCCTCAAGATTATGGTCGGAAATATGCTTTAGAGCTTTCTCAAAATTCGTTTCTAATGTGGTATAATACTGTTCCCACATATCACCGAAGGTCATTGTGTATTCACATCCCAACTCTATATAGTAAAAGCATTAAATCTCCAAGACTGATGGCATTAGCTTTCAACTTCTTGAAGTCGGAGATTGCCTTGCGGCAAGTTGCAAATGAAGGCTTATCAGAAAAGCCCCGATCAGGGAAGAATTCGTTGCGAATAATCTTTTTATACTTTTCCAATGCAGCGCTATAATCAGGTGTAAGATACATTTCCAGATACATCTTCGCTTCTGCGCTCGCATCATACAGACTCAACACAAGGTTTATTACGTCTTCCTTAGGTAGTACTGCCAGATGCTTCTTTAGTTTTAATTTGGTCATATCAGAATCCTCTCCACATTAGTGTTTGTTGTTAACATAAAGTTGCTACGCACAAAGTTACAACTTTATTTCTATTCTTTTAACTTGATAACGAGTTATTTCCAATCTTTTTCTTACTTTTTGCAGGAGGAGCATCTACTGCTATAAAAAAATACTTTCTATGGAAGCAAATAATTACACACCAAGTTTAGATAAATATCAAGTTCCAGTTGTTGAGGCAAGTCAGGGATATCATCTTGTGCTTGCATCACCGGGCTGTGGTAAGACACATATCCTCGCAGAGAGGATAAGATACGCACGAGAAAGGGTGTGAAGTATGAGGATATGCTTTGTCTTACGTTCACGAATCGTGCTGCAAGAGAGATGACCAACCGTATTCAAAAGGTGGTGGGAGGTGATTTCTCTGAACTGATGGTGGGTAATGTGCATCGTTTTTTTGTTCTAAGTTCCTCTTTGAGCAGGGACGTATACCAGCCGATTCTGCCATTATTGACGACGAAGAGGCGGTGAGTATTATCGCTGATTATCGCAATGAGGACGAAGAAGGAGTAACAAGAGACTTCAACCGATACAAAGGTTATCAGACGATTATCTTCTTTCAGCATTTCATCTATCAGCTGGAACACCAGCATCCATGGAAGTATTACCTCCATCCAGAGAGTTTCACGGATGATGATCGAGAAGCTGTAAAGCATATCTGTGCCTCACAAAAGATTGAATATGACGAGCAGGCAGTAGTGAATATCTATCATCATGCACAGGAATACATGGATGAGGCGAATGCACCCGGGCTTGATGGAAAGACAGCGGATAGGATTCGTGTACTCCTTTGGAAGATGTATTACGCTAATTGTTATGCCCGATACAAGGAGGAGAATCATCTTTTCGACTTCGAAGACTTACTGCTCTATACATATGATATCTATCGTTCTGACCCTACCTGCAAGCGTTATCCATGGATACAGGTCGATGAAGTGCAGGATCTTAATGGTATGCAGCTTGCTATCATCGACTTACTGACAGCAGAAGACAACCCGATGGTGATGTACTTAGGCGACGAACAGCAGGCTATCTTCTCTTTTATGGGTGCGAAAGTGGAAACACTGACCCTCTTGAAGATGCGCTGTAAGGGTAATATACATCATCTGCAGCGTAACCACCGTTCGCCAAAATATCTACTTGACGTCTTTAATGACTATGCAGAAAAGCAACTGAAGATAGACCGCGAACTACTCCCTCTTTCCGATAATGACACTAAGGCTACGTCGGGAGACTTGAGAATCATACATAGTAGTACGATAGAAGCCGAACACAAGGATATTACCACTGAGGCTCTCTCCCCTTTACGAGCAGAATAAGGAGGAGCGTACAGCCGTCATCGTTAGTGCTAATTCGGATGCTGATCGTATCAGTGAAGCTATGACGGAAGCAGGGCTGACCCACTTTAAGGTGTCTGGTCGCGACCTCTTCGATACACCAGATGTCAAGCTATTGTTGGCTCATTTGAGTGTACTCTCTAATGAACATAATTCTATTGCGTGGACACGTATCATGAAAGGGGTGCATGCCTTCTCTTCTCATGCCCTTGCTCGCCGATTTAATTGGAAGCTAAAGCAGTTGGCACTGTCACCATCCGACTTCCTTCTCTATCCCGAAAGCTGTTACACAGCAGAGTTTCTTCATGCCTACAACGAGGAAGAAATCGTTGTATTCGATACCGAAACAACTGGCTTAGACGTGTTCAATGATGACATTATAGAGATTGCTGCCATCCGAATCAAGGGTGGGGAAGTGGTTGGCGAACCGCTTGATCTCTACATTGAAACCGATAAACCGATTCTACCAATGCTCGGTGATAAGGAGAATCCGATGTATGCTATCTATCATGAAAAGATGTCTACAGGCGAATTACTCTCTCCTTCTGATGCCTTACAGCGTTTCCTTGCCTACGTTGGGACCAGTCCTATCCTCGGTCATAATGCCAACTATGATTACAACATATTGGACAATAATCTGCAACGTTACTGCAATGACACGATGCAGGCACATGATATTCGTTGCTTTGACTCGCTCAAACTGATAAGACTATTGGCTCCGAGCCTTCATTCTTATAAGTTGGAAAGCCTTCTCGAGACCTTCCAGTTGGCGGGTGTTAATAGTCATCAGGCAATTGATGATGTGAAGGCAACGGTCAGTCTTGTGCGCCTCTGTGCTGAGAAAGCACGTGAGAAGCAAGCACAACAAGAGACTTTTATCCACCATCCGAAGGTGAAACCATTTGCCAATGTGCTGCGTAGCAATTATGGCGAATGCTATCGAGAGGCTGTCAACCGACTTTATCAGCTATCAACCGACCATGAGCCAGCCCTTGTCAGCGAGCTCTCCGCTGCTTATAACGCCTTTCATTCCGATGGTTTGATCAATGACATCCCTCGATTAGACTATATCCTCCGTTATCTCCGCATAGATATGCTGACGGATGAGACGGTTGCTAATGCCCTTGCGCCACAGCTCTCGCAGTACATAATGGATATTAATACGCTGAAAGAAGCCGACTTCTGTAACAGTAAGAGTATTCTTGAGCGTATCTATGTGACGACTGTTCATAAGGCAAAGGGACTGGAGTTTGACAATGTTATCATCTTTGATGCAGCCGATGGACGCTACCCGAACGCCTATAACAAGACGAAACAGCAGGACGAGGAAGACGCTCGTAAGTTCTATGTAGCCATGTCACGTGCTAAACGTAGGCTGTTCATCGCCTATGCCCTGCAGATGGTTGACCGTCACGGAAGGGTTTTCAATCGTGATTTGACACCCCTAATGGATAGCATTCAAAAGTATTTTAATTAGGATTCAGCTATATCAAACAACTGATATAAAACAAGAAAGTAACAGATGAAACGATATGTTTTGTCTATCATTTGTTTTAAAAAAAGAAATAATTTGTATCTTTGTAGCGTTAGAATGAAATGTTAGATAGGTAAAGAAAAAGATATAAACTAAATTTTTTTCTTGTATTCATAAACAAATAAAATCAGAATAATATGACAAAAGAAAAAGTTCTTCACCTCTATGGGTTGGATTGGTATGGTAACATCAGTTTTAATGTATGTATTCTACATTCCTCAGATAGAGAACAACTTAGCAGGGCAGAAGGGAACCTTCATTCAGCCATTTATGGCAGGTGTAAACTGTACCTTATGGGTTGCTTACGGATTGTTCAAAGAGAAGCGTGACTGGCCTTTGGCGATTGCTAACACACCGGGTATCATCTTTGGTTTTGTAGCTGCTTTCACTGCATTGTAAGTCATAACAATATAAAATGTGCGTCCTCTTCATTCTTTCGAGTGAAGGGGATTTTTGTTTTATGGCTGAAAATCAGTAGAATTACATTGTTGTTTGGGAAACATTTACTATCTTTGAAGCAGGTAACAGAAGTTATTTGTGAACATAGTAAACTAACAGTAATTATGCGTATGAAAAGATATCAATCAATTCTGACGTTGCTTTTCCTTTCTTTTTTAGTGGCTGCCTGTAAGATAAAAGTCGCTGATAAGGAGGAAACTACAAACGAAATAGGAACAGCAGTTGTAGTGAATCAATATCGTTTTCCTGACCAAAGAGAACATCTAAAGGAGTTTAAGGACGACATTGTCATCATGAAATGTGAAGATTACGACTTCAATACGGCTCCAATAGGTATCGGAAATAAGTTCTTTACACTGTTGCGCGGATGGGTATATACCGATGGAGTCCTCTCTCATACCATAACAAGTGAGGGACTGACAGAGGGTATCTTGGTGCAAGACTTCCCCAATTATGAGGATTTGAAAGAATATGGTGGCTATTATGTTTCGGACAAACCCTACATCAAAATGAATCTTTATCGCACGAAGGATGCCGTTTGGTTTATGAATAAGCGGTACCCCATAGCACGAGAAAATGGTGACAGTATCTTCTCACCTTTGATGAAAAGAGAGAACGAAAAGAGTCAGTCTGTATGGATATTTGTAGGGGATATTCCGTTGAAAAACAATTAATCGAAGCGTATGAAGACTATACTACTTATCTTTTCTTGTCTCCTTCTATTCTGTTGCACAACAAAGACGCGAAAAGTGACAACCGTTCATTCTCCATATGATACTGTGTACATCTATGCAAAGGATGAGACGGGACAAAAAATATACAATGTTGTTTCCGAGAAGGCAGTAACGGCTAATGGAGACTCGTTATTTGGTAAGATAAGAACAGAAGTCCCGAAACAGTTGAATGACAAGGAGTTTGAACTTGCTAAAACCATTGTAAGGAAGTATATAAATAAACATCAAGGTGATTATCTGCCTTTTGATTCCTATTTTCAGCAATACTTAGGTTATAAGAAAGGGGGGTGTTTTGATGGTTGATGTCGCCTTGTTTTCAAATTACAGAATTGTCTATCAAAAGGGAGTTATGGGTATTTTTTGCGAAAACTATAAGGTGACATTTAAGTATCTGAAGGAACTTGGGAAGGAGCGTAAGATGCTTACAATAAACTTGGATAAAGGAGTTATCGTAAATGAATAGGACGATTTTAAACACGTTATACTTATTTTTGGTTCTTCCGAAATATGGAGTGATAAACTAAGAGTCTTATATAATAGGCACACAGAGTCACGGAGGGGACGGAGGTAAACGCAATGTCACGGAGGTGCCGACGGCACAAAGAGCGACGGAGGTGTAGCCTACAGATTCTTGATAACTTTTGGGATAAATGCTTTGGGCATAAAGTTGCTAAAAAAGTGTGCAAACAACCTCCGTTGCTCTATGCACCGACGGTGTCTTCGTTACTTCCATTGCTTTGCTTTGATATCCCTCCGTATTCTCCGTCCCTCCGTGTGACATTTCTTCAGAAACCTAACCTTAAGTAGCAAACCTTATCACTCTAAAGTCTTGGAGACCCTCTTTTTTGCCGTACAAAGCTAACTGCTTTCTCCTCGTTCCATGGTAATCCTTTGATAATCAGTATACTATCGTGTAACTCTATGACTTTACAACGGTTGGTATCTTCTTCCTCATAGACTAAAAAAAGAGAGTCGTTCACAAAGTGATAACTATTAAACCACCTGCAAGTATCGCCTATGCCTGGGTCGTATGCAACGGTAGAATCCGTCACTTCAAGGATAGGATACATACCAATGTCTGTCTTTTCCACACCTGCCCAGTTCCCTATGAATTCTTTGGGATAAACGGGTCCATTGTTTCTGCTGCAAGCAACGAGCAAAACTGACAAGAGAATAGAAAGTAAGTAGTATCTCATACCTCACGAATTTAGCAATATCAACAATCACGAATAAGTGCATATGTCCTAAAAGGCTGACCAAAACAGAATTATAGTCTTTAGCCCTTTTATGCTATAAACGCCATTACCACCATAAAATTGCTTAGTAGAATGTTTTTTTTTGATGATTACAAAAGTCGTAAAATACTTCTTTGATATTTGAATTTTGTTTACAAACCACACGTGCTTTGGGACTTTAAAAGGCGAAAAAACGAGCTAAAGGACTATCTTTGTAAGTTGCATAGAATCAGATAGTTGCATAATCACGTTTTTTTAAAGGTGCTTAGTAAAGCCTTCAAAAGGGCGTTACTTGGACTTCAAAAGGGCGTCTTTTACGAGCCAAAAGGGCGTTAATTGCAAGCCAATCTACGCCCTTTTCGTTTGCAGTCTTAGAATTTCCTTTACAATAACCCATATTTTTACAGGAGCTATAGAGAACTTAAAAGGCAGAAGTATGCGAAAATCAATCGTTCTCCTGTTACTTTGTCTTCCAATTACCCTGTCTACAAGCAACTCGTTAACTTGTCATCTCGTTAACTTGTCAACTAAATAATCGTTCTCCTGTTACTTTTGTCTTTTAATTACCCTGTCTACAAGCAACTCGTTAACTCGTCTTCTCGTTAACTTGTCACCCTAAATA
>BNJU01001626.1_pt1 | contig 100216 bp, 183 predicted proteins | sample 8539281 | NCBI WGS metagenome assembly BNJU01 (sample SAMD00202456, study PRJDB9452) | human saliva metagenome | isolation source: human saliva | place: Japan | reverse complement strand
AGCTGAGCAAGCTATAATCATCTTCATTACTTGAATATAAATGGATCAATACCTCATTCTGCAGGAAAATAAATCGCTATAAGCCCAAGCACCTCTAAGGTCAGGGTGGTAGCGAGATGCCTGAGCATTGTGGATCGAGGCAGGATGTTCTAATCACTTCCTGTTCCTCCTCGGGACGAAGATAATAGCTCATATAACCAGATGGGATGGCTCTTGGCTTGAACTTCTCGCACCCATGAAACTTCCATAGACAGCTTGTGCAATGACTCCTTTCTCGTAGAAAAGTGCCCCATTGACCTTGTCCTCTGTAGGCCGATGCTCACAGCTGGCCTCACTATTGGGATAGTCTTGGTCACTACCGCCCAGATCACGGAGGTATATACCGGAGCTGTGGTGCCTTGCGCTCACAGCTGTAAGGTACCGACAGTGTAGCACCTTCACATTCAGGATCGGACTCAGGCTTTGGCGTCAAGAAGCTGTCGTCGACAGGAATGGGAGCCCACAGCGCGTGGTCGAAGGCCAATCAGCGGGAAGAGAGTGAAGCGGCATCCTTGCTCTTGCATAGACGAGGCTTCGATATTCAAGCCACGTCGCGATCAGGATGCGTACATACCATACGGCAACAGGGCGGCGCTCCTTTGAAAGCTCTAGGAGGTACGGTGCGTCGTCGCTGCATATAATTGGCAGCCGACAAAGCGTGCTATCTCGTCGCGGTAGACCTCGCTAAAGTACGATGAGAGGAAGGCATCGTATCGCCGAAGCAGAGCTGCCAAAGGCGATAGGCATCCCGTGCCTTAGGGCTCAGTGAGGCATTCATGGCGCAGGACTGCAACGATCTTCTGCAGGATATCGGAAGCTTATGGAAACTTGGCCTTACGGAGCCCTCGTGCACCAAATTCCTCTCGCGATTCGCGGTGCTGGCGCTCGGGATCGTCAGGGGCGAAGGCAATGATCACCGTGAGGCATATCCATGTCACGATTGGCCTTCTCGATGTGCGCACCGAAGGTCGATCGTTGACGACCGATAGTATGAGCAGCGATCACCCACCTCGCAGGATGCCGGTGAACCGTGAAGGAGATGTCCTTGTGAATTCTGCTGAAACTGTTCAGGCACTCAGCGTTTGGCTCCCGTGATAGTGGCTAAGTCTGGTGGGCTGGGCAGTGGTGGCTGGCTGCCCGAGACTGACCAGACGCTCTGAGATGATGTGGTCACTGGTCTTTGAAGTATAAATCACTCCCGACAATGCCGTGATCACATCACGACGGTGGATAACCTCACTTCAGCCTCGACATGGCCGGTCCAGCGCATCCGATCCACGGCCTGCGGCAGATAGGGATAAGGTACGCTGGTGTGGACGTGCCGGGCGAGTCGCGGTGGGCGTATCGTCAGCTATGGCGTAGCTCGTCTCATACTTCCTGGCCCAGCCGAAGAGATTGTGAGCGCGAGATCGCAGATACGTGACGTGGTGACGTATGGCCGTTATCTCTCGACATAAGTGCAGTGCAATAAGTCCATATACATCAGATAGCTTGGGACCTAGATTCAGCATGCCCTCGGGGCGCGCTTCCTGACGATGGTCTAGTATATTACTTTCAGCCAGATGTTATATTACTTTCCTCAAAGTAATATTACTTTTCCTCGGAAGTTATGATTTCTGACCGAGTTATATTACTTTCGGCAGAGGGTATATACCCTTCGATAAAGTATATATTGTTATCTGTGAATGTGATGCCTCTGTTTGAGATCAGTGGATCAAAACCTGATGGATATGCAAAGTGTGATAGCGATATTCATACCCGCATGCGTCATCGGCGTGAGCGCATTCCCAGAAAGCATTGATGGGGACATGTCGGAAGGCCGCCTTAGAAGGATTACCGGTGGCAAAGGATGGAGAGTTAAATTCTGCGTTCGATGGTGATGAGAGGTTGAAGAGGCGAGAGACAAGGGACATCAGCGTGACAGAAGGCCTGATGATGCTCGCGACGTCGTCACCGCTGTCGGAATGGTGGGATGCGTATGGGGTCTCATCATACCATGGTGAAGACAGTTGATGGCGCAACGTGCTCTGACTTTGCGGACGACGACGAAAGGCGGACTACGTCGTTTCAACTCCCAGAAGGTCATGCGAGCAAGCAGAGGCCATATTCATGGCTGATCCAGATGAGGCACAATGGCGATTATTCTTGAGATCTTCTGGGCTCTTCGAGTTCGTCGAACTTGGATGATTGTGTGGGTGTGCCAAGACAGACGGCTCAGCTCTGCATTGAAGAAGAAGTTCGGGGGCCCGTATGCTGCGGCATCCCAGATACGGATGCATCCGGCGGACGATAGGGTGACGACCATCGCCTGAGCAGGGCTAAAGTATATCGTCATGTTGCGCTGGAAGGTCATGATCGTCGGCTCATAGCCATAGGCGTGAGCGTCTGCGTCGTATTGACCACGATACGATTGGTCTGCACGCCGACACTTGTCTGCGTAATTAGCGTAGCTATTAAGAAGTCAAGACGCTCTTGTCGATATCCTCACGCAGAGGACAAAGGTTCCGATTGGGCCATAATTACCGTGGTGAGAGAAATAGTGGTAATATGAATAGAAAAGGCCTCCACTGGGATTCAGGGGAGGCTCTGGTATCGGCTGATGATCATCTCTTTGTTGCGGAGGCAGGATTCGAACCTACGACCTTTGGGTTATAGGCAACGAGCCACCACCTTATCATATGTGGCTTCTAAGTATTTCTATAAAGGCTTTTCTTGACATATCTGTTATTTTCTTCAGCGGACAGAATATAAAAATATGTTTTCAAGAGAGTGCAGCCACATGAGAAGAATAAAGTGATTGGCATGAGATGCGCCGATAACACAAGTGGTCAGGCTGTGCAACGTGAGACCTTCAGCAGCTGTTCAAGACCAGCGATGAAAGGATCACTGTTTTACAGCTCTGTGGGATGACCTTAACCTTCTCTGTTATTATTCCATTATTGACTAGTCCTTGGTGAAACTATTGACTTTTGTTTAGTTCACCTGGACATATCCGTAGCCTTAGGCATGCTTTTAAGTACCTTCATAGGACCTATTGTGAACCAAGCTTAATATATTGGTGTGATGAATTCAACACCCTTCTTCTTGTTCTCACCATGCTGCTCTTCATCTGCTTTTCCATTTCAGCTTCGTATGTGCTCTGCTTGCCTTTGACATCATGCCTTGATGGCCTTCTTGAAGCCAGCCATGAGCAGCCTGGCTGTGTGAGTCGTGTGAAGCGCATAGCAGCCTGGACATACCATCTGACAACAGTACAGCCAGATCATGTCATGTTGAAGCCTTCTGAAGCCCTTGAGGTGATCACGGTTTCTGGTGCTGCGCCTGGATAGCGTTGACGAGCTCTGTTACCAGTCGGCAATAAGGCACTATATTTATATTGGTGTGATATAAATGAAAGTATATGACCAGAACATTGAATCTTTTTCATTTTCTTTTGATGATATTGGATTATTCTGTTATTGACTGCCTTGCGGGAGCTTAGCAGCCTTGGGTGTCAGGAGGCTCGGACATGCCGAGGCAGCGAAGGACGCGTCGATCAGCTCGACCTCGAGGGTGAGCCAGCTGGGATGACACCGCTGACACCACGTCCTTGCAGAGGATGAGGAACTCATACTTCAGGCCCTTCGTCATCGAACCAGATGCCTTCCGTCAGCCAGCGACCTGAGAGGAAGACGGCAGGCTCACCACGCTTGTGGGAGCTATCGAACTCTTGCGAGAGCGTCCCTTGGCAGTGGACGACGACCGTATCCTGTGCCATGGGGCGTGCCCTGTGCGGCACGGAGCCGCCATTACTGCAAGCCGCTCTCGACCTTCACCCTCCTTGGCCTTGTTGGCTGAGACCTTGACCGAAGCTGCCGTGCGACATGTCTCAGCCTGCTGCAGACCCATGCATACTCGTCGAAGATCGCCTGGCAGCAGATGCTGAGACCTTCGTCAGTGCCGAGAGGACGTGCGGGCGCGGGTCCTGACCAGCGCGGACTTTGGAGGCATTGAGATTTGAAGGCGACAGTGAGCAGCGCCAGGCGAGGCGAATGCGACGAGCCTGCCGACAGACGGTGTGCTTGATGAGCCGGTGACGTGCCGTAAGCCGGGTGGGGATTGTTCGCTGAGCCTACGGGCATGCAGGCTGGAGGACCTCCGTCCATCCTTGATGACGCCCTGCGGGAACTTAGCCATCATGCAGCGTGAGCTATCAGAAGATGCAGCCGGTGAGTCAGCGTACCGTGGTAGTGGCGCTCGACCGTATCGGTGGCGCTCGGAAGCTAGCCGTCCTGCCCATCTGATTGTTACTCATCCTGCAGGCCGCTGGGCGGTGACTACCCCCGTCTTGTGGCCGTTGATCTTCGAAGGTGCCCGCCTGTCACATCCTTGTTCCTGCTCGACGGCCTTGCAGGCATGCTTCACTGGAAAGTGAGTCGTGGTGACAATGACCTATAGCGGCGAAATCATGCGTCATCCTGAATCAGCGCAGCCTTCGGTGCGTCCACGCACCCAGCGAGGAAGTCTTCCAGATTGAGTCTCAATACATAGGCGCGGAAAGTTCTGGCCGATGCTCAGCCCGAGGCTGGCATACGCACTTTCATTCATTGTACTTATAGTTGTTGTCTGGCGATGTGCAAGGAGTGCATCTCGTGGCAGAGCAAATGATACATATCAGAGGACAAAGTTGGTCATTTTTGCATGGTTGCCAAAGCGACCCAGGCACTGGAGACCCAGGACGCTTAGGCTCTGCGGCAGTCTCAGCACAGGGTCATACAGCATGCTCCCGAGGCAGCATTACAGGAGAAAATCAGCCTATGGGTCGCTACTCAGGCAGACCGATGCGCACTGTACGACCTATGGCCGCGTCGCGGCCTGTTGGTCAACCCATCGACCTATGGTGGTCCCGCGGCACCGCCTATATTCACTCCTGTCACACCTATACAAAATGCTTTGGCGCATGCAGACTACATGGGTAGTGCGTCTCATGGCGAGAGACTATATCGAATCTTTATCTCAAAGAGTCGGACTACATCAGCGCCGTGATGATGGCTGCCAGACCGATGACAATGCCGGAGCATGGCGACTACGATAACCCAGTCGCCCAGAGCACGCTGGGGCACGCCGCGCAAAGAGCCCCATAGGGTACAGTTGATCGCGCTGCGACGAGGAGGCTGGATCCAGTCTGCTGACCGTGAGGTTGCCCTGGATCAGTGCTGCATTGAGAGACATACATGAGGATGGCGGTCACCGGTGACGACGGTACCCAGGATGTGGGAACTTACTCTTTGCCCTTATACTTCTTAGGATGAATGGATACAATCTTGTCAGGTGCGAGAAGGTATGAAAACCATACAAACTCGCACCGCTCTGTTAAGCCGCTTCTCCTTACGGATCACCGACCGACGACGGGCACTTAAAGGCAGGGAGCTGCGCCCGCGCAGCTTACGCTGTAAGAACAGCCCCTGATGTCCAGCGTGTGAGGCGGGGTATGGTTGGGTGGCTACTTCCTGGCGAGGTCGTACTGGGCGGCGATGACCACCTGCAGGGAGCTGCTCGTCGTCTGGTCGACAGCGTGCATCTTGCCTTCACCTGCACCTTGTAGTAGGTTTTCGAAGATTTGGACAGAGGCATGAGCGATACAGCCGTCAGCAGACCATCGGCAACGGCTACCAGGTCCCGTTCTCATCTGATGGGCTCAGCGCCTGCAAGGCTTCGCGGCACTCTTCGTGCGCTGTAACCGTACCCGTCTGCGTTGAGGACGATGGTCGTCTGCCGAGGCGTCCAGCGCCTGGGATCGTGCCTTCCTGGAGGTGCCCGGTGCGGCTTCGTTGGCTACGTTGGCGGTAGGGTCTACTGCTGCTGGCTACGCAGAGTCTGGTACGACTGTCGGCTCACGCGATGCCTCACCGTGTTACCTTGGCAAGGAGGCAGGGGCCGGTGCCAGTGCTGCGAATGAAACCGATGCTCTTCATGAGTCGTGCTGTGTTGTTGTTGGTTGGTCAGGCGCGCGCCAGCACCATGCTGACATATCAGGAACTCGAGACTGGCTGCAAACGTGCAAAAATACTCGCTCGATGTACAGTACCCTATGGTTAATCTTCGGACAGCATCAGCCTCAGCAATATGACATTGGGACACGTCACTGGGCATGCACTTGAGTAGCCACGTCGCGAGAGGCTCTGGCCTCCTGCCAGGCCATCAGGCAAGGCCCAGTTTGCACTTGTACTGCTGGGCAGAAAGAAGCGACAATAGAACTCACGGAGCCAGCGCCTGATGGACTTCGCATCGATACTTATCATGAGGCCACCTTACGCACATACATAGAAGATCTTCTGGTGGATGGCCGTGGCCAGGAAGTTGTAGAGGAAGATGTCAACTGCAACTCATGGGGCCGACGACATCCCGCCAGTCTTTTAGATCTAATGCTCGCCCTTAGCATTCGTGGAAAGCACTGGCTCCGGGAGAGATAGGCGTATCAACGACAGGCGCAGGACCTTCGAGCGCGCGCACCGAACTACGATCTCAGCCATCGCGGGACGATGATCTGGATCGCCGATGCTTGGGACTGCCCGCATTCACCAGTGCATGCGACATGCTAGATCGCCGACAGAGGTGCACCAGCCGAGCCAGCACGAGAGGTCACCCATGCCGTGGTGGGGCGTTGTACTTTATTCGCCAGATCCGCGAGGATCTGCGTGCGCCTCCTGACCTGCGTATTCCTCCGAAGACGGCGTCCTGCACCTCAGGATCGTGCCCACGATAGCGGCAGTGCCATGCACAGGCCTCGATGATACTCGAGTGGTGCGTGACGTGCATAGGAGCCCTGCATCAAGCTCGATTAGCGTTGTTCTTCGTGGTCGCTCGCATGCCTTGGCCCAGGCATCCTCCACAGCGGTGATACCCTGCATGAGAAGCCCCAGTGCCGTCGAGCAGCCACGGTGCACCAGTAAGCGCGCAGCGTCGAGTCAAAGACCACGAGATACCGAGGACGTGGCGTGCGAGTGACGCCTGCGTTGCTGAGAGGCCACAGCAGACCTGGATATCGTGAGCATCTCTTCAGGCGCGCTCCTCGCTGCACGGCTCTCGGGAGGAAGGATTCTGCTCGATCTGACGGTCTCCATCGTGTACTCCTCGTGGGAGCAGACATGGAGGGATCTCCGTCGAGGCCACGCTCCGTAGAGTCGACGATCCAAGTCATTGAAAGCTCAACGATCGTCATGCGGTCGTTATCGATGCGCATCACGCTCGATGTCCGCTGATGATCAGGCGCTCTTCGTAGGTGTATGCGCGAGTCTCGACGAGGAGCTTACCGACCTCGGCGATCAGGCCCTTGCCGCGAAGACGGTTGTCCGTGGGCTCTCTACATCGCCTAGCGCGGGCATAGACGTAGCCGCGAGAGTTCTGCGAGGCGCCAGCAGATGGGGCTACGCAGGTGGGTATTTCTTCCCTGCCAGCACGTTACCTCGCCGAGGAGGTTGGCGAGATGAGTCTGTTGCCCGTGCGGTGCCAGGCGTCCCTGTGTGTGCCGCGTCCACATATCTTCGCCAGATCCTCGATACCGATGGCGAGGCTTGCACAGACCGGAAGAGGACGTTGTCGCGATAGAGGCGCTGGAAGCAGCCGATCTGTACGTGAGCCAGCTTGAGTCGCGCTGCAGCACCAGACGACATTACTACGACTCGCGGTAGTTCGGCAGATAAGTCTTGGGGATGGCCCGGTTGCGACGGCGACAGCCCGCATTGAAAGAGCTGTGACTGGATGCGGATAGGCATACCGACGATGGTGAGCTGCGGGTATGTCGTACGCTCTGCAAGGCGGCTTGTGCAGCCTCAGCCTGAATCGTTGAGAAGGCGGAGAGAAAGGTCTCCACGCATAGCCCGTGCATGTTGAAACCGGAGAGTGATGATCTCTACGCCCTTAGCGTCAGCCTCAGTACCAGGAGCCTCTAACCGCTCGACATTATACTCACCAGTCAGCCACCCGCACGAAGGACAGCACCGCGGCGACATGCCTATATGGCCATTGCTTTTGCAGAGACAGTATACGCGTGCGGCCTGCCGAGATACCCGCATGTCGCACTGAAAACCTCATTTGTGCAGGAGGATGAGTGCTAATGATAAAGGAAGCTAGCCACATGCGCACACATGCGATGACTTCGATCCAGATTCTTTTGCGACCTGCGACTTGCACCGGATCCTTGCCGGAGGACCACCCGAAGAACTTGCAGATGCCGACCCCATGCTTGCGAGATGGAGTCGAGGGCGAGATGCAGCTTTGGGACAGGACGGGCAGACGAGACCGTGTTCAGCGATACTCCAGTGCCAGATTGGTCATGTGATACAGCCGACGGGCGTCAGGCGCGTCGTCGAAACGTGGCCCGCAGCTTGGAGAGACCAGCGGTCAGCATGCGCCGCTCGAGTCGTCCTCAGACTTGAAAGTCTCAGTACCAAAGATCATCTCGACTGGCCATTACGAGGTACAGTCTGAGCACGAAGGTCAAGGATATCCGCCACCAGACCACTAGAGCGGCACTACCGGGCGGGAAGGCGGTCGGGATGATCCCGAGATAGATCTGAGCCTGTGCGGGTAGGTAGGTCTGCCTTTGCTAGCAGGCAGAAAGGATACGTGAGGATAGCCCGATGATGCTCGATGGTGACGAGGCGAAGAACGCTTTCCAGCAGGGCTCAGTCGAGGCTGAAGAGGGTGACTCACTTGCTACTCCGCGGTACGATCTGACCGAGTCTACGAAGTGGGTAAGTCATCGCATCGTAGAATGAGCTTAGAAGGTGGTGCATGCTAGCGTGATGGCAGGATCTCCACTCTCCTCTGGAAAGAGGATACCCTCATGAGGTGAGGCGGTGGGCGAGGCTCGAGACTCGTGATACCTCGAGCCGCTGATGCTCCTGCAGGCATTCTACCTGCAGGGGTTAAGACCCCTCAAAGTTTTCTTGTCACACAGATAAGGAGAGACTTTTGGATCTGCAAGAGGATTTCACCTGTGCTTCCGCCTCCGAATCGAGGTTCATGCTGGGGCAACATCCACCCTCTTTCACGCTGCTCGTCAGGAGGCACATGCTGTACCCTCACTACATGCGCATGACTTCCATGGTGAGTGCGTCATGGAGTCGAAAGCTCAGGGTCGACTTCTCATTGTTGCTTGTCTTCACTTCAGCCGCACCTCGGAGAAGGCAGAGAGAGTCACTTCTTCGCGCTCCAGTGGATTGTGGCAGGCGAGGCTACATCGACAGAAGCGTCTCGCTGAGATCTCAAATCGCAGGATTTGTCGCATGCTAAAGCAGCTGGATCACGGGCGCCGTGCCGCCAGCCTTGAGATAATCCAGTCGGCTCACCGCTGCTCGCTGGAGCGGGGACAGGTAAATCAGTTCGCCCACCTGATACTCCAGCCCCACGGCTACGTACATAGTGACGCTGCGTATCATGCCACAGAGGATCAGTCCCGACCCGAGAACTTTAAGGCCCAACACTAAGGTAACTCATTCGGTATACCAGGCGGTGAAGTCACGGCCTCTCAAGTGGGTCTTGCTCAGCGACAAGGGTAGTCCGAGGCGTAGTATGTCTCAGGAGGCAGCTCCCACACCCAGCCTGGAATGACCCTCGTAGAGGTACTCATCTACGACTATATTGTTGTTTCTGCTCCATGGCAGCACCGCTCACATGTCACTGCGGATCATTCTGATAGTCCGCGCCTGCTGAGAGGTGCGCCCATGTAGCAGAGCAGTGAGATCTCAGCCAGGTCACGCCGCCAGGCGGCCGAGGTGTCACGCGGTGAATCAGTGCGCTCTGCCCCATCGATCCACTCTCTTTCGTCATGAACTGCACCTGAGAGCGCCTTAAAACCTCCTCCCTCTACTTCAGGTTGACGTGATGTCAGGGCGGTGGGTACACTTATGTCATCAGTAGTCAGGTTTCGTGAGTGCTCGGTGACGTCTTGCAGATTCAAGCTCAAATGGCTCCGTGCCAAACACCCAGCAGAGGACACCTCCTCTGAGCCAAAATGGCCGTGTGCAGAGATGAGGACAGATAAAAGTGCCTGCCAGTAGAATGCTTCCAAACTGCATTTGTTGCTGACGAGAGGGAGGTTACAGGTGCGTGGGGCATTGCCAGGTCTCGTGGATGAGAGAGCAAAGAAAGAGGGTTTCTGTCATACGATGGATTTAGGTTCTGCAGCTACATGGCATGCGTCATAATGGGTGCGTACTCCTGCGAGCCTATAGCACCCACACTCGACTGCTAGATCTGTCCTCCATTTAGGTGCTAAGGCATCGCGACAGCTCGATAGGCCTCTCTGAAGTGATACACAGAGCCCTTTGCCTACTCCTTTGAGTATTCCTCTTATTCAGCGGAAGGGAAGGCGTCATTCTCGTGAAGAGTGCCTTCACGTAGTGATATTCTTCTATCCGCACGTAGTCTTGAAAGACCAACACGTAGATCCAAATATCCACGTACATAGATATTAGAGCTACGTACATCAGTCAAACTTATCTGCCACTCGTCCGCAACTTTTTATCCCTCATGGAGCAACCATCTATATGGAGTCTCGTCACAAAGCTATGGGAATCGATCCAAAGCTATAGCATTCTTCACCATCCTATATAACTCCATCCACCCATATACCTATAGGAACATGTGCAAAGGTCTCATAGGAACAGCATCTCCCCTACCCGATAAAGGCGCTCGAGGCCGCTGACTATGGAGCAGTCAGACAGCCTCGGAGGCGGTGTTGAGTGGCAATGTGCGGTGCCTTGCTTGCGCTGCTGCAGTCACCTTCACCACCGAGATAGTAATCGAGTTGTAGCCGTGGAAGGGACGTGAAGGAAGCGTACCCTTCTTGAGATCAATCTTCCTTCGGGCTTCACATGTGGCCTTCGGTAGCATTGATTTCAGCCGTACGGTCTTCGTCGATACCCGTATTGGAGAGGATGCTGTACAGCTCCATCCCATCAGCCGACTCGACCGTCTCTTGAAGAGTAGGCTCAGCTGCGATCTTCGCCATCCACGCGTCCATCCGAGGACTCGTAGGGTGAAGAAAGGTACGACGATGGGGCTCTCTGAGCTCGTCTTCACAGGGCGGATAAGTCGCAGGCATACCCGAGAGACGCTTGCCCGTGAGGCGAGCGCCGTACCTGTGGAGCATTCACACGGACGTTGTCAGCACGACATTGAAGGTCTCAGGTGAGGACTGCGTCGGTTGATCCTTCATCACCTCCAGACCGGTATCCCTTCAGCATGAAGTAGGTGGGATTATCGACCGTATGGCCACGTCCCAAGGACTTACCCTTATAGATATCGTTCGGACCAAGGGCGTTGTGCAGAACTTTCGTACGGGCTGGTCGGCCGTAGCACTGAGTCACTCAGCTCGAGCGAGCATCGTGGCACCGCTGATGCGCCGGTGGCCTTCGAACGGATATCCCTACCATAGTCGGGTCGAGTAAAAGCCGCGCAGTCAACACTCCCCTCGACCGTATGATGGCCGAGGGATCGTGGTGAGGTCGATACCCTGGCACGATAGCCGTCGATGAGCGCCTGCTGAGCTGCGGTGTCCACACAGGAAGGGCGAGATCGTGATCGTCAGATCGCCTCGACCATCAGACCAGAGGCGCTGGACGTGACGGAAGCTTGGCCTGCTGCTGGTCGTCACGCCCGCCCAGCCGAGGCGTGATGGCGACCCTCTCCTCAGGCTGACCTGCAGGGGATCGTAAGGTCTCGAGGAGAGGGTGGGATGAGGCAAGCTTCGCGTGAGATTGGGTTGGCGTGGCCGCGTCGTGCGAGAAGTCAGGCGGACGGTCACCTTAGCAGGAGGTGAGGTGCGCGCCGCTGGGCTGCGAGCAGGCCGTCAGGCAGACGCAGCTGGATCTGCTTCTCCCCGATACTTGTTATCGGGGTGTCCTTCACCTGCACGAGGAAGGGCGAGAGAGCAGGAGAGCGCGATGGCCTACGATGCTCAATGTGATGATAAAGGGAAGTCTTCATATGGGAGATACGATAGTAAAGGATGAGATCAATGGGTAGCTCTGCGCGCAGGTTCTGTGCCCAGGATGTATGTTGGGCGCTCAGGCGGGGCAGTGGCGAGGTCGCTGCTCCCTGCTGGCAGTGTCGAGGAGACACGCTCCTCATTGGGGGTATAGTGTTCGAGTCGAGTGGTCCCAGACGCTTGGGGTCAAAGAAAGCGTGGGCTTCGCCAGCAAACTCCCAGCCTCTCGTGGATAGCATCAATAAAAGCACTGCCGTCACGGTCAGGCGACCTCATCTGCACGACCAGACGGGTAACTGTGAGAGGTCGTGCAGCAGTCTCATCACCACTGCGAGGCCAAGGCCTCAGCACGCAGAAGTATGGGCTCGGTCGTGCGTACGACACAGTTGTAGAAGGGGCCCTCCGGCGAAAGGCAGACATACTTCGATGATCTGCAGCAGGCGGGTCGTGGTAGCGTCGACCTGCAGGGTGCTGTCAAGGGCATAGCTGCGATGGCGGAGGTCCGTCGAGGCAAAGTGGTTTCGCACTGGAAGCTGAGTAGGTCGCATTGCAGCCGACTTCGCCTGCGCGTAGATACTATGATAGTGGTCACGGGCACCGAGCTGGCGAGGGCTATAGTGATGCGCCTGCGACCAAGCGAGAAGCGGTGTCGTGGGGACCATCGCGCGGAGGCAGTCGCGGGGACAGTGTGCGGGTCACTTCCTCGGCCTGCCGATCACCCAGCATAGAGATGAGGCGAGCAAGGTGCACGAGCCGTGGCGGCATTGACGAAGCCTGGGGGCGGAGGCCGTAGGGGCAGGCGCGTCGTCGTGTCGAAAGCCGTGAGGCTTCCTTCAGCAGACGCTCGATAGCCTGCACCGTCTCGGCCTTTGCTGCTGCGATGGGAGTTCCTCACGCTCCACGGTCTGCAGATGATCCCACCCGTATGCTCAGCATCATCATGGGGCGCTAGCGAAGAGCTGGAGGAGCTGGGTAGAGAGGCGCCTTGATGTCTTCGCCTCGCCTGCAAGGTGAGTCGAGCTGGAGCTGCTCAGCAGGGGAGAGTCGTGAGCGGAGGTCGGGGTCGAACGAGCACAGCGTTCACATCATAATGGTCTCGTGTGCCCGACCCAGAGGTCGAGGCCAGACTCTGGGGGCATGAGTCGGTATAGGCATAGAGCTGCGCCATCTGCAGGCTTTGGCTGGCACGATGCGTGGGACTTGGCTCATCGGAGGAGACTAGCTCGAGCTCTACCTTCGGATGGGAGCTATAGGCGGAGGCAAGCGCCTCATAAGCCGTCTGTACGGAGATCGCCTTCGGGTCGGTCAGCTCATTCTCACAGGATATCAGCGAGCAGGCCGAGAGGAAGGAGCACCGCGAGGACGAGCACGAGCATCCATGGCACAGAGCGTCAGAGCAAGGACATCGAAGTTGAGATTGGGGTGAAGGGTAAGGACGGGCTGCACACCAGGTCATGCGATGCCGACTCAGGGCTGCCACCCTTGTATGGTGTGAGTGTGAGAGGTTCCGAGCCCTGCAGAGCTATCGTGGCGTACTTCGACGTCGCCCATCTGAGTGTAGCAGCGATGAGAGAGGCAGTGCTGCAGGCTCAGCGTCGAGAGAGCAGGGTGGTCACTCGCGAGATCATCGCGTATTGGGATAGTGCAGGAGGTTGTTGAAGGTCTGCGTCCCCGCGTGGGTTGGGATAGAGACGATCTTCATCACGAGGCGAACCACGTGGGACACCTGTCCTGCGAGTGGCATGCTCATTTGCATCGGAGACCCCACACAGGTCGTCGAGATGACCTTCAGCCCCAAAGACGCAGTGGAAACTGCATCCAGCTCCAGCGCCTTGCTTCGAAGGTCAGGCCAGAAGGTACCCGTATGGGAGTGGTGTGCGGTAGCCGATACCCACGAGGTCATGCGATTGTCTTACCAGCTCTGCTCTGCCCCCGTCGGTCACGGACATCAGTTCTTGAGTGGATTGACCCGAGGCATCCAGCCCGCGGACATAGTCGTAGGGCGACCCACCTCGTAGTCAGGGGTGAGGCATTGTCGCACGAGCAGATGGCATGTCTTCCGCAGAGGTCGAGTACCTTTCACTGCGGTTGCTGGCCCAGGCTGCACGGGCAGAGGCGCCAGTCTTCACCGCTAAGAGAGGCGAGAGGAAGCGAGGGGCTCCACACCTTCGTTGCGTAGACTACCGAGCATTATCCAGCATCGAGAGGAAGCCGTTGCTCAGCTGGAATATCATGCATGATCAGGGCGTCCTTCGTCATCGCGGTAGAGGGTTCACGTCAGGCGTATGGGCATGAGCCAGCTGCACGGAGGCCGAGGGTCCACACTCTTGGGTTGCTCGAGGCTGAAGCGGTCATTGTAGAGGGTAGAGAGACGGATGAGGGCGATGCAGTCTGCGTAGAAGAGGCTCTGCTGGTAGGAAGATGGGCATGCTGGGGCTGAGGTAATCCCCGGGGCTTGCTGTCAGCCCCACAAGCCTGGTCAAGCCCCCGTCAGTGGGCTTCCACCACGGAGGAAGGCGAAAGCTCCTCAAGATGCAGGCCTCACCAGGTGCCCAGTGGTATTCAGCACTTGTCACAGGGGCCAGGAGGCTTGAGGCATCCGCCTATAGGCAGCAGAAGAGATCAGGCTTGCTATGTACATATGGCCCGTAAGCCAGGCCCAGGCAGTTTGAGCCGATGTGGCGTTGAGAGCCGGAGAAGTCAGGGGCGGAGGTCTGCTGACGTGAGTCCCTGTTCACCTGCCAGATACTCCTGCGGGCCGATACATGCCCCGTCACCGAGGCAGGCGGCCTTCGCTGTAGTAGTAGTCCCATTGTTGCAGAGATACTGAAATCAGTGCTTCTCTGCGAAGAGACTGGTAGGTCGCACGAAGGTGTTGGCCGAGTGAGTCGAAGTCAGTATTCTTCCACAGAAGTCATCCCTCGCTCGATGGGACGGCGGCGCGTCACCTCACTGTGAGCCGTAGCGGGTGATCTGCTCACTCTCATTGAGGCATGAGTCAGGCCGAGGACAGCATCAGCTGCATCCCCTGAAGGACGGAGGTTAGCCTCAGGCTTGCACCGAGCAGACCTCCTTCGTCCAGCAGTGAACTGCCCGTGAGGTCACTGTGCCTGCGCCAGGAGTAGGAGAGAAGAGCTGCTGATCTTTGTCTCGTGAGTTGAGCTCATGGACCAGCTGCTCAGGGCTGAGAGTCGCTGCTATTCAGGCTATTGGTCTTGCATGGCCTCCGTGAGGCGAGCAGAGGTGCAAGCCGAGGCGACTCTCGAGTCGAGGCTAGTGGTCAGGTAGGCACTTGGTATCATTGCCCTCCAGCTGCCCACGCCCTTGGCGGAGAGGTTGCCGGACGTAGTGAGGTCCATCTGGCTCCCACCAGCAAGCTGAGGTTTTGGCTCCTGATAGGAATTGGGGCCGAATGAGGTCGTGCCACCAGTTCAGTATGGATCTGACGCAGGGAGTCAAGCTGTCTGCTCCCGTCAAGCCAGATGCTCTCTCTACGCGTCCACGTCAGGGCGATACCAGTGTCGACTGATGTAAGCCGTGCGGAGGTCGCTTAGCGTCGCTGACGAAATAGAGTCTGGAGAGAAGAGGTAGCCTGGCGCCGTGGTCACCTGCACACGGCGCTCCAGCTCGAGCTTCTCATCTGTCATCCATCATCGTCGTAGTCGCGGCGCACGCAGCGTGACACCCGCCTGCGTACTGAGGCTAATCGACATAGGGCCGAGACACCACGGCGTGAGGGATCTCCAGCACGCCATTGGCCTTCACCCATGAAGCGCTATCGCTACAGCATCCTTGAGCACTATGATCTCACGGATATCGAGGCGGATTGAGCGTCGCATGAAGGCCTGCGGAGATGATCTTCATCAAGTACATAGAGGACTCGTGGCATCGCCCTTGGTGAAGGAGTTGTTGCCACGGATGCGGATCTCAGGCTTCATACCGGGCTCGCCACGATTGACGACAGTGAGACCAGGCACAGCACCCCTGAAGCGCCGGCGAGAGGTCGATCATCGGCTTCTGCGCCAGGGCTTCATATCGACCTGTGCCGACGACGACGAAGCGGGCACGTAGGTCAAGGGCATTGATATTGGGGGCAGGCACGGACGACGACCTCATGATCTCCCGACGGCATCCTCCGGGGACGACGCACGGCGGATGACCCTCAGCGAGGGTCGCTTGCTGGGTCTTCTTCCCGACAGCGGAGAGGGTGAGAAAGCTGCGTCCGCCCTCGGGTCGTGCTGCGAGGGTCAGCGTGAAGCGACCACGCGTTGGTCATCGTCTTGGCATTCCCAGCTCGGACGATCACCTGTGACTACCGTCCTGCTCGACGACGGCGCCCGTGATGGTGAGGCCGTCGTCTGCTGAATGAGTCTGTGCAGCAGCAGGAGAGGTAGAGCAGGCTCAGCGCTAGCGTCAGGCTCGTCAAGAGGGTCAGCAGGAGCTTGGTCTGCGGCGTCCATGAGGATCAGTGACTACTTTGACTCTGCGGGTGAGGGCGTCCTCGGGGACGTAGTGAACTGACCATCACTCCATCATCCGGCAACGCCGACAGCGACCACGGGGCTGGACTTATCAGTCTTCTCATCCAGAGGGGTGTAGCGCTCGATCTTACCAGCTTCTTCGTGATAGATCTCCATATTCTCCTTCCCTGGTTCCTTTCACCACGGAGAGTCCTCCTGCGTGAGACCTCGGTCATATTCATGTTCATCACCATAGCGACCATGAGGGAGACAGCGAAGACCATGGATACGTCGAAGGGGTTGACGACGACGGTCAGTGGGTCGGTATCTTCGCCCTCGCATGAGCTTGCTCGGGGCGGCGTGGTTTGCGTCCCATAGTTCGCTGTTGCAGCTATCGAGGAGCGAGAGATGTAGTCGAGGCTATCATCGCCAGGCTGGACCAGCGCTGCTTGTACTGCAGGTCCTCAGACCAGCCAGCTGATTACCAGACCGACGACGGTGGTAGCGAGACGACCTGCATATTATAGGCGCAGCGCCGATGTCCCCCGAGGAGAGACCGACAAAGTGCAGGGGCTCATAGCGATGAGCATCCCGACCAGACCGAGCACGGGACTACCTTCTGTCAGGAGCTTAGAGAGGAGAGGTCCTTCTCACGAGATATTCTCGTGCTGCTGATGACGTAGTTCGCATGAGTCCTCCGTGAGGGCCTTGCAGCGAGTAAGCAGGTCATCAAGGTGGTCAATAAAGGGAGAGCGGTTGGACTTGGGCAGGCGACGACAGCTCGGAGGTTCCAGCATTCAGGTACGCACATCGCCGAGGCGTATTCGTACGACGACGCTGCATGAAGCTGTGTAGAAGCCCCCGACGAGGATGAGCGAGACGGATAAAGAGGATGATGAGGAAGAGGATGTCGGGGATGAGGAGGCTATTCGAGATGACGAGTACCTTGGATATCTGATCCATAGGGTGCAGATATATGCTTGTGTTTAAGTGATTGAGCGGATACAGGGGGCAGTAGCCCACGGCAAGCACAGCAGTCCGATGCCGAGGGTCAGCTGTTACTCCACTGGATGGGGCTCTCGGTGGGTGCCATGCAGATGGTCTCATCGACCGAAGCGACGATCCGAGGATGAGACAAAGAGCTCTACTAGAAGAGCACCTCAAGCGCTGCTCTTCCTCAGGCAGGAGGAAGCGCAAGAGGAAGGTGGCCCAGCAGGCACCACCGTCCCTGCAGCAGGAGAGGAGACCACCCCAGTCGCATCCCTGGCAGGGCGAAGATCAGCGTCGACTGCAGATGAGAAGGCACGGGGAAGATCGGCACCCCAGGATGAGGCGGAGAGGAAGGCTGTCACCCTGCCCTTCGACCACGTGGGTGACTCAGACGGGAGGCTGTGAGGCCACGATGAGTGCCACATCCAGCGAGATGAAGATGGCTGCATACTCACGTAGCGACGGTCGGCGATATAGGCTGCGAGGCCGGTCTTCGTCTGCTCGATCGCATAGGGATAGGTCAAGTAGACGAGACAGCTGCCACGACAGCAAAGAGTGTGGGGATGATCCAGCCCCGCTCAAAGGAGAGGCGTAGCACGGAGGCTACGATGATGAAGAGCAGGAGGATCTGGACGACGAGTTCCATCAGCTACACCGAGAAGATAGAGGTTAGCATCAGGGGACTACTCAGCATCGCGGCGACGCTTGATACGCAGGGGAGGACGAGGGAGGCAGATGAGGACAGCTACCCCAGCTACGATCCATAGGCCATTGAAGCTCGCGTCACGGCACCAGCCTGATCAGCGACCGTCTCCTTTTCATCACCATACCATTCTGGCTGGGTGCATCGGCCGAAGAACCTTCGTCCATCTGCTTCATCTGAGCCTGGTACTGCTTGGCGGCCTCGGGAGAGAGCTGCTGGGAGATGAAGGCACGGAGCTTCTTATTGTCTGCCGACATACGCCACCACCCGAAGGGCCGTGCCTAGCGACAAGCTCCGAGATAGCGCTGGGCGAGCGTGAGAGAGTTGCTCAGGTGAAGCCTTCCATCCCCTTGCAGGCCGTCTCAAGCATCCAGCAGTGAGTCTCCTCGAGGGGCTGCGGGCTCTTCCTTCGAGATGCCGAAGCGACACCGAGGGTTATTGACGTCGCGGATATACATATCGTAGAGCTGATCCCAGAGCTCCTTGTCAGTGACCTCAGGCTCATCACATTCCACCCATAGGTATTCGTGACGACCTCGGTGATGTGCGACGCTGTTCGCGCCACCAGCCAGGACCTCCTTCACATACTCAGGGTTTGAGGACGGTAGCACGGCTCTCGACGCCGATAGCCTCCTGAGGTCCTGCATACGCATGTTGCTGTGGTTGCGGTAGTCGGCAAAAATAGGTATCAGGATCCTTCCCGTGACGATACGTACCGAGGCGTGGACCACCCATGAACTCATAGAGCATGATCCAGGGCTCAGGGCCCCCAAGTATTATTCCGACGGGGCTGCACGACGACATCGGTATTCTTGAGTGCAGCACGGAAGAGAAGCGACGAAGCGACCCCAGTCCTCCTGCTTACCGGTGTGAGCAGCACCCATATTATTCAGATAGACATCAGCGATCTCTTTCTCTTGCTCCCACTTGTCTCCAGAGGTGACCATCTCCTGGATACCGGTACCATACAGTACCATTGATACCACCGAAGATGCGGACATTCGCCAGCTCACGGGCTTCACTGAGGCGAAAGACCCTGCTCGGGCGAGCTCCTTCTCCGTGGCGACGGGAGCCTGCAGCGACATGGTTCTCTGATCTTCCTTACCGAGGAGGCGACCAGGCTCGACGGCGCTTCGTGATCAGCGCCAAGCGCTGAAGCTGCGAGTCGCGGGAACTGTCCCGGGTCTGGATGACCACGTCGATGCGTGGGCGGCCAGCTCGGAGGTGGGGATCAAGCGCATCCTCGACCGAGCCAAACTGCGAGCGTACGGGTTCTACCGAGCATATACAGCACCTGAGCGATAGTCGCACCCTTGGTCTCGACGAATTCACTGCTCCAGAAGGGTATGGCGGACCTTCGTGGGATACTTGCCGTGCTGCCTTGTCAGGCGCTTCGGTGTAGCCTGGGCAGGCTGTGCGCCTGACTCACGCACGCTGCAGAGGCGTGCTCTCAGCACAGAACCGAGTAGAGTTTGCGACCCGTAGGCACAGCCTGAGGGTTGGCGACGCATCACCACCCGACGAAGGGTGCGGTGAAAGCCCCCGTTGAAGGCATTGATCGTAGCATCGGGCTCAGGCGAGGCTATTCTGCAGGGCATCACGATAGGTGATGACGTTGAGGATAACACGCTCCAGCTCGGTGACGGCCTCCATCTCATCACGCTCCTTCTTCGAGGGCTCGGGTGTGTCGGCAGCGGGTCCCTGAGGCTTACCCCCTGGGTGACCACCAGGATGACCAGCGGGCTTATCCTTGAGGCTACCGCCACGGATCCTGATCGAGGCGGGTAGAGCTTCCTCCCGACTTACTGCTATCACCCTTGGCAGCGAGCCATGTGCCTTCATAGCCCATGAGGGCTGGCAGTGCATGGATACGCTCCAGCTGCTCCTTCGTGATACCACCATAGGAGAGGACGGGCTATCGCTCACCGAGCCCAGGCGAGGATGCCACAGACGAGCTGCTGAGCGGGCTGGAGATACTCCTTATAGAAGCGGTGCTTATTGCTTGTATTGTCGATGGGCTGAGCGGCACGCAGACGATCCAGTCGAGCCTTGGCGTAAGCGATGGGATCAGCCGTCATCGCCAGCACGGTGGAGGTCGTCTTCGCTGGGGTATAGCGCACGCCCCGTGACATGGGGCTGATCATTGACCTTCTCTGAGGCGATCTCCTCAGCAGAAGTTGTCCGATACGCTCGACGTCCTTAGCGGTATAGGGAGCTTCGTGAGGATCGAGTCTAAGCGGAGCTCACGATGGATACCGAAGACCGACAGCGAGCTTCTTCACCGCCAGGCTCTGCGTATCCTTCGCCGCAGGCTCCTTCAGCTCATAATACCTCGAGTGGCCTGCTGCGGGTCGGAGAGATATGGCGCGTCTTGCTCTCGTCGAGGGAGGGGTGATGTGGAGATGAGGCTACCATAGGCGACGCTCAGCCATCATACTCTCCCCGATATTCCCGATCGTATAATGGTAGAAGTGTGGGTAAGTGCGATAAGTGCTCCACAATCATTGGCGCTGGTGCTACTGACCTGCTTCTGCGGGTGAACTCAAGCTCCCGTGCGTACCGAAGTGCATCAAGGCATCTGCCCCGAGACGTGGCGTGCCCAGAGGTAGCTTGTAGCGCATAGAGATAGGGGAGGCGAAGCGGCACCATGCACGATGTGAAAGTTGTCACTACCGATACCCGCTACGAGGCTAGGGAGCAGGACAACATTGCCGTACTGGATGCGTGTAGCTGCGATCTGTGGCGTGCCAGCCGAAGAGGTACGGGTCGTAGCTCCAGGTGTGGGGCCGTAGGTCTCCTCCAGCTCCCTTGATCTGACAGGGCGTCAGGTCTTCGGCGATCCACTTATCAGAAGTCCGTCTTATCGGCCAAAGCGGGGTTGCCTGTCTTGAGGTATTCCTCCATCTGCCCACCGGCGATCGACTGGATGACGGGGCCTTGGCGCATGAGCTGCGCTGAAGGCCTTACATCCGTAAGAGGCCGTGAGTTGTAGCCCTCAGCCTTGAGGCGGGCAGGAGGTTGTGGCGAGGGCGACTTCGATACCCTGTGCTGAGCGTCTCCTGCCCTGGTCGCTTGAGTAGTAGATGGCGAGCTTCTTCTCGCTGATTGGGCTTAGTCTGCAGGGTGAGGCGCTGCACCAGCTCAGTTAGCTAACGCAGGGCGCTCGGGTGCAGCCTTGAGGGACTGTAGGCCCGTCGTCATTCTTCTCCTGCGTGGTGAGTACGGCGGGATCAAATAGCTCCATCAAGCTCGGGCATACCGAGGTCTGTGAGAGGCCCCATCGACCCTGCGGATCAGCCTCCATTCCTCGACTGGTCGCGAGGCGTCAGGGGGCGATGAGATATGTGCGCTCACGCAGGTGTTCGAGCGCGATCCCCATCATCGAGATACGTCCGTGAGAGTGGATGATGAGGTCAGGTGAGACCTCCTGGATGAAGCGGGCGGTCAGAGAAGGAAGAGATGGGATGCAGACATTGGGCCCGCACGATCGGGCTGGTGATAGGGCTATCGAGGTTCTGCTATTGCGCCGCTGAAGGGATCGTTGAGCCCCCGATGACGAGGACCTTCTTCGCCCCCTCATGATGAAGCCCGCTTCTTGATATAGAGCTTCGTAGTCGGCGGGTTTATCAGAAGGCGACGTTCTCATCAAAGGTAGTGAGTAGACGTCAGCCGAGCTGGGAGCTACCGAATCAGGCTCAGGGAGCGAACCACTTCTTCCCGTCGATGTGCGACGGATATAGTGTGACGAGAGGCGGTGGTTCTTCGTATTTCCGTTGTCGAGATGCTCGCTGATGCGCTGGTCCTTAGCTGCATCGAGGCTGGAGATCTCATTCTCCTTCGTCGTAGCATGGGCGACCTTGATAGAGGCCCTTATCACCCCACTTCTTGATCTCGGCGCTGCTCATCATTCCCGCAGGCCCGTATGCGAAGGCCAGGACGCAGTCAGCTAGCTGTCGAGACTTATCGGTATCCCCTGCTCCAGCTCGTCACTAGCGGACGTGCTTGTTGTCGTTGGAAAGGATGATCGAGACTGATGGCGGGGAAGTTCCACGCAGGGGCGATGCGCGTCGTGCGACCCATAGCGTCCCCAGACAAAGTAGGCGAGCGAGGCGACAAAGGGCGAGGCAATCCTCCGAAGGAAGCGACGCAGGCGCTTACCAGGATATGTTCATGTCCTCACTTATAACATAACATATATTATCTCCTGCTCATGTTTCCCCACAGACCCGCATAGACACAGGGGTGAAATTAGCAAAGCAAAGTTATATAGGCTACAAGCAGTAAATACCTATGAATAGTTATTTGCCCATAGAACCAACTATACTAGAGTATAGACACAACTTATCGGCGTTAACTCTCACATCTAATGAGACTGCTGCGGCAGGTCCTGCTCTCTGTTGTGCTGAGGCATCGCTTTTGCCCAGCTCTCCGATATAGCTTCTCGAGTGATACACAGCCCCTCGCCTTATAAGCAGTATTCTTCTTATCCAGCGGAGAAAAGTGTCCTTCTCGTGAAGAGCGCCTTCACGTAGTGGTTTTCCACATCTATAGCTACGTAGTCTTAAAGACCAGGCATGTGAAAATCTAATATCCACGTAGATACTGAGAGCCACGTACGTATGCCCCAAACTTTGCTCCTCCACAACTTTTTATCCCTCGCGGAGGAACAACCCAATATAGGTCGCTTCCACAAAGCTATATAAGATCGAAAGCTATATAGGAATCAGGCCAAAAGCTATAGTAAGCCTTTTCTTCGCCATCCTATATTAAACTCTACCATACTTATATACACCTGTATATGGGACCATTGCCAAGGCACAAAAAGCCCCACCGATCACAAGCGGATCGGTGGGGGCGATGAAATAATGAGCCTACACGAAAGGTAGCCAGCTACTTGATAGGGACGTGGAGCACCTTGCTCGCCAGTAGAGCCCTCGAGGGTCTGCCCGATAGCTATAGGTCCGACACCTGCAGAGGGTGCCCGTGAAGTGAGGTCGCCATTGCGTCCAGGCGTCTGGAAGGCGGCTCACATGAGCGATCAGCGCATCGAAAGCATGGATCGTCTCCGAGCTATCGGCCTCTTGCACCACCTCTCCGTCACGCCGTGGCGAGAAGGCGATGAGGGCGCTCGGGATAACCCAGCTCCGTCTTGTCCAGCCACTCGCTTCGACAGCCGAGTCCATCGAAAGACCTAGCCTCCAGCCAGGCGCCCCTCAGCCATAGCACGTCGCTGGATGTCGCGTGCCGTGAAAGTCAATACCGACCGTCACACGCTCATAGTGGCGATGGGCGAAGCGCTCAGCGATGCCTTCCCTACCGACGCTGGATGACCAGCTCGCCTCATATTCGATGGACGAGACCCATCGGGGAGGAAGAAGGGCGTGCGGGGCTTGAGCAGTGCGTCCTCCTTGTGGAAGAAGAGTGGAGGTATCTACCGCCTGCTTGGGAAGGCCGAGCTGAGGAGCTTCGGCTACGTGCGGGCGGTAATTGAAGCCTACGCCTAAGATCTTCATCGGCTGGAGCGAGGCTTACTGGTAGGGGTAGTAGGTTGACTTTCCTGGAGCACCTTCATGCGGGTGAACATCAGTGCCAGGTGCGCATACGTCGGTATTCTGCGCGACGACGTGGTCGAGGGGTCTGGATGCGAACGGGCGTAAAAGTTCACAGCGCACGGATACCAGCACGCAGGCGATCGGTCATCAGCTGAAGCTTGCAGGATAGTGTACGGTGAGGATGGCGATCTGATGCCTTCGCTCACCGATACGTGTCGCCAGCTCATCGTATGATGAGACAGGGATCCCGAGACTTCCGTACCGATGATATCCTCAGCGAGCGTCAAAGCCAGCGGTCACCTCAAGACCGAACTGCATAGCCCCTTGTCGAAAGGGCCCAGGCTAGCTCCCGACACCGACGAGGAAAGCCTGATGACGCTTCGTAAAGCCAAGGAATTCCTCGGGTGGTTGATGAAACCTCCGTCTCACAGCCGACGTGTACGCCCCTGAAAGCTCTACATCACGAGAGGTCCTTCGCACGAGCGCAGCATCGACCCCCGACACCCGAGCGATGCAGGGTGAGGGGCAATACTTATGTCCTTCTGTTTGGAGGCTTTACAAAGGAGATACCAAGGAAGTCAGCTGGCGTCAGCTCGAGGATAATCCCATGTGCGCTTCTTCTCGTCCTTAGATTTAGCCATTGCAGTCGTTTAAGTAAGTGATCTTATTCCTGGTGAGTACAAATGTGCAGATTCAATACGAGCCCATAGTATGTCCTCCCCGATAAGGCGCGACAGCCAGCTACCTTCTGCGGATGGCTGGCTGTCGCGCTTCAGATGCGATCTCTGATCTCCGCGAGAAGCGGGGTCTATTCGTCTTCAGAGGCTGATGCTGGAGGCTGGATTACCGCCTGGCAGTGCCTTCGCCGTCTTGGCTCTGAGTGCCTTCCAGCTTATCAAAGCGGCCGAGGATATCGCCGACCATCACGGAGCTGGCCCTTAAGCTCAGCCAAACGCCTGCTATCCCATCAGCTTGCTCTCGATCTTTCAGGAAGGTCTCAGAAGGTGGCGAACTTATCACTGACTTACCCGCCTCGCTGACGATCTGCAAGACATTGCGCTGCTGGCTATCACGCTTTGCACATATCCTGCGCCATACGCAGGGGGCGTGATGATTTCGTACTGGTGATGAGGGACGACATTCTTCCGATGAGCTTCCTCCCAGAGGTAAGGGTCACTTGGGCGGCGCTATGAGCGTAGCCGCTCGTTGGGGATGAGAAACGCGGCGAAGATTCGGCGAACCCTCAGGTGTACTCTTCGATGGCGCACCTGGGCTCATTGATATGCTTGCGTAGGCGAGGAGGTGCTCCTTGAGTGTGATCGCGCTCTGCCTCCGTCTCAGCGACGCCGCGCGCATAGGCGGTGAGGCTTGCTGTCGATGACGATAGCGCTGATTGGGGTAGCGCACGATGACGTCCAGGGCGAAGACCACGCGGTTTATCACCCGTCGTGATGACGCTCCCGATTCATCACGGCGTCTCCTGCACAGTAATACTCACCACGGATAGAGCCGCTCTGATCGGGATGCGCTCGAGGACCAACTCACGAGTCACCCTGCACCTTCTATCGCCACGTGAGGCCGCGCGTGAGGCTGGTGGTCTCCTGACTGATCTCCTGACTGCGGAGGATGGGCTTCTCGATGGGTGCTCAGGTTGAAGCGTTCACGCGCTTCTTCTTGATAGAGTCGTATCGACCTGCTCACCGAAGCGCGGGGTCCTCACGCAACGGAGAGGTCTCCTTCATTAAGCATTAGGGTCTTCGGTACGCTCTCGCGCATGATGTCATTCGCTACGGCACGGGAAGCTATCGCGCAGCTCTTCGGCGAGCTTGCCCTTCTCTGCCTGGAGCTTCTCCAGCTCGGCAGCAGGACTTGCACGCTCAGTCTTGACGGTAGCAAAGGCTCACGGAAAGCTTCATCAGCCTTCTGCTGGAGGGCATCCTATGGCGCTGGCGAAGCTCTTGAGTATGCCTCGGCAGTCGTCTGGAGCTTCGTCTCCAGCGTCTTGAGCTCAAGCGCCTTCTCATGCTCGGCACGCTCAGCAGCTGCGGCTCACGTCAGTCAGTTCTTTGATACGCTTCCCTGCGTATAGGAAGAGCACGAGGAGACGAGGCAGAGTGCCCCAGAGTAGATCATCGTCTAATAGGAAGGTAAATAGATGTGTCAGCAGGAAGCCCCCGTGAGATATAAAGATAAGGAGAAAGGCTCGAGACAGCAGGTCGCCTCAGAACGCATCATCGAACGAGTGCCGCCTCAGACAGGGCACACTGTGATCGATATGCACCAGCCGCTGATTACGACTACCGCGGAGTAGGCGCGGATCAAGAAGGCTCTGGACAAAGGGCCATCGACGAGGCATCGAGTGAACTCCAGCGCAGGCGATGCACGCTCGACTGCGGAGGTACTCCACCGTAGAAGCCCCGTGCAGCGCAGATCGACAGCCCCGTCTCACTTCGTGGGCGTGCTAAGAGAGGCGGCGAGTGCCGTGGGATCATAGAGGGATCTCCCCAGAGACGGTGATGCCGTCCAGGAGAGTGCTCCGTATCTCCGTGATCATATCACTGAGGATCTCTCGGTGGGGGAATACGCCTCAGCCGACCAGCTCTCGGGAGTTGTGACATGCCTGGGCAAGCGTGGCGGCAACCAGCCAGATAGATCGAGTAGCGAAGGCCAGAGGGCCATCGCTGATGCTCTCGATAGACGTTGAGGCGCACGGAGACAGGGTGAGAGTGGGATGGATAAGGCAGAGCCTGGGGTCCGTCGGCGAGCCGCCTCAGGACCCAGGCTCTTCGTCGCTGCTTAATAGTATGAGTTGGGAGGATCGGTGATGCTTTGCATGTCGTGTTCACTCTGCCTGCTTAGCAGGTTCCAGCTCTCAAGGCTACCGGTGAGATAGCCCGTGATGCGACGCAGACGAGCGATGCGATCGCACTGGTACAGACAGGGCACTTATCGTGATGATCCCGATAGCCGCGGTCCTGACACGTATCTACAGGGTGGTTGATCGAGGCCATAGCCGTACCCGTATCCTTCATCGTCTTGACGAGCTTAGGATGACGGAGACATTCTTCTTCGCCTCACCGTCGAGCTCGATATAACTGATATGCCCACCAAGCGTGATCGCATGGAAGGGCTTCACGACGGATCTTGTCGTGCATACCGATCTCTTCGCGCACGTCGACATGGAAGGAGTTCACATAGTAGTCGAGGTCGTGACCCCAGGGGATGACGCCATAGCGCTTGCGGTCCCATACGGTGAAAGCGCTGAGGCCTTCGGCAGGGTAGCAAGGACGGAGTAGTTGAGGTGGTACTTCTGCTTGTATTAGCGCACCACTTCGTTAATCACCTGCACGGCATCATGGGCGTCTGCCAAGAGCGGTCGCTGCGTCCATAAGCCCTCACCGTGAGGTGCCATCATCGCATATGCCCGCCGATGAAGCCGATACCGAAATTGCCGCTGTCGAAGACCGAGGCCCACTTCGTCCTGTGGAGCGAGGCTGCCACCCTTCCACGTCATTGCCCATCGAGAGGAGACTGACGAGCTAAGGCCGAGCGCTGGTAAATTGGCGCTCATGTAGCTGGTCACCGATGAAGGTAGCCATCTCACGCACCGACTCGAGGAGGTGCCCTGCGCACTCCTGCTGCTGCTCCACGGGAGCCGTAGGGAGCTCACGCTGGGCACGGCGAGGGAACTCGATGTCCAGTCAGGGGCAGATTCATCGTCGTGAACGAGAGGTTCCCGCGCCGACAGAGGTCTTGGGCCCGCAGACATTTCCTCGAAGACACGCGTGCGGCAGCCATAGTGACGATCTCATGCAGGTAACGCTTCGGGTCATCAGCGCGCCAGAGCTCATGCTGGTTGAAGAGTGTATCGAGGAAGACAAAGTTCGGAAGAAGGCGTGCGACGTCGTCTTACCGCCAAGAGCAGGAGGTCGAAGTTCGGCGTCTCGAAGGTGTACTTCCCCGCCAGCGCACTGCTGAAAGTCTGCTTGTGCTCTTTGCATGAGTCTGCCTCGGGTAGTTCACGCCTCCTTGACCTTGAAGATCTGGATGGGGAAGATAGGCACCTCGCCTTGGCCTAAGCCCTCGACGGTAGCAGCGAGGGCTCACGGATGACCATACGCCCCTCTTCGGAGGTATCAGGTACCATAGTTGACCGAGGCTGAGAGACGACCTGAATTACCACCGCGCGAGTGCATGGTATTGAGGTTGTGCACAGAGCCCTCCATCGGCTTGATGGGTCTCGCGCTTGGTGCGCTGATGAGAGCTTCTTCGAGGGCAAGACGCGACCGTGGCGGGGAGCTGACAGCCGATACGATCAAGACCTACAGCTAGAGCTCGGCTGCAGCATCGGTATGAGCGAGAGGGGATCGAGGCCACGGGTGCTTCGACGACGCCCGCTCCTCATCCGTGAAAGCTTCTCCCGAGGAGAGCTATGCGCCATAGAGGCGGTCGGCGAGCTGACGGATAAAGGTCTTACGCACGCCAGGGGAGCCGTGAAGAAGTCGAGAGGCTGGGATAGCCTGCCCGCCGTGCTCTTCGTTCTGATTCGTCTGGAAGACGATCGTCGCTTGAGTGTGGCGTAGCTCTGGATATTCTGTGGGGTACGGATGCTCCATTCTTCGTGTGGAAGCCTCGCTCGAGAGATCCGCCAGGTCGTACTGCACGCGCATGAGCGGTCTTCGTGGGATAGTAGTCTAAGTCGTGGATGTGAATACTCTCCCCAGCAGCGTGGGCACGGGAGAGGGTGCCGAGGAGGTACTTCATCGCATGGTCCTTCGTCACCTCAGAGGCGAAGGTCATCATCTACCCGAGGCGTGTGAGGCACTCATGTTCGCATTGCCCAGATTGAGTATCATTCTTCTCGATGGAGACGATACCATCCACTAGTGCGCTCGAGGGTCGTGCGCTTCTCACGCTGGACGGTGCGCACTCACGTGATGATGTATGCCCTGGCGAGCCTGGGGCGCGAGGTTCATCAGCTCAGCCTCGACACGGTCTTAGATCTCCTCGCGCGACCTGAGCATTGCGAGTGATAGAGCTCGCTCTGGATGAGTGACTCGATACGGAGAGCATAGCCTTCTTCATCGATGAGGCCTGCGGCACGGAAGGCCTTATCGACAGCCTGGATCTTCTCGCCGTCACTAAGGTTGCTGACTTCCATCCGCTTGAGGATGTAAATCGACTCTTGTCCCATAGGATCTTAAGTAGTTGCGTAGTTGTGTGAGTTGGGTTGTGGTTGGCCGACCCTTTTCTTCCTCCCTGATCAGGGCGAGTTGATCTCTTCGAGGGAAACAACGTCAGGTACTGGGACAAATGTATGCATTTATCCATGAGGGTTACACATCCGAAGGAAAAGTTATCCACAACCTCTACAGCCCGCTAAGCATCGAGTATTGCTACCGACATCGATCAGCAGTTACGCACCGATATGCCAAATTATCTCTCGACATCGAGATCGGGAGGAAGGTTTTCGCCCCTTCGAAGGGAAAATATCCACCAGCCGAGAAGTGGAAAACATGAGTCCCCATTCACGCTCCTCAAGCCCCCAGGCCACTCATATCCCTTCTCATCTCACAGCGCTTTCCATCTATGGCTCCTCCCAGATCAAAAAGCGTACTACGGTCAGCAAGCAGACCAGTGCTACTCACTATCATTTGCCAGTACTGGTTCGCATATCGTATATGAGTACGTGGGCAGGCTATATGGGATGGCGAAGCTATAGCTCGACCGATTCCTATATAGCTTTTCGGTGCGAAAGCTATATGGCTCGGTGAGTGACCTCTATCGGAGTTGTTGCTCGCGTAGGGGATAAAAGAGTTTGCGGACGAGTGGCAGATAAGTTTTGGACTACGTACGTGGATCTAATATCTACGTACGTGGATATTACTGGATTGACGTGCCTGGTCTTTAAGGAGCCACTGTGGATAACTGGAAAAACTACTACGTGAAAGGCGCTTTTTCCTTCCCGAGACGATTCTTTTCCCTCCGCTGGATAAGAAGATATACTATCAATAGGGCAGGGCTTGTGTGTCGCTTCGGAGGCATAGCATCAGGGGCACGGCGCCGATGCATGGCAGGAATAAACCAGCGGACGGGACTCGCATGCAGCAGTCTCTTCTCAATAGAGACTGAAGCTGCGAGGCTCCATGCTGCTCTCTCTCTCATCTATGCCGCGGCCCGCACGCTGGATCGGGCGATCTGGCGCGGGGCGCCTATGTCGTGAAAGGGAAGGAAGCGAAGCCGTAGCCAACTGCCGAAGAGGCGGGCACCGTCATCGCTTCGACCCGGCCCCAGAACCAAAGGCGCGAGTCCTTGATCAGGCGTCGCTGGTCATCCAGCGCCAGGCGCTAACCAGCAGCTCGAGGACACGTGTACTCCGGGCGATGACGTACATCGCCAGCGAGTTCATCGTAGGCCAAACGTGGTCTGCCGATATGCAGCTCCCCGTCTTCGAGCCACGGCCTGAGCGCTCGAAGGAGGTATGGCTGGAGAGCTCATCTTGGGCGTGGCGCGATTGATATCGTGATATGACCTGAGTGTAGGTGATGAGAAGACGGTCTTCATCGGCTGCTCGGCTGAACATTTGATACTTATCCATAGCGTGGTGATAGTGTTGGGCGGCAAGCGCCTTCTCTGCTGCTGCGCGCGTGTGGCTTCTTCTCCGAGACTTCTTGCGCTCACGGACGATACGACGAGCTTCGGCGGCGCGAGCGTGAGGATGAGGACGAGGGTCACCAGCGTGGCGGAGATCGAAACGAGCGGCTGTGATACCCCATCCGACACGCCACATCCTCCAGAGCCTTCCACCCGATGCCGAGGGCATGGGCACTTTCTATACCGAGGACGGTCGTGGCCGAAATCGTCAGCGAGCACTGGACGCAGACGGGACTTACCGGAGGTCGTCGACGGCGAAACGCCGCCACCACGCTCGCCCGGCACAGACGGATGTAGTCGATGGGCACGTGCCATTCTTGCGACGATGCGTTGGGCACGATCAGGCCGATGAGCGACACATCGTATCCCGGGCACCTGGCGATCAAGAGACCCGAGGAAGGCGAGAAGGCAAAGGGCACAGAGAACATGATGACGAAGAGGATACAGCAAGGCTCTCGAACTGTGCCGCCATCACGATGAAGACGAGCATGATGATCAAAGCATCGGTGTCGTGAGGGTCACCGAAGGTCTCCTGCTGGCTCTCATGTAAAGCCCGTGATCTTGTGGCTCACGTTGCCTGGGGTACGGGGTGAACGGCGAGGGACTTCGTTGAGACTTCGACAAGCTCCTCCAGCTGGACGCCAGGCGTAGGCGTGAGGAGAGCAGTGATGATGCGGCTACGGTCCTTACGCTCGATGGTGGGAGGCGTAAAGGCTTCGAAATCGTATATCAGATCAGAGGCGAAGAGTCTTACCCTGAGGCGGCGTATAGACCTGCAGGCTGGAGGTCTTGCAGAGACTAGCGCGCGCGGAGCGAGGCTGCACGGATGTCATACTCATTCCCATCCTCACGGAGTGCGGCCCAGTGGGTCGGTGACAGCAGAGCGCAGATGAGGAGGGTCTGCCGAGGCTAGTTTGGCGGGTTCTCATGAGCTTCTGCGGTCGAAGAAGGCAGATATAAGGGACGTGGTCATTACGGCTGATGGTGACACCCGGGTCGTGCTGCTCTTCTCCATCTCTCTGGGGCTGGCGCATAGGTATCAGTCTCGGAGATCTGACCATAGATCTCGAGCGCACGACGCCACGAACCACCTACCAACGTTTCCACCTTCACCTGTCTTCACACTAACACGAAAAGAGCTCAGGGTAGGGCGCGAGGGCTTACAGGCTTGTCGGACACTTCGTCCTGTGAGAGCGTACCCATCAGGCAGGGCGTAGACCGATGTGGCGAGATGATATTGGGCCATTGTCCACTGCAGGCGACCACGGAGTCGCCATCACCGGCCTGCCCCACGGTCTGGATACCGTCTGGATGGCAGGGATCTCCTCACGCATCCACGCTTGTCAGATCGAGGCTCAGACAGCGCGTCTCATCGACACGGTACCGACGGGGGAGCTCCTTCACCTCGATGAAACCGACATCTTGCTCAGCAGCAGGGTCTTGATGAAGGTGAGGCTCCGCAGGCGGAAACGAAAGATCCCGGGGCTGCTCAGCTACAGTCGCGGCGTGACGAACAGCCAGCCAAAGAGGCGACGCGAGGCACATCAACGCCGAGGAAGGCGCTGATAGGGCGAAGATCTTCTCGGATGATCCGCTCTTCTTCTCATTTGCGCTGGGAGCTGTGAGGTGAGCATCGGCGTCAGCGGAGGGGCTGCTGCCGTAGAGACGATCATCACGATACTGATACTCTCCACACCCCAGCCTGGCGAGACATCGGCCCAACTTCGCCAGGCATCATCGTCGGCAGCAGGAGGGCGGCGACATCGTCGGCGTAGAGGCGACGACCGAGATACCGACCTCATTGGTAGCATGTGCGGCGGCTTGGCGGATGGCTCCGCGCTCAATATGCGTCGTGACGTTCTCCCGGTACCACGATAGCGTGTCGACGACCATGCCGATGGCGATGGAGGCGAGGAGAGCGATATGACGTTCAGCGGTTCCCCGGACGAGGAGGTAGATGAACGCGGGCGACGAGCGATATCGGGTCGTGAGGACGATAGTGAAGGTCGCACGCCGCGCCCGGAAGAAGAGGACGACGAGCACCACGATCACAGCGAAGGTGATGATGATGGTCTCTTGGAGCGAGTGATCGCCAGTGACGATGTAGGCTCGGGTAGCCGATAGGGTAGCCGATCTTGGCATTCGAGGGGAGTTCTGCTGGATCTCAGGGCCAGCACGGATCTGAGCGATCTCGACCGGTTCGAGCCTTCTGCTTCGTGATCATGACGTGGCGCTCTTCCATTGACGAAGTTCACCGCCGGCGCTCCCCATTGATATCAGCGATCTCTGCGACGTCGCGCAGATGATGTCCTTCCACCGACACTCGTCGTCGAGCCGGCTGCATAGGATCAGTGAATTCCCCTGCACACGGATGAGTTGATGCATGACAAAATTAAATCTGCCCCACCGAAGATGTTTCCCCATTCTCTCCGCACCGATAGCTGGGAGATCTGCGCCAGAGTGAGTGAAGCCAAGCACCTCGAGCTTCATGGTCACAGTGTAGACCTGCGCTTAGAGCACCAGAGATATTCACCATACCGACGCCATCGATGCGCTGTTGGTTGCAACACGGTCTTCCAGGGAGCTTCGGCAGCCCCGGGCCTCTCCTCGGACTCGACCGAAGGATGGCCACGGGATGAGCTCATGCTAGCGAACTTAAAGATCGTCGGCTTCTTGGCCCCTGCAGTGTCAGGTAGTCCGAGATCGCGTAAGGCTTGTCACGGATATCATTCGTAGCCTCCGCGATGGCGTACCAGCACGGAACTCCAGCGTGATGACCGAGAATTATCCTGACGCTCTTGGGGTAATATGCTTGAGACAGTCCAATACCATTGAGGAGTTCTCCAAAGGGGCTTGGGAATGATTCGTCTCGTATCGCAGCGCTGGCACCGGGATAGGTGACGACCGCGGCGTTGGTGTCCTGGGTCTTTAAGCATCAGCTCGATGAAGTCGAGGCGCGAAGAGCCCAAAGTACAGCTATCGCCATAGATCAGGGCGGTAATGATGGGCTTCCGATACGGCGGTTTCTACGTAAATACTCACCAGCAGACGCTGAATTACTTACGGAGCTTGACAGAGGCCGTTCTTGAGGTTAGAGGGCGCAGAGATGATGACCTGATCTCCTGCATTGGTACTGACGACCTCATAGAGATCCCCAACATTGACCAAGCTCCTACCGCTTTTTGATGAACATGCCTGCAAGAGAAGACATAGACATAGCGTGCACCGCAGCCTGACGGACGATAGCCTTGTCGGGTACGGTGAGAACTTCCTTCGTACCAGTCAAGGTGTACACAGGCATACATCCCTGGGCGGAGCTTGAGATCCTTGTTCGCTACCCTCCAGTCTCCGGTAGATACCGTATGCGTGACGGGGTCAAGCGTGAGGAAGATATTCGTGACGATACTGCTGGTCCTCTTCACCGAGCATCGACAGAGGTCATCTGCCATCTTCAGGTGGAGTAGTACTGCTCGGAGACACCGATGACGGCCGCCGACGGGTGCGATCTGCTGGATGACGACGACAGGGCTGGGAGAAGTCATATCGTGTATCATGGATTCTTCGCGTGACGAAGCCGCTGGTTGGGCTGCAACTGCGGTGTTCTCCGCTGCATTGCCAGGCGAGCTTTGCCTGATCGACTGCCTCTTAGCCTGCTCCCGCAACTGCGCTGACACTGCCGACGCGTAGGCTCGTCCGCGCGGGCGAAGTTCGTCTTAATCGGCGAGCTGGATCTGTGCCCTGTGCGGCCTGCGTAGCCCAGCCACGAGCCACGGCCTGCCCCAGCGCCTCGCGGTCGCGACCTTGACGAGGGCTGCCCGGGCGACCACCGCCTGGTGTGTATTGATCACCTTGGCTTCGGCTGGGCGGTGAACTCCTCGAGAGGTTGTACACGCATCTCTGCGGGAATGACCTCGACGAGCGAACAGTGTCAACACTCTGCTCTTGGTAGCCTTACTCGAGGACGAGGGAGGGCAACTGGCGAGGCCAGCACTCAGCACGGCAAGGCTCAGGGTCTTAATGGTCTTCTGCGAAGGATCATCTTCTTATCTTATTCATATAGTTTGTATAATAGGAAGAGGAAGGAAGATGTTACTTCACTTCACGAGCCCTCGCCATGAGAACATCGAGGTGAACCAGCGACCATATGGTTGTAGATGGCCTGACTGTGGTTGAGACGAGCTTGCGGGAGGCGTACTCGGCATCATTCAGTTCGAGAAGGGTACCCGCACTCTTATCGCGCACCTCAGCGATACTATGACCACGCTCTGCCGTAGCCACGGCGTCCCCTGCGCGGAGACGAACTGCTCGGGGCCGTCTTCTGCTCCCGCTATTCATCAGCCCGAGACGAAGCTGGCTCTCTGCATGCACGCTGAGCTGCCCGTGACGGATCTGAACCTCGGTGGAGCGGACATCATTGCCACATGCGCCACCATTATAGGCGTCAGGCGAGAACTATCGTGAAGGGGCTCCAGCGCTTCGGTCGTCAGATGGAATTTATCCGAAGCAAAGCTATGCCTGATAGGTAAAACTCAGCGAGCGTCGGCATATAGGCCATGCGCGGCGTGGAGTGCGGCATCAAGCTGCCTGGCGGTCGAGCTGACGCAGCGATGTATTGTCTTATGGCGAATCAGCGCTTTCTCGTGAGGAGGTGCTGATAGACGATCATGTAGTCGGCCAGATGCTCTGATGACGGCGATAGAGGTCTCGAGCCTCCCGCGGCGACCTTCAGCAGCTTCGCCTCAGCAAGACGCGCGGCGGTACGTGCTGCCGACATTCGGCGGGACGTTCTTCATCTGCACGTCTCCGTCGGATCTTGTATTGCTCAACGACGGGCCGTTGCTGGTGCCGCGATATCCTTATAGTTGGCCTGGCCGTGGCATGGATTCTACGCCTCCAACGCGTAGGGGATTCCTGTGCGGGGAGCGGCCATATATATTCTTCACCTGCTTCTGGTCGATCTTCAGTACGTGGTATATCTCTTCGGTAGCGCCACGGCCTCATATCAACCAGGTGAGCCCAGGCTGCGGGCGATGGGCGCCATGCCCGCATTGACACCGCCCTGCAGAGTGCGTCTGCCCATCTCGATCCCGTCATCAGGGAAGAAGCCCCCCATGGGAAGCCCGAAGTGCCCATATCACCAGTGAACCTTCTGCTTGAGCATATAGCTATAGAACCCGAGGCTGACCTTCGGCAGGAGTGACTGATTCTTCTTCCTGATCATGCCTTCATACGTCGATGCCGAGGAGGTGGCTTGGCGGGCTCTTCTCCAGAGCGTGCGGCCAGCATCATTGAGCGTGAGGAGGCTGATCCTTGGTGATGATCATCTCCGTCTCCAACAGGCTTATCTTGCGCACCAGCAGCGTCGCAGGCAGACGGCCAGTCAGTGTAAAATACATGCACAAATTTGCCAAAGCTCGAAATTTATCTTACTCATACGTTATATAATATGGGTCACCGCGCATACACGAGGCGTACTTCTCATACAACACAGAATGCGTTCGTTCACAAAATACAATAACGAAGAATGAGCTTCTTCTTAGCGTAATATGTTCACAACATCCGCCCTTTCCCGCAGCAGCATCAGGCCATCCAGCGCAAGATCTCCCTACCTCCCATGTCATCCACTGGCTCCGGAGGGTGGTAGCACCACTTCACCGAGGTGAATGTGAACCTATATGAAGTCGACCCGCTGACCAATATGAGACTATTGCTCGCATGAATAGTTGTGGACGGTGGCAGATAAGCTTGGGCTACGTACGTGGCTCTAATATCTACGTACGTGAATATTGGATTTACGTGCCTGGTCTTCAAGACTACGTACGCAAATGAAGAATGCCACTACGGGAAGGCGCTTTTTCTTCACGAAAGGCACTTTCCTCCGCTGGATAAGAAATTACGACCTGCTGATGGGGAAGCTACTTTGTTGGAAATCTCATCACAAACAAAACCGTGTGGTATCTTTGTGGTTGATTAGGTGCACGATGCTCTCTGAATTGTCGTCGCGTATGCCAACTGATGCTCCTACATCATCCCTACGACACAGGACTCATAAGGTCGGTGTGCCCCACTGAAGACAACACGGGAGCACCATATTATAGAATGGGAATGGATATGAGTGCTTCACAGACTTCGCAACCTCAAGTGAATAATGAAACCGTCGCACGACTGCTACACTCCCCCAAAGCGGGCCGTGGGCTGATCGTCTGTCCCCTACTCCACATACAGGAGGCGATGAGCAGACTGAACCCGGACAATTAAGTAGAAGAATGAGACATCAAAGATTTCGAAGTCGATTACTAATGGGAAGGCCAGTCCTGGACGCTTACTATCAGGAGATCGGCCGGGAAAAGAACTGAGTCACTATCGAAGAGTGCGGCGCAGGCCATCAAGCGTGGCGACCACGGGCTCTTGACAAGATGACCGATGCTTGACCTCCCTTCGTCGTATCAGTAGCCCTAGCGAATTACCAAAACCAAGGGCTCTCCTGTGACGATCAACGAGAACGGCCTCCAGGGCTGATCAGGCCGCGAAAGTTCGATAGGACCGGGCTTCGGTTCATCTCCCTACGCCGTATGGGTGGATCCGTCAGTCCATCCTGCGGGCGCTCGCAAGGTATGGCCCGCCTCGTCCGCCTGCCCTCAGCCGGGTCGGTACGCTGAACAAGATCACCAGGCCTATCAAAGTTCGAGCAAGAGAACAGGCGCGTAAGCCCTCCAGCGAGGAGCTCGCTAAAGAATCGGCATCCCGAAGACAAGATCACCCCGATACCCTCAAGGTATCAGCCGCTTTCTCCGTAGACGCTCCTTCGTCGATGGTGGGATAACAGCCTCCTCGACGTGCTCGTCAACGGGAACGCCCCAACGCAGACCGCACCCTGATGAACGGGTCTCTCAGAAATCGATCAGGTGCTGATGGAACCTCTCGGTAGCGAAGCTGAGATCGTCAAGCTCTTCTTCGGTATCGGTGAGGGGCAGGAATGACCTCGAGAATTGGTCTGAAGTTCGGCCACCTGCGCGAAGCGTGTCGCCAGATCAAGGAAGAGCGCTATCCGCCGTCTACGTCAGGAAACTTCTACCTCCCTCAAGCCTACTTAGGCTGGCACCTCCATCCGCCTCACCCATCTCCCGCAAAGACAGGAGAAACAGGCGCCCATCTATATATATTTTCGCGAAATACTCGTGTGTATTCTTTTAGACCGATAATTTACGCCCCACATCACAGGCTCCTCCCCTCATGCAAGATCTATGGAAAAGCGACACCCATGCATTCGATCTGGTCTTCCTCCAGCGTCTACACCTCCTGCCAGGCGCCTTCGGCAAGACCAAACGGAGGATCTCCTCAAGCAGCTCTACGACCACCGAGAAAGAGCGCTGATGCCGGCTCAGGCACTACCTCAGCGCGACCACCTCTCACCGAGCAACTCGAAGTCCTACAGCGTGCAGACTCACCGAGCCTGGAGCCACCGCCTCACCGAAGCAGACCGACAGCGTGCTATGAACTGTACGTGCCACCACCTCTATGAAGCTCTATCTCGCTTCGAGCCTCAGGCTGCTGCCCCCGAGGACTGGCACCGCATCACCCACACCGAGGCACAAGCTCACCAGGCGTGACATGGGCGTATCGCCCGCCTGCTGGGCAACCCACTCTTCGACTTCCACATGGCATTACATCCCCACGACCAAGGAACCGAGCCTGCTATACCGCACAGCCTCTCTATCGAAAGAGGCTAACGGAAGGTCAGTGGTACTGCATCCGGTACGCCGGGGACGACGACCCGGAGGCTTCGCCTGCTGATCGACGCAGGGCTGACGTGACTCTCTCTTTGACTCAATCGCCTCAGGCGCGCTCCCAGATCCTACTACGAGGAGAAGCCTTGGGCTCATTGCTTCGCCTTAATAATCTTGCCCGCCCTGCTGGGAGGAAAATGAAGGCTCCTCCGGGAACGTGCGTCTCACCCGACGCGAGGGCGTGGGTACGATCCTCGGCCTCTCCCCCCCCTCCTGCCGCGGGCTATGCGCCGCCGTCTATATGGACCGCGGCTTCGTGCGTGGTGGCTCGATCACATCGACATGCACGGTCATATACGCCCACAGCCTATATCGTGCATTGGGCGCTGCTCGCTCTGCGCCGCATTCAGGCCCGATACATCCTCAACGTCCCCATGCCTCAGCAACGAATAACTCACCTGCTCCTCTTGCGCCGCCTGCCCCACCTCTCCTACCCTACACAGCGCCGTGGCGGCACACCGAGAATACGCCTTCTGCATCGCTCTGGCAGGGAACCCCAACACAGGAAGAACGCAATCTTCAACGCCTCACCGGCCTCAAAGCCTTTGGGCAACTGGCCGGCAGACCGTAGGCTGAGCCGAGGTCGTTCGCCACTACGCTAGTGACATATATACCATCGTCAACCTCCCCAGCACGTACTCCCTCTCACCCACGTCGGAGGATAGGGAAGTCACGCAATGACTTCATCCTCTTCTCTCACGCCGCCGAAACGGTCGTCATAGCGGATGCGACCCGCTGGAGCGCAATATGAACCTCCTCACCAGGTGCTCAGATCACCGATAAGGCCGTGCTCTGCGTCAACCCTCCTCCGGCGACATAACAAGATCGAGATCGACCTCAACCTTTCTCCCGTCAGCTCGGTATCCCCGTCGTCGGGGCAGTGCACCCCCGCTCGGAGGTATCGACACTTCTCGACGGTACGTGGTGTAGCCTCGGCGAAGATCTACGCCCTACCCGCAAGAAACCCGCCTGCCCGAGCGCACCGGGCAAGCCATCAGCGCGCTTGGGGCCGAGATACAGAAGCTCTACTGCATCGCAAATGGTCGCGGGTGGCCTGCCTCATCGAGGAAGATCCACCGATCATCAGCCGCTTCGACAAGCCTGAGCTGCTCGACAGCCGTCGCATTGCATATCGAGATCGGAAATTTCGACCAGCTCACTGAAGCGATCTATGCACGGATGCCTATCATTATCTGCTCCGAGGTCGTCGTGCGGGCCCCATGCCTCCGGGCCGTCTGTAAAACTCGACGTGCGGCTGGATAGGATCGCCGCAGCCGCCGCCTTGGGGCTTCCCCCATCATGCTGCTCCTGCCGGGTAGGTCTTTTGGCTCACGATCGCCGGCTCGAACTATCCCTCCTGCCTCAGCGGTATCTCGTCAGGACACTCCATCCCTTCCTCAAGACCACGCGCTGGCTGGGGTAGCCTGGTGGCGTGACGAACCTCATCGACGACGTGCCTCTCCACGTATGGGTCGTCTCGTGATGCTCCCGCCGATAGCGTCTTCTTCCCGCTCTTCACCACTCTCCCGGGGACTGTGGTACCTCCCCGATGTCGCCTTCAATCTCGACGAACTCTTCCGTCGCAGTGGCGCCACGGCAAAGCGGAGCCCTCGACGCGCCATGGGCTGGCTGTGATCTGCTGGCGTCGTCTCTGCCGCATCATCGAGCGGTGGCGCAGGCGCACTCATCGCCTCATCACGAATAACTACTCGCTGTGTACTGGTCGTAGCCTACGCAGATCCTACTTTTCAGCCTCGCTCTCTCGTCAGGGCTGCGGTGCTCGGGCACAGCCTACGCTGGACTGGCAAAGCATCGGTGCGGTGCTCACCATCGTCTTGCTCGGTATCGGATCATGTTCGCCTCCTCGCCCATGTGCTACTCTGCGACACGGTGCTGCGAGGCGGTATCGGCCTTCCACCTCGAGCTACCGCCCTACCGTCCACGCGCAGTTCTGGCGTACACTCTATACCTCGGTCATCCGACCGCACACTCACATCGATCACTCGGCGTGCCCTCGTCTTTTCCGCTCCTGCTGGAGCCCTCATCTGGCTGGCGATGGCCCGTGATCAGATCAGGAGGCGAGCATACGCGGCACATCTCATCCGCCTACTCGACACGCCGGAGACGGCTCATGCTCAATGGCGTGATCCTCCTCGCGTGCCTCCTCGCTATCCCGCACCGTGGGGTCGTCGCGCCTTACGCGCAGATGCGCGATGCGGCGCTGGTCGTCGGCGGTGCTGGGGGCGATGCTGGCGATGCTGATGGAGGCGGCGATGCGAAGACCTTCGCCTTTATACTACAGAGTGGTGGCTGGACGCTCACCTTGACGGGTGTCTGTATGATGCTCTTCCTGCACGCCACCCGCGCAGCAGCACCACGATCTACACGATCTACAAGGAGGCCGCAGCATTCGCTGGACGCATCCTCTCGGTCGCCTTCTCCCCCTCGGCCTCGGATCATCACGACGGTCATCGTGGCACGACCTCCTGGCGCTTCCTCGCATAGAGCCGACGCATCACGACTCTCCCATAACGCCAAGGCTGGAGCCACTCCCACGGTGGGGAGGCTCAGCGCTATCTGTCCGATGGAGCAGAGTTGGCGCTCCGTCACTATCCTGTCGTCCTGGGGTAATATAGCCAGTACTCTCGGCATGATCACGGCGTCGCTCGCGGCCACGCAGCCTCTTTGAGGAAAACAGGTGACGATGGCAATGTGTGCCGCCCACGGCTTGCCACTGCACGCCTGCGGGATCCGGGTGATGCGCCCGCGGGATAGAGGTACACCCGAGGACAACGAGATAGGAGGACGGAGAAAGGGACGCGGAAGCGAGTCGACTTCATACTGCTGAGGAGGATTAAAGAAGTTCGGAGGAAGAAGGCGTGACGGGGGCAAGAAGCGCCTCGAGGTAGTGGCGGCTGTTGGAGAGACAGGCGCCTTGTGCGCCACCGACTTGCAACCGCTCTCGAATGACGGTGGAAGAGCGCTAGACGACATCTGCCGTGAGCCGGGCGTCATATCCTCGTAGCCTTAGCATCATAATCGGAGTTCAGCGCGCAGAGCCATTGTATCCGAGGTCCGGAATTAAGTACGCGGGTCACGGGGAGCCTCCTCCAGGCTCAATAGGCCTCATGGCGGCCTTCCCTTCGTCGAAGAAGAGCGTGGCGCTGCGATGTGTTCGCTTACACGTGCACAGCCATCACGACGGCAGGCTTCGCTCAGCGTAGCATCGGTATTGGCGACCATCTCCTCACCAAAAGGCATTGATGAAATCGCTTCGTACGGCCTGTGAACCGGCGATACGATAGGGGTGGAGCAATTGAAAGCGCACCGTATCGCCGATGACAGCGGTGAAGACCACCAGGGTGAATGACCATGGCGTAGTCACATGAGCTCGACCTCCTCAGACGGGCACGACAGCTCAGTAGTCGCCCAGGCGGGTAGCTCATCCAGCAGGATGAACTCGTAGAAGATCATCAGTCAGCATCAGGAACATCCCCGCCTCAGCCTGGAATCCTCTGGATAGCGAAAAGCCTTCTGGCATTGTATGTCTCCTCGTAGCGCATACGCTCAGGGGATAAGTTCAGCATGGGTACTACGGTGAGGTGAAACTATCCCCATTAGAGAAGACCTCCAGGTCGGAGGCCATACTTCAGTGATCGACTGCGCCCCCGGCAACGGGCACCTCCTTCAGTGAGTTGAGCATCACGGCACGCGAGACTCCGACACGAGCGGTGGCAACCTCCTGCACGATAGCGCCATCTTCGCCGGTCCACTCATCATCAGGCGTGCGCGAAGGCACGCAGTGTATCTCCCGAGAGTGGCATGTGCTCGACGAGGGATGGCACTGAGAGATCACGAGAAAGCCTTACACACTCCGCTCCAGGGGCATAGGGCTAACTGACTCCCCCGAGGACAGGCCCTTCGTCGTGAAGAAGCCAGGAGTCAGGGTAGTTCTCAGATAGATCCCCAGCTGTCGCTCCCACCACGATAGTGGCAGTCCTGCAGATGGAGATAGGGTACGGGGATGTACTTACACGTCCCGCTTGTCGTGCCGCTGGACTTGGCGAACCTGCTTAGATTTGGGCACGAGGACCGTGCTCGCCACGGGTCTGTACGCTGGAATATCGTCCTTGGCCTCGTAGTCGATGGGCACATCAGTGCAGTAGGAGCTGGCCGCGGTCTTGCGGGTAAAGCCACCAGCGGCGCGGGGTCAGTGCAGGCTGCACGGGCGGGATATAGCAGGCTGCTGCTCAACAGCTCTTCGGCGCATTGTAACGCCACTGCTCGATTTGGCGTGAGCAGGCTTCGCAACCGATGGAGCAAGGACTGGTGCAGGATCGGTATTTAAGAAATTGTGGGGATGGTTCTCACGCTTGGCGAGTGCACGGCGCACGTCCTCTACCTCGAGATGGCGGTATAGAGGCCGGCCATGGACATGGGTGCGCAGCGCGCCGACCCGACCGGGGCAGAGATGACGCAGGCGACGCCAGCGGAGATGGCGGTGTGACGGAGGTGAACCATCCCGCTTCGATTGCGCTGGGCATGGCGCAGTGCCGGCTTTCGGTAGGCGGTGAGCCAGGAAGCTATCGCGAGCTGACCTTTCGAGGCTGACTGTACTGCCAGCCAGGATCAGCCTCTCGCCTCCCAGCATAGGCGTCCAGAGTCTCGGTAGCAGCACGGGGATGGGCGAAGGGGCGATCGAGTTACGGATGTCGCACGCAGGCTCAGCGGGTGTGGTGGTACACATGCAGTTCAGATGGCAAACATGAACGTGTACTCACTCAACTGGCGCGATCATATATATGGGGATGTTATTCCCAGGCGAGAGGATCTTCGTGCGATACCACCTCATGGGCTCAGCAAAATGGCCAGCGCAGCGTCAATCGGCCTCACCCGGGCAGGCCTCATGAGGTTGGCCCCGTGAAGGCGGGCGCGTGTGCAGCCTTTGTCTCGAAGACTTTGGCGGCGCTACGCTTTTCGGCATAGCCGATGGGCTCGAGGTAGCAGCCCTACAGGCTGAGGCTGTACGACATTCAGTGAGGAGCGCCGTGCCTGGGTTAGTCAGCCGTGGTAGAGGCGACACTTGGAGCGCCAAGCGCCAGAGTGCTTGATCCGCAATGAAGTCCCCTCGGGGCCTCGGCACGATGGGGACATTGCGCCACATGACAGATCTCGGTGATATGCGCCGCTGGAGAACTCACCGCTCCTTCGTGGGTGAATATAGCCGAGGGCTGAAGACGGTGCTCACCTCAGGGACGACGCTGTGATGTCGGAGCAAATCTTTCGTATCATTGGGCGAGATAGCCGCGGTTCAATGTAAAGATGTTCTCCCGCCCATTGCTTGGGCGCGAAGCCCTTCGCCTTATCGCAAGTATTCCTCCTCATCAGCGGAGGGAAAAGCATCGTTCTCATTGAAAAGCGCCATCACGTAGTGCTTTCCTCTGTCTATATTTTTATAGTCTTAAAGACCAGGCACGTAAACTCAAATATCCCACGTACGTAGATATTAGATCACGTACGTAGTCAAGCTTTTATCTGCCACTAGTCCACAACTTTTATCTCTACATAGAGCAACAACGCCTGTCAAGGTCTTCACAAAAGCTATATAGGTTACCACCTCCTGTGTGCTGCGGGCACTATGGAAAACTATCTTTGCAGATATGGAATATATTCACACTAATAGTTACATACGACAACACTATACGGAGAATGACTACTGGGCTTACGCTCACAGCACTCGCCTTGTCCCTCTCCTGACAGGCCTCTTCACTGCTGCAGGCTGGGCGGCTGTGGATGGCCGCCAGCTCATCCCACGCCTGTAGCGTCTTACTGCGCTGGGCACCATCGTCTGCTTGTGCCTCCGTCTCTCTCCGCTGGGGCACCTCAGCGACGGACTCAAGAAGCGATCCTTCCACACCACGACCGCTGCAAGTAGCGCATGGAAGGGTCTTATCACGACCAAATCTCGACGCCTCGTCCCAGAGCCTCAAGAAAGGCTACCGCCTCGAGATCGGCAAGCAGGGGATCACCCTCACTGCCCGTGGTAGGCGGGTCTCCGGCGGTGCAGTCCTCCTGCAGATCGCAACTTGTGCGGAGGGCCCTGCCCTACCTCACCATGCCGACTCAGCACGCCTGGCCTGTCGCGGGTGATGCTCGACGTCTCGCGTCACTTCATGAACGCGATGCTGATCATCCAAATCTCTTGGATGAGATGAAGCTCCTTCTAAGCTCAACCGCTTCCACTGGCACCTCGTCGACGGTGGCGGCTGGCGCCCTCGAAAATATCCCTCTTGGCGAAGAAGGCTGCCTTCCGCACAGTGACTGGGGATCAGTGGTGGCAGAAGGATGCTTGTCGACGAGGCACCTGGGGAGCTGGCTACTACAGCCTGGGACATCGCGTGCTCAACCACGCTACCCGCCTCAGCATCACGGTCATCCCAGAGATCAGGCTCCTGGACATGGTGGATCTTACGCGTATCGAGCTGAGTTGTCTCCAGCAGATAGGCCTTTGAGGAGACTCCGACGTATGCTGCCGGAATGAGAAGACCTTCAAAGTTCTTCGAAAATATCCTGCGACAGAAGTCTGGCGATCTTCCTCGAGTACATCCACATCGGTGGTGACGAAGCTACGATGAAGCACTGGGGTAAAGTGTACTTGAAGTGTCGGCACATGTGACTTGGACTCAGGACGAGCATGGCTCCAGAGCTACATGATCCGCCGTATCGAGAAGTACCTCAGCAGCAAAGAGACGCAGCCATCGTGCAAGGATGAGATCCTCATGGGTGGTCTCAGCTCCCGACGCTACGATCATGAGCTGGCCGAAAGGGCGCTTATCAGGCAGCCAAGGAAGGCCACGATGTCATCCTCTTTTAATAGCCGTCTGTCTGGACCTCTATCAGCGTGAGTCCGATCGGCCCCGCGTAATGGCGGCTTCTTCCTCTGGAAAGGTCTATTCCGTACAACCCCGTACCAAGGAACTGACCTGCGAGACCAAGCACGTCCTCGTGTACAGGCCAACCTCTGGACAGATGCGTCCTCTGTTGACCCATATGAATACATGCTCTTCCCCGTGTCCGGCGCCTCCGGAAGTCGCATGGACGCCCCGAAAGGATCGTGACCTGAACCTGGCGCGTGTGAACTTCCACGTCCCTGCACTCAAGAAGCGTGGCATCAGCGTCCTCCTCTGCGTCGTATCGCTGCCATCAATGAGGTCGACACCACCGTGAAGCACCTCATCTCTGTAGCCTCGACAGTGAGCTTGGCCGATATCCTTCACGACGGACGACCTGACCCTGGCTCGCTCACTCCTACACGGGTACGCCTCTTGCCTCTGAACCCTCGTAATTCAAGCCCGCCTCTTCGAGGGGCGACAAGATGATCCGGCCCTTCTATGATCGCCCGCGACACCACAAGGCTATCAGCGAAGATCACCTACGACTGCACGTGGAATGACCGCGCGGTGGCTCGCCTCATCGACGGTGTGCGTGGTACGCCACCTCGCAAATGTGATGCGGGGCACCACCTCACCCTATGGACGTGACGATGGGCCTGGGGTGCCGTGACGGATCTCAGCCATAACAACCGCCAAGTTCATGCAGGAGCGCTCAGTGGTCACCATGCCCGGTGATGTAAGTCCTCTTGGTGATGACGGCATGAACGCAGCGTGGCTCACCGGAGACGCTCACCTCAGGATGTCTATAAGCCCGTCTTCGAGACCTTCTCCTTCCCCGATGAAGACGTGCGCGCTAATGTCGCGTGAAGGCAAGCAACAACCGCTCGGCTGGTCACTTCATCTTCTCACGGCAGGATCATCGTGCACTAAGCTTCTCCAGTAGCCACAGCAGCTGCCATAATATATATGACAGCGTCCCAGACGAGCGAGATACCGCTCATCTGGGGACAGCTCCTCTCGTACCTCTCCCTCATCGACCTCCCCTCCTACCGCTAGCGATAAGCCTACTCTCAATAAGGCGGGAAAAGTTAATAACTTTGTGCCGGTACTTCACGTGGGTCAGACGGAAGGCGGGCATTCCACAACACCTCAGGGCGAATTTCACCGCCCACCAATGAGGTGACAGATGATAAATTATTAGATGAAACATAAGATCAAGTCCTTGCTTTGGCTGACCTTTGCACTGGTCTGGATAGCGGCATCTTGGGCGTTACGCTTCCTTTCATGGGATGGGCTACCTACCCACAATCGACAACAGGAACCCGATCGGCAAATATGCGCCTCTGAGTCCTCGCCGCTGATGAGTCATCGGTTCCCTATGCACGGGGGCCAACGCGTCCTCGTTGACTATAAGGACCTCGCCTTAACCTCGTCAAGGCTCCTTCCTTACGGAAGACGTTCGCTTCGAGGGGCACTCGGGTGATGACTTCCGTTCGCTCGCACGGCCCATCTTCAGGAACGGGTCTACTGCAGCAGAAGGCGCGGTGGTAGTACCATCACCCAACCGGCTGGCTAAGATGCTCTCTCCTCCAGCTCGCTTCTTGCCCGTATGATGAAAAGCCCGTGGAAGTGGGTCATCTAGCTAAGCTCGAGCGCTACTACGAAGGAGGATCATGTCTACGAACAGTTCGGCTTCTCTACCACAGCATGAGGGATCCGCTCGACGCTACCTACTTCGGCCAGACGCCTGCTGAGCTTAACCTCCGGTCGCGTGCTCATCGGGATAATATGGGGGAGCCCTCTATCTACAGCCCCATCCTCGCTAATAACCCCCTCCCCATGGGCGACTTAACACCGTCTTCAACAGATGGAAAATGGCTGCCTCACAGGCGCGAAGTCGACTCCCTCTCCCGCCTCCCATCAAGACATCCAGCCACCACGCGGACACAAGCAGGGGTATAGCCCCCTACTTCCGTGAGCACCTGCGTAAGATCATGATGGCGAACCGGCCCGACCCGCAGTATTTGTGGCCGTGGCGGTACGATAAGTTCCGCGACGACAGCATCCAGTGGAGACGAACCCTCTACGGCTGGTGTAATAGAACCTGCTTCGGCGGCTCCCCTTACCAATATCTGTATACAGACGGGTTGCGAAGATCTATGATGATCAACCCCACGCCATTACAGCGCTCGCTGAGAGGCCGTAGGGAGCACCTGCAGGGGTATCTCATACTGCCTTCGACGCGGCACCGCGCTCACGTGGTGGCGATCCTTCAACACCTCAATCTCTGCCGACCAGCGAAAGAGATCGCAGGCGTGCCATCCGCCAGTCTGAGCGCTGGCGTCTGGGCAGGAGGACGGACTGTCGGATTCGGAATCCGTGCGCAGTTCGACCGCAAGACGAAGATGCAGGTCTGGTCTTGGCGTGGTCAGCGTGATGCAATGGGCCCTCGGCTCGATCCACTTTACATCAGAGGATCCTCCGCTCGAAACTACAGCGATGAACCCTCACAGCAGCCACGTCTTGGCTAATAGGTGACATCACTTCTCGGTTCGGTACGACATGGTGTCTGACGGGCGCCGTCAGACGGGAGTCTATCATCAAGCCCTTCCCTCTACTCACTGGCGATGATCGTGGGGCTTCCTGCGATCAAGTACTCCATTACGGCATGCCTACCCGCCTCGACAATGAGACGAACAGACTCGTATTACCATGCCACCCGTCGGTGAGATAGTCTCCATCGATAGAGGCAGAACTCCGACAACTGGGTGACAGCCGAGCTGATGAGCGGCACCTCGCTGACGCTAAGCGTCTGCGACTGCCAGTCTACGGCTGGCCCCCCGTGAGGCTACGATAGCTATGTCAGGCCTCGAAGCGACGTCGGCAGATGGTCTCGGGCTACACCACACTTCGTCAATGACGGCGTATTATAGTCCATCCTCATCCGCTGGATCGAGGATATGCAGCAATATGGCGACCTTCGCTCCGAAGATGACAGTGCTGACCTCGTGCACAAGATACCATGCTCCAGAACGTCGTCAACAGCGGGACGGGGGACGCCTGCGCTCCTCAGCGGCACAGATGCCACTGGGCGGTAAGACCGGTACGACGCGAAATAATAGTGACACTTGGTTCTGGGCTTCACTCCCGACCTCGTAGCTACAGCTGCTGGAGTAGGTGGTGATGTGGCGTGCCCTTTAACTCCATGACCAACCTTCAGTCAGGAAATTTCTTCTGCACCACTATCTTCGGGAAGTTCCTCAGGGTCTACGGAGATATGAAACTCAACTTCACCTCTCCAACATACCCACCCAACTCCCCAGGGCTTCTCACCCTGCTACGGCGCATGACAATAGCGACAGGCCGTCGAGATCTACGAGTGTCTTCGACTCCTGGGCTCCTACTCCCCATTCTAAAGGGTGGGAACTACCATACCGAATGAATAAGACCAATAGATATAACACATTGAATGAGTCACCTCATCACCAGAGGTAACAGGCCAGGACGCTCCTTCTCATGAGAGTTCCTCATCGAGAGGGCTACGAAGTCCATGGTGTCATCCAAACGCTCCTCGTCCTTCGACACAGGGCGTATCGAGCACCTGCCGCTTCCGAGGAATGGAGTCTGCGCGACGCGCGCAAACGTAGTCGGGCACTCAACCTGCTACTGTGGCGTGTAATGACCGACTCCAGTTCAGCTCATCCCGCATCATCCAACGAGACCCAGCCCGAGCGGAGATCTATAACCTCGCGAGCTCAGAGCCATGTAGAAGGTCGGCTTCGATGTGCCTGAGTACACCGCTGAGACCGATGCCACGGGTGGCTACGTCACCTCGAGGCCAGTCCGCATCCTCGGGCTGGAAGGAAAGACGACAGATCTATCAGGCCTCGACCGCGAGCTCGCTGGTCTGGTGCAGGAAGTCAGCGTGAGACGGCGCCTTTCTACCCCGCTCCCCTATGGGGTAGCTTCCAAAAGCTCTACGCGACTACTGGATCACCAAGAACTACCGCGGAGAGCTACGGTATGATGCATGCCGTCGACGGTATCCTCTTCAACCACGAGAGTGAGCGCCGTGGCTGAGACCTTCGTCGCCGCAAGATCACCTCATCGCCGCTCGTATCGCAGCAGGAGAGCAGGAACCAAAGCTCTACCTCGGACTACATTTGCCCTGCGCGATCAGGGGCTATGCCCGCGTGACTATGTCGAGTGCGTATGAGCTCATGCTGCGGCGACGACGGGAACTTCGTCATCGCTGCTGGTGAGCAGCACTCTGTGCGTGAGTTCACCGGCGCGCGCTTCCACGAGGTAGCGTGTCGACCTACGCTGGGAGGAATGAAGGCGTCGAGCGTGGTATCGACATCGCCACGGGTCGTGTGCTCGTCCGAAGTCGACCCAAAGTGCCTCACGCCCTGCCGAAGTAGAGACCCTCGTGGTGACCCCACGAGCCAAGAACTCCTCGGATGGAGATCAGCAAGACCTGCACTTCGAAGAGCTGGTGCGCATCATGGTACGCACATGATGTCACTTCCCGTCAATCCCACAAGCACGCCTAATGGACTCGCCCAAACTCTCCTTCCTTCAGCCGAGATCATGTACGCGGAGACATCCCCGTGGGCTCGTGGAAACCGCTATCATGGCACAACCTCCGAGCAGCGTGGTTACGCCAACCTGTGTCGGCCGTACCACGGTGAGCCGGATCTCACGGATCCGGTCGACTGTACCGTGCATTCTTCGATGAGGAGCGCCTGAGGTGGTCCTCTGCAGCTGCACCGTCCAGGGGAATCGCGCGCGGAACGCCTCGCGCTGACTTCATCTACGACCAATCTCCAGGGCCACAGCAGGGCACGTCATCGGAGAAACTGCCACGGCGTAAAGATCTCCTCTTCCTCGGCAGCACCTGCATCTATCCCAGAAGTGAAAGCCACACTCCGCGAAAAGCCCTCCTCCACGGCTCCTCTGGAGTGCACCAACGAGCCCTACGCTATCGCCAAGATCGCAGGACTCCAGATGTGCGAGGCTTCAACCTCCAGTACAGCACCGAACTACATCGCCAGTCATGCCGACGAACCTCTACGGTCAACGACAACTACCACCTCGAGAATAGCCATGTCCTGCCAGCGATGATCCGCAGAGTCTACCTTTGCCGATCGTCTGCAGCAGAGGGACTGGCAGGCTGCTACGCCATGAGCTTCTCAGCGGCGCCCCGTCGCTGGCGAAGGTAGCACAGGAGATGAGACGACGGTCCTCACGCTCGCCAGAGCGCTGCATCCACCACGAGCCAAAGTCCAGCCTCTGGGGCTCAGGCCACCCGCTGAGAGAATTCCTCTGGAGTGAAGATATGGCCGATGCGCAGTACATATCACTTCTCAATACGGACTCCGCTCACTCTGTCCCCAGATGGTAGCCCCATCCGCAACTGCCGCGTCAATATCGGCACGGGAAGGAGATCACGATCGGTGACGCTGCAGCTTATCGCCGCACCATCGGCTTTGAGGGGCGCATTGGTGGGATAACCAGCAAGCCCGACGGCACGATATAAACTCACCTCTGTAGAAAACTCCCGGCCTTGGCTGGCACCATCAGGTAGCCGAGGACGGCGTGCACGACGCCTCTCTTCGACTAGTGCCACCTGCTCGGTAACAACATCCCCGAAAGCAACCTCGTCTGGAGATGTCCCGGCGACTCCAAAGGCCCACATCAAGCGTATCTTGTGGGGTCCTCCTCACGCCCTTCGTCTACCATTCTTCTTGCCAGCAGTACCTACTACGTACCCTTGCCGATGCAGCCTCTTACGTCGCGCAGCGCACCAGCACGCCTACCTATCCGGAGAAAACTGGGATGCAGGTATCTGTCGGGAACATCATCTCGCCTTCCCCCTCGACCTACTCGCTTCCGGCTTCTGGTCCTCACCCAGTCCTGGCGATCCCTCATCTCGGTAGGGGGCACTCAGCCTCTCTGACCCTACGTCCTCTCTTCGACAGTCAAGTCGAGGTTCCCTCGTGTTGTTAACTCTCGACGGCCTGACCTACAATCAGCGCGACAGCCTCGGCTTGAGACCTGCTGCCAGAGTACACCTCCAGCAGCCACGGCCCGACAGCTCTTCGTTGATCTCCAACAAGGCGCGTTGACCTCAACCGCCTCACGACCCAGGGCTACATCCCGCCACTACTCGACCGACACCACGAAGCCTGAGGAAGAGTGAGCCGCTGAGTGAAGCTCGCATCCATCACTGTGCTGAGATCGACCTGCTGAAGACTCGCATTGAGTCGCCATGCCCGCTGGATTCACTCCTCAGCGATGCGGATGTCGACCGCCGCCAAGATCGACACGCGGGCTGACCTCAACAAAATGCGCTGCAGTCGCGCACACCAAAGATCGATGCGAAGAGTCCTGCGCTACTCCGTCGACCAGAACTTCCTCCAGCTGCCGTTCTTCGAGTCCCCAGCATATATCGCTCCGCGGCACTCCGCCTCGAGGTTGAGGACATTGACTCTGAGTATGCGCTTAGCCTCCTTCTGACGGCCACAGCTCCGTGAGCGATCAGGGCTGAAGCTCCTCCATCTCAGCGGACGCTATCAGATGGACAGCAACTTGCTATGCGCCTTGGTCGAAAGCGAGCCGCCATCACCGATGCCTCACTCCATCGAAAAGGCTATCTCTCCATGCCCTGGGCCTCACCGCGGTCCGACCGCAGGCACAGCTGGGCCTATCTGCCACACCTCTCTCAGCATCAAGGACATCCTCCTCTTCGCAGGAAAGACGCTCGAGAGACTCCTGATGAGGCGCAAAACTCTTCAACGCTTTGCCCACCACCGCCTCCTTGCTCCACTCAAGATGCAGGCTGAGCGGCACGACCTCACGGCAATACAGATTCATCGGGCCAGGCTCCGTGTGCGACATCCTCGACCTCGATCTCTCAGGTTGCACGCTCCATGCAGAGTCCTTGGGCAGATGCACCGCTCAGGCCGTCTCAAGCTCCCGTGGCCGTGTGGGTCCCAAGGCCAGCCTCTCCTCAGCCTCCTCGCACGCGCAAGCTGAGCCCTACTCCACCCCAGCCCCTCACGATCTCGCGGCTGGCGACATCCGTCAAGGTCGTCTATGTGGTGACCTCACAGCAGAGAGGAGGAGCACAGCCAAGCTCCAGCGCAGGGCTGCCACTGGGGCGCAGACCTGCGGCCTGGTGCTGAAGGCGCGGGATATGCGCGGACGCCACTTCACATGCCTCAGGACCCACATCGGGCTGGTTGGCGCCGACGTAGCTCTTCAGGGCGCGGCTTCGATCCACTAAGCCCGCATGCAATTTCTCTCCGGGTCGACTGCATGAGAGACCGTCAGGGAGTGGCATGCCTCTACCGAGACTGTTACCCTCGACGGCTCCGCCAGTCAGGAACCTCAGTCTCTCCTCAACAGCATGAACCCGCAGGGCGACTGCGCTCCAGCTTGACGGGATCTTCTCCCGCAGCATCCAGCCAGGCATCAGGCTGGAGCTCGTTGACCTCGACCTCAGCGCCTGGGCTTCTCCAGGGCCCTTGCGGAAGCTACGTCTAGAAAGGTGAGCTCCGCTCCGACCTCAGGACACGCACCATACAGGCCGTGCTTGATGGTATGAGGCTTCACTATGGGCGATGAGAAATCCCTTCCCACCACAGGCTGGGCTTCATGTATCCACGTCGCACAAGACATCCATGCTGGCCTCACTTCGGGCGATATGAAGGCACTCCCTCTACGTCGGGAGCAACACTGTGTAGCACTGAAGGACGTCACTCACCTACTCGATGAGACCCTCCGTCAGATCGACTCATCACCTCCAGGGAAGTCGCGACGAAAGTACCTCGAGGATCTAGCCGTCCCACCTCCTAAAGGCAGCCCTCAGCCTCTCCATGGGCAGGGACAATCCGCTCCGCTACTACCTAGCTGAGCTGCACGCCTCGCCGTGGGCTCCTTGACGCAGCCTGCTCCCTCTCCCCAAGATGGGGTCGAGTGGCAACAGCCCTCTCGATCTCCGCCTCGGCACCCTCCGCATCAACGCCGCCACAGCTCAATATCTCTACAGGCGCACGCCTATCTCACGTGGCGACGGCGAATCGCTCGTCCTCTTTGCAGCACGTGATGAGTCCCACTTCCGCGAGCAAGGGCTTCTACCATCAGCACCGACCTACGCACAAGCCTACAGGGCGGGCACCTCGACGTCTCTTATCCAGGATGAGCGAGGGACAAACGGTACATGCGGCCGAGGCCTCGAGGCGGCTGGTCGGGCGAGGCCTACCAGCTCCACTTCCTCAGTGACCGCCTGCGTATCGCCTCCAATGACTACACCATCAGACCCCGACAGCCAGCCCAGCCTGCGCAGCGGACAACTTCCTCCTCGGCTCACTCAAAGCTCACCGGCGAGAAGCGAGGCGAATTCTCCTGCAGGGCACCGAAGAGACACCAGAGTACAGGACATCCTGCTCAGCATAAGCAACCTCCATCTTGAGGACTGCAGTCTGGGCTGCCGATGTCGGTGGTATCTTCTTCAGCGACGTCCACTATCAGCGCAAGGGCGACCTCAGCCAGCAGCCTACGATCTCAGGCGACCTCTCCATCAGCGACCTAACTGAGGACAAGACGCCACTTCACCTCCCTCCTCTTCTACGAGCCACGTAGCGGCGACTCCCTACATCACAGGGAGATCGGCTACAACGGTCAGCCTGCGATGAGCATCGATGGGATCTACCCCGTGAAGGTCTCTCCTTGAGGGACACTCACTGCCTCCTTCACTGGAGCTTGACCCGCCTTCCTGGTGGAAATAGCACCACGCTTGCGGGGACTGCCAACGGAAGTATCAGACTCTCAGAGCTCACCGAGCACTTCTCTCGGGGCAGATGCACCTGAATAAGGGTATGCTGAACCTCAACGCCTACGGGACACGCTTGCTCTCGACTCTATCCCGTACGCATGGAGGGCTCAGATATCTTCTTCGACCACTATGCGCTACGTCCCTCAGGATCCGAAGAAGCAATCTATATCGATGGCTTTCGATACGTAAAACACCACTCCACGAGCTACGGCTTCTACGCATCACCTCTGATGAGCTGACCCTCCTCAACGAGCCTCGCCCCACCCGCGATGACCAGCTCCTCTATGGTAAGATCATCGCCTCGACACGTATGGTGGCTGGGTCCTACACTCACTGCGCGTCCGCGGTAGCGTGGACGTACTCAGCGGTACAGACTCACCTGCGTGATCGCGAAGACCCGCTGACAGCCAGCCAGCAGAACTGATCAGCTCGTCCAGTTCATCGACTTCTCCGACATCCTCTTCACCAAGAAGGTAGAGTCGCGCCGACACTCCTTGGTGGAGCGCGATGTGAACCTGACGATCGCGTGGACCCCTCGGTGCGTATCGGCGCCGACCTCACGGCGGGCGGCACGGACTATGTCCATGCTCAGGGGGCGGTACGCTCCGCTACCTATCCGCCCTACGGCGAAATGAGCATGACGGGGCGCTACCGAGATGAGTGGTGGTGGCGAGGCTGAGGCTACACCCTCCCGTCGTGGGCAATAAGCGCTGCTCCATCGACCCACCAGCACCCTCGTGGACGGGACCTATGTCCAGCCTACCTCACTTCTCCGCGGTCAATAAGGTCAAGGCTACCATGTCCAGCTCGTCGGAGAACTCCCAGCGTGTGAACTTCAACTCAGCATCCTCATCAAGGACTACGTCCAGCAAGATGGACCTCAGCTTCGGTATCTCCGCTCCGGAGAGCCTCTCGTGCAAAATAACATCTCGACGATGGTACCAGAAGAGCAGAAACAAGCAAGCCATCGCCCTCATGGCGACAGGTAGTATCTGGCGGGTGGCTCGAGGGGCGGGTAATCTGGACCTCAACTCCGCACTGACCTCACTCCTGCGGTCGCAGAATCAGCAAGACCGCAGGCGAGCTCCTCCAAGGTACCATCTCAACCTCGGCGTCGACCACTACGATGGCTCTTCGGGTGAGGTCGCTCACACGGACTTCACCTATAGCTTCAGCCCGCTTCTGTGACCGACCATACGTATCATCGTCGGGGTAAGGTGCGAAGTGGCGCAGGCGTGACGAACCGGGGCGGACCTTCCTCGACAACGTATCGCTGCGGTACCAGCTCGATAAGAGCGGTGAGCAGTACCTCAGTCTCTACCACAAGTTCGTCACCGATAACGTCCTCGAAGGGGAGTTCTCTGACAGGACGGGTGAAGACGTCGTCATGTGCCAAGATGTCAGCCTACTCGACCTACTTCGCACGCAAGCGCAAAGACGACGACCGACACCACGACGACTCTTCCGTCAGGCATGGAAGCCCCGTCTTGATACGCTCGACTCAGCCGAGCCTCACGAGCGACTCGATGCCCACCCTCGCTACAAAGCGAGTAAGGCCTCAGCCTCCTATCTACACCTATCCCATATGCCATCTCGTCTCACTACCCGCCTCCTTACCGCCCTCCCACTCCTCGCTCTCGAGGCGTGCTCGATAAGGGAAGTATCAGGGGTCCAGATGACCAGATTTATATAGGTATCCGCAGATCGAGGTCTCCGACCGTCCGCAGCCTCCTACGCTGAGCAGGCGATGGCTGCTGCCGAGAGCGCCTCAACTATGCGCCCAACGGATCGGTCTTCGGTGGTAGCTCTATACGCCCTTTGCTCTCCTGAGCCCTGCTATCTACATGCGCTTCTCTGCGGACTCTACGCTTGCGGGGCGCGTGATGCGTCGCCTCACGTCCAAAGCCCGTCTGGATGCGAGACGTCAGCCCAGCCTGCGCGCCAAGGTCGCCCAGCAGACCTCCGTGAGCACGGCTACCTCCGCCACGACCAGCTCCGAGATCATCCGCCCACAGCAGACTCTATGCAGGCTCGTGTGGACTACAAGATACGGCTGGGTCACGCTCTTCTCTGAGACAGCGTGCAGTACTTTCCTCGTGTCTACATCCGCCCTGGGAGATGCTTCTGCCATCACCCGCCTCAGTACGCCTGCAGAAGGACGCCCCTTCTCCATCGCTGCACTTTCGGATGACCGCACCATCACCCGTGCCTTCCTCCGTGAGCACGGCTACTATTACCTCAAGTCTGAGCATATCGGCTGCAAGCTGATACCCTCATCACCCCACAGCGTGTGCACTACGCACAGTGCTCTCTGCGACTACGCCTCCCGAAGCCTTCGCCAGTGGCATCGTGGGAAGATCATGCTCCGCCAGCTCCCGAGATCCTGAAGCCCCGAACCTCACCACGACGGATGGCGTAGCCCTCACCGACAGCATCGCTCTGTACTACTCAGGTCGCCCCATCGTCCGCCCGGTACGCTGAAGACCCGTGTCCGCATCCGCCCAGGCAAGCTCTACAGCAGTCTCGAGGAGGAGCGCACTATCGGCACTCACGGGGCTCAATGCCTTCTCCTCCGTGAAATTCTACTTCACCCTCGTGAGACCTTCTCCAAGGACTCCACAGCGGTAGATAGCGCAGCGATGCGTAACAGAGCGACTCGACCGCGTACAGCGCCCCACATTCTCGGGCGTCACCAGACACTGTCAGCACGCTCGATCTGATGATCCTCCTCGGGAAGGACAAGCCCTGGAGCACCTACCTCGGGGCGGCCTTCTGCGTAAGTCCACGGACTTCATCAGGCCAGGTATCTCGGCTGCTATCGAGCGAAAGCAACGTCTTCGGCGGTGGGGGCTCTCCGCCAGCGTCTCTGGCTCCTATGAGTGGCAGACGGGGCGTAGCCTGCAGACTCCCTACTCGGTGTCTATCAATAGCTATCAGCTCGGTGCCGACCTCTCCCTCACCTTCCCTCGATCCTCTTCCCTCGCCTCATCGATGCGTACTACAAGTACCCGACGTCGACGAGCTTCAGGTCGCTCTGCAGAGTGTCAATCACAGCGCGCTACTGCACCCTACGCTCCTCTCGCTTCACGATGGACTACAACTTCCAGCCGTCGAGCCGATGGAGCCATCGTATCACGCCGCTCAGCCTGAACTTCACTCGGCTGACCCGCACGACGGGCGCTTTCGACCAGCTCATCCTCGCTTAGCCCGCCCTTGGGCAGCGAGCAATCGGTTCATTCCCAAGATCGGCTGCAGCTTCACCTACTACACGCGCGGGACGACAGCCCACACTACATGCAGCTCTCAGGCATCAGTGAGGCGAGGAATCTCGTCAATGCTACGATGAGGGCCTTCGGTCGTGAGTACAATGACACGAAGACGCTCTTCGGTGTGCCCTTCGCACGGTTCGTCAAGACTGCCATTGACCTCCGCTACTCCTACCGCATCGACCGCAAGCAGATGCTGGCTACGCACTTCGCTGCGGGAGCTATCTATCCCTATGGCAATGCCATTACGGCACCTTATATCGAGCAGTTCTACGTCGGGGCAGCCAATAGTATCCGTGCCTTCACGGTACGAAGCCTTGGCCCAGGGAGCTACAATCCCACGACTGTCAATGCCTACTCCTTCATGGACCGCGTGGGCGAATTCAAGCTCGAGGCAGACGCCGAATCGTCACCTCTTCGGCGGCTGCTGCGGTGCCGTCTTCCTCGATGACGGGGAGATGTATGGCTCCTGCGCCCGACACCTCTCGCCCTGGGGCTGCGCTCAGCGAAGCAGGCTCGTTGGGTAAGTTCCTCGACCAAGTCGCCGTGGGTACGGGAGCTGGTCTGCGCATGACCTCTCGTTCCTCGTCGTGCGCTTCGATGTCGGTGTGGGCCTTCACCTCCCCTACAAGACGACACGAAGTGGCTGGTACAATATCCCCAACTTCCGCGATGCCTTAGGCTTCCATCTGGCTATCGGCTATCCCTTCTAAGCCACTAAGGCAAAGGCCCTACTCCTCTATCTCCCTCATCTCACGAAGAATTGCACCCCAGACCCATAGCGGTGAGGGTACGAACCCTCTATTGGTCGCGCGACGAACCTGCCTGCTTCAGTGACGACCTATATTTGGTTGTTGCTTTGCATAGGGAGATAAAAGTTGCAGACGAGTGGCAGATAAGTTTGGACTACGTACGTGGCTCTAATATCTACGTACGTGGATATTTGGACTGACGTACCTGGTCTTTATGACTTCACGTACATGAACAGAGGAAAATCACTACGTGAAGGCGCTTTTTTCTTCACAAGAACGAAGCTTTTCACTCCGCTGGATAAGAGGAATACACGCAATAAAGCAGAAGGGCTTGCGTAACCACTTCGGAAGGCATATCGGGGAGCTGGGCGTGCGATACCTTAGCACTCAAAATAGAGGACAGGACTCTGGCAACAGTCTTCTATATAGCTTCGCGTCGCGACAATATAGGTTCACATCATCCCCTCCCAGAAGAGTCGTAGGAAGGACGTAACGACGGAGCTCCATACAGTGGCAGCGCATGCACTCAAGCTTTCGGTGAGAATTAGCTAACTTTGCGCCAGTTCGGCGATGCCTCCGCCTAACGCATGGTAGGAGCATCCCATTATTCACATCTAAATATCATGAGTGTAGATTATGACGATAGCACCTAATAAGTTCGTCGCACTCGACTACGAGCTGTACGTCGGTGATGAGAACGAGCGTATCCTGATGGAGCAGACGCACCCGACCGTCCTCTGGGTACATCCGGGGTATGGGTATGATGCTGCCCGCCTTCGAAGCAGCTCTTCGGCCTCAAGGCGGGACAAGTTCGACTTCGTCCTCAAGTGCGAGATGCTACAGCGAGCCTTCTGACGAGCTGTCCGGAGCTGCCCGTGAGGATCTTCGTGAGACAGCGAAGGCAAGCTCGATGCTCTGGTCGTCGAGGTGCTACGCTGCCCTGCACCACGCCGACGGGCAGATCATCCGTGGTGGCGTCCTCGAGATCAGGGGACAAGTCGTCGTATTCGACTAGCCACCCTCTGGCGGGCGAAGACCTCCACTTCATCAGCGCTATCAAGGAAGTCACGATGCTACGCCCGAGGAGAGTCGAGCAGTTCTTCGGCGGACATGATGGTGGCTGCGGCTGTGGCTGCGACCATGACCACGACCACGAAGGCCACGAAGAGGTGGTGGCTGTGGTGGCTGTAGCTGCCACTGAGCCACGCGTAATCGTAGAGCACGGATACCCTGAGCCCTAAAACCATTGGGCGTCCGTGCTGCTACCTTCTTCACGCCGCGCCATCACGATGAATACCTTCGGCGGGCTCCTTCGCTCGCCTCCTTCGGTGAGTCCACGGACGCCACTCGGCAGTGTGCACGACAGCTTCCCTGCGAGGCTTCGCCATTGACGAAGCTGCCATGTGAGAAGCTCTACGTCGTAGACACAGGCGGGCGAAGCGTACCTCACCACCCACGTCGCGAGAGCGACAGGTGCGCTTCCTCTCGGTATCTGAGGGGCGGACGCTGGGCGCACCATTGCCTTCGTCATCGACAATGCCGACACACGAGCCAGGGACTACTCACGGCTCAGCGACCTCCTACCGCCTGGGCATGCGCGACTTCACCTATCAGGCGAGTACGGACACCGCGACCCACGGTGGCGGGAGAGCCTCAGCGCGTGAGACCGTCGTGCGTGTCGTCGCAGAGTGCTCTCAGCGATCGGTGGTTTGACAGGCGAGGCGTACACATCTCCGCCTACCTCCAGTCAGTGGGCGCTGTCACTATGACGGCAGCCACCTGTGCGGTGATTCTACGTCTCACCGAGGGCGATGAGCGCTCCTGCTGGTCGCTATGAGCAAGTCGTCCACTGCCCGACAAGGCGACGGCAGAGCGCATAGCGGCAGCCGTAGCCGAGACGCGCGACAAGCGCGACAGCATCGGAGGTCATCTCCTGCCGCGTGTCGATGGCCTCCCGCAGGCTTAGGTGAGCCACTCTGACCAAAGCTCTCCAGCCACTGGCCTCAGCGATGATGGGCATCAATGCCGCTCGAGGCTTCGAGATAGGCGATGGCTATGCGCTCGCCTCGGAGTGTGGGTCAGCGTCCAACGATCCCTTCGTCCCCACCGAAGCGGGGGCTATCGAGCAGCAGACGAACCACTGCGGTGGTCTCCTCAGTGAGCATCAGCACGGGTGCTCACTCACCCTCCGCGGCCTTCAAGCCCACCTCCTCCATCGGTCGCGAGCAGACGACCTGTCGCACTGGTGGCACCCCCACCTCCCTCTCTATCACGGGGCGCCACGACCCATGCGTCGCCCTGCGTGCCGTACCCATCGTTGAGGCGATGACGGCACTACCCTATGGACTTTTACCTCCTCCACCGCCTACTGCTCTGCGGGCAGGGATGAGCAACTGCCATGGCGAGCGTGGCGGCAAAAGTATCACTGGTACCATTTGCTTGACCTACGAGGCGTCAGGATAGGCTTCCTGACGACCTTCTTCATCTTGGCCAAGTTCCTCACGCCCGGGGAGATTGGCTTGGCGCGCCTTTGCCCAGCTGGCGGCGCAGCTCTCGGGGCTGGGGAATGCTCAGGACTGACCTATTCACTCAGTCACTACTTCCCTTCTTCCGCGACTCCGAGACCAACCCTACCACGCTGAGGACAGGCCGAACCACGGCTTCTTCTACTACGTGACGGTCGTCAGGGGCGATCAGTGCCGTGCTGATGACACTCCTCTACATCCTCGCCAAAGGGCCCTCCTGATGTCGCTCTACAGCGACAGAAGCCCTGCTCGCGGACTTCTACATGCCGTGATACCGCTGACGCTCTTCACGATGGGCGGACGATCTTCGAGGCTCTACACCTATCAGCTGTGCGTGTAGCGGTACCGAGGGCATCGGAGGTACTCACCGTGTACTCCAGCTCGCCGCCTGCCTGCTCTATGCCTTCGGCTCATCGACTTCACGACGATGGTGTGGGAAAGCTACATCGGGAGCTTCGGCGTCTGCATGCACTTGCGCAGCGGCGTCTACCTCAGGCGAGATCACCTCGCTAAGCCCGCCCACAACCCCAGCTACGTCTCACCCGGGGATGCGCCGTGGCTTCTATCGCTACACGGCACTCTATACGCTGAGCTCGGTGGGCATCACACTGGCGGGGGCGTATGGACCTCTTTATGGTGGCCTTCATCGACCGTGGGGACTCTCACTCGCTGGGGTCTACACGATGGCCTTCTATATGGTCTCGATCATCGAGATCCGATGCGCGCCATCCTCCAATCAGCAGCATCGAAAGATCGCCGAGCAGCGAAGCACGGCGACACGAAAGCGCGTCGAGGACGTCCTACCGCCTCGTAGCCTTCTATCAGCTCCTCTCAGGGCTCTTGATCTTCGCGATGATCTGGGTGAATATCGACAACATCTTCGGTATCATGCCGAACGGCGAGCAGTTCACCGGCGAGTGAGGTGGATCTTCTTCTACCTCGGGCTGGCGAAGCTCGTCGAGGCTAACCGTGACCTGTAGCCATACGGTCGTCAGCACCTCACGCTACTACAAGTGGAATATCTACTACACGATCAGCGTACTCGTGATGTCGTTCGTCTCCACCGTCTTCCTCATCCCAGCCTACGGCACACTCGGCGCAGCGCTGGCGATGCTCCTCACGAATATCGTGAGCTACGGCCTGCAGCAGCTCCTGCTGAGTGTGAAGATGCACGTCAGTCCCTTCACCAGTCGTATGCTCCTTCTGATACCGATCGCAGCCGTGGCATGGGGCATTGATGCCCTCCTCCCCACCTTCAGCTCGGTATGGATCGACCTCTTCGTTCGCTCGGCTCTCGTGGGGCTGGGTCTGCTCCTCGCGCTCCTGGCTCTGCGCATCACGCCTGAGCTGATGAGTATGCTCGAGGGCAAGCTCCCCAAGCGCCTACGCCGCTAATCCCGACGACACGTGACGAGCCTCCCGACAAGCCCCCAAGGCAAAGCGCCCCCTCGCGTGCTTCTGCTCTGCACCTCTGATGAGGGAGGCGGAGCGGCAGAGGCTTGTCGTCGCCTACTCGATGCCCTCACCGCTGTCGGCATCGAGGTACGTATGCTCGTCGTGAAGAAAGGGTACAGCGGATGAGCGTATCGCCTCCGTCGCTGAGACCACCCCACGACGCCTCTGGGCCAAGGCAGCCTTCCTCCTCGAGCGACTGGAGATCTATCTCCGCAACGGCCGCTCCGGCAGCACCTCTTCCGTGTCTCGACGGCACGCTGGGGCTGTGATATCGCTTCGCACCCGTGGGTAGGGGAGGCCGATATCCTTCACCTGCATTGGATCAACCAAAGGCTCCTCTCCCTCGCCACCCTCCGAGCTCGCTACCCTCCGTATAGCCCGTCTTCTCTACCCTGACGACCTGTGGGCTGCACGGGCATCTGCCACCTTCCTCTGGAGCTGGGGCATGAGGGGCGCTAAGGAATGTCCACGCTTCCAAGCGGGCTGTGGCTACTGCCCCCTGCTGGCGAGTAAGCGAGCACGACCTCTCCGGACGACACTTCGGAAGAACTTTCCTCGCAGAGAAACCCTTCCACTATATCGCCGTCAGCAGTGCCGGCCAAGCTCTTCGAGCGAAGCCCGCTGATGCAGCGCTACGGAGCGCCTGCTATCCTCGCCAATCCCATTGACCTCAGCCTCTTCTCTCCCGAGACAGCGACTGCGACACCCCACCCTTCACCCGCGAGGGCTGGGCGCCACTACGTCACCATCGTCGCGGCCCGCCTCGATGATGAAGTCAGGGGCCACACCTCCTGATGGAGATCGCTCAGCAGCTCCAGCTTCGCCATCCTGAGATCGCCGAGGCACGACACTCCCTACTCGTGGGGCATCCGCCGTGCAGGGTTACTTTGACAGCCTCGCTCTTCCCCATCGCCCTCAGGAGCATCCGTGACCGCGCAAAGCTGGCGAGCCTCTATGCCGCCTCGGACGTACTCATCTCCACGAGCGTCTGCAGACCTTCGGGCAGACGCTCGTCGAAGCTATCCGTGGGCACCCCCGCCTTGAGCTTCCGTTGCTCGGGGCCCGAAGATATCATCCTCGACGGGGTCAATGGCTACCTCGTCCCCGCCTATGACACGGCGGTCTATGCCGATCGCCTCGCTACCCTCCTTGGACGAGATCGAGACGACGCAGGGGCTTTCTCGCCCCGCACCTGCCGTGAGGCGCCCAGCGCTTCGGAGCACCTGCCGTAGCCTCCCGCCTTGTGGAGCTCTACCGCACGGCACTGACCGAGACAGCTCCGCTGAATAATCACCTATACCCCCCGCCTGCTACGATGCAACCACGTATATCCATCATCACGATTTGCTACAACGCTGCCAGCACGATCACCCGCACGCTCCGCAGCGTCTCGGCACAGACCTACCCGAACATCCAGTACCTCATCATCGACGGAGCTTCTAAGGACAACACGCTGGAGCTCGTCCGCGAGCTGGCTCCCGAGGCCGAGATCTATAGCGAACGTGATAAGGGGATCTATGATGCGATGAACAAGGGGCTCGACCGAGCTACGGGCGACTACGTATGGTACCTCAATGCAGGGCGATGCTCTGGCCAGCCCACCACCGTCGAGGACCTCGTCCAAAGCGACCTGCACGGGCGACAGCCTCCCCGACGTACTCTATGGAGACACGCGCCTCATTGATGCCGAAGACCACGACCTTGGGCTGAGACGCCTGCGCCCTCCTCACCAGCTCGACTGGCGTAGCTTCCGCGCGGGGATGCTCGTCTGTCATCAGGCCTTCGTCGCTAAGCGAAACATCTCACCCACTACGACCTCAGCTACCGCTTCTCTGCCGACGTCGACTGGTGCATCCGTGTGCTCAAGAAGCCAAGACCACAGCCTTCTACCCCGAGCCCATAGCGCTCTACCTCAACGAAGGGACGACGACAGCCAACCATCGTGCCTCCCTCATCGAGCGCTTCCACGTCATGCGCCACCACTACGGACTCATGACGACCGTCCTGCAGCACCTACGCTTCCTCGTCGACCGCAAGCGCGCTCAGCCTGCCTCTCCCTGCTTTATCCAGCCCTCTTACCGAGGTCTGTCCCGAGGCTACACAGCCCTAGCAGAGCAGACCTCTACCATATATAGAGTGTGCAGTACCGCTGATCTAAAAGGGTAAGTATAGGCATAGGTTGTTGCTCCGTCTATGGATAAAAGTTGTAGACGAGTGGCAGATAAGTTCGGACTACGTACGAGGATCTAATATCTACGTACGTGGATATTTGGGATTTACGTGCCTGGTCTTTAAGACTACGTACATAGATGAAGAATACCACTACGGGAAGGCGCTTTTTCATCACGAGAATGACACTTTTCCCTCCGCAGGATAGAGGAATACTAGCGATATGGCAAAAGGAGCTTGTATCACTTCGAGAGGGATGTCAGGGGAGCTGGGCGTGCAATACCTTAACTGAATAAATAGAGGGCAGGAGACTGCGAAACAGCCTCAATACAGGGCAAGTTTGCTGAAGAATCCGCTTCACGCTGGTAGCTACTTCCTCGATACAGCCCAGCGATTTTGATGCGTAAGCCCTACTTCCACACGGAGCCTAAAAGGCTATTAATCCCTAAAGGTTATCTTTGTGCTAGAAGCCCCATAGCGCAAGCTGCATGAGCCATTGTCAAATAAACCAATTTTAGTTAGAGCAATGGCACTTTTGATAAGTTTACTAAAAGAATAGCGAGGCTGCGACTCTCGCACCCTCATCTGTGCTCCCTACGATCTTGAAGCACTCTCCAAGGAAGGTTATCGCCCCGAGCGCGACAACGAGATCCGCATCGTCTATAAGAACGAAGGCATCTTCTGCTCTACTACCGTGAGGATGACCCTGAGTTCCTCCTCAGTACGTGCCACGTTTGAGCGTGCAGCCTTCGATGACGTGCGAAGCCTTCCTCTACAAGGCCTGCGCTGAGACGGACTTCGACCAGAAGGTCAGTAAAGGCCTATGTCGATGAAGAGGGCGATATCGTCTTCTCGGTCGAAGCCTTCATCATGCCTGGTACGCCATCGACCGCCTCGCGCTCCGCATGAGCGACGCTCTGGCCTCTACGGTCGCACTACCACCGCGCCCTCAAGCAGCTCGTAGAAGAGTACAATAAGAGAATGGTGACGATATGAGACCAACAACTCTATCGCTCCGACGACCACTCTCCCCAACTAATCACCTCCTCTCGTAGGGGTCTCTCCGGCAGACTACGAAGCATATCCAAAAGCAGTACTCCGACCGCACATCCGTCATCTTGACATAGGATAGCGGACATTTCTGGACAAAATAACCAGAGTTGGGAGTACTGGCACGCTGCTATTCGTAAATAAATGCTAACTTTACCACTGTAAAGCCCTACAATGCGCCTCTCCACCCAGGAGGTGAAAAAGCCGCAGCGTGGGCCTAAGACAACGGATATATAGAATAATAAAGACGTACTGGACTTATGAAGACAATGAAGCTATTCCTCCTGATGGGAGTGGGGCTCCTGTCAGGTACGGCTGCCCTGGCACAGACCGACAACAAGTACCTCGACGACGCCTACTATCGCCGCAGCGACCTCAAGAAGATCGATAAGGAAGAGGCGCCGCAAAGACTGAAGCTACGCCGCGCCGCCGAGAAGGCCGAGCGTGAAGCCTGGGAAAAGGAACAGGCTGCACTCATCGCCAGCTATAGAAGAAGCAGGCCGATCGTGAGATCGATGCATACAATGGGACACCTCTCCCTGCCCGAAGACACCATCACGCTGACCCGCAGCGAGCTGGGCCGTCTGCTCAAGGAGCAGCGTCAGAAGGATGGTGGTGCAGAGGTCTACGGCCCCTACTCCTCTCGTCTCAGCCGCTTCTACGGAGATGGCCGATGACGATCCAGGAGCCCGTCGCGTCTACATCGACGCAGACCCGCGGTACAGTGATATCGACTACCGCTATGCGGGACCCGATGTCTATGTGCGCGTAGCAGCAGCGATCCCTTCTGGGGAAGTCGCTGGGGCTGGGGTACCAGCTGGGGCTGGGGCTCATGGTATGATCCTTCTACACCTCCTCTTACTACTACGGTTGTCCCGCTACTACGGTAGCTGGTATGGGGAACTACTAGATCCCTACTACTATGGCTACACCCGTGGCTACTATGGTGGGTATTACGGCTCTCGCTATGGAGGCTGGTATGACGGCTACTACGGTGGCTATTACCCTGGCTACTACTATGGCTATGCCGCAGGGGCTGCTACGCGTGCCTACAACGAGCACTACTACAACAACCCCTACTCGCACGGGGCTCGCTCGACGACTCGCCGCTCAAGTGGCTACTCAGCCTACTCCAGCGTACGCGATCAGGGCTACATCGGCCCACAGCGCTCCTACGATCAGGGTAGTATGTCACAGCAGAGTCGTACGATCTACAGCGACTATCCCCGCGCATGAAACCGCCCTGTACAGCAGCAGCGTAGCTACGACAGCTATCCTCAGCGCAGCTATGACCAGGGCTCTTCAAACTCGACGAACAACTCCAACTCTGGAGGTGGCGGTGGCTACACGGCTCCCCCACGCCGTCGCTAAGACTTGCCCTAAGGGTATATCGTTTACTCCACCTTGATTAGACTGGATAACTCATGAACATCAAGCATAAGATCTTAGGCGTAGTGGCACTGAGCCTCCTACCCCTATCACTGAGTGCACAGAGTGAGATGGAGGCCTTCCGCCTTGGCTCTCCTCATGAGCCTGTAGGATCAGCACGCTATGCTGCCCTCTCGGGCGCTATGGGTGCCGTGGGCTCTGACGTCGCCTCTCTCGTACGCAACCCTGCGGGGATCTCCCTCTTCCGTGGGAACAACCGTCTCTCGCTGACCCTCGGTGGTGGCTTCGGCACCGACCGTGGTGTCTGGTACGGCACATCAACCTCGCAGGACATGAAGGGGAAGTTCCTCTTTGAGGTTCTCCTATCAGGCTGGGACGAATAGAGCCTCACGTGGCCCCGTGTCCTTTGCCTTCAGCATCCGCAATGCAGGGCGCTTCGACCGCGAGCTCCACGCTTCGGCCACGCTGCCTCAGAGTGCGAACTTCTCCTCGCTGGCAGACTTCTCTGCTGCGCGTACGAATAACGCTCGCTACGACAATCTGCGATCCCTGAACGTCGATAAATACTTCGAGAAGAGCTACATCACCACGACTGCAGCCTTTAGAACGACTATGTATCCCCTGGATGTCTATCCTCGGTGCTGGCGCAGGATGGATCGATATCGATAATGGCAGCAAAGCTATCGCTCGGCATATGTATAGCACCGCTCCCGATGGGACGCCCTATCCACAGCCCAGCATCGGCCTGCCCGACAAGGCTGACCTCGTACTACGCGAGAAGGGGAATATCACCGACTACGATATCGCCCTCGGCTTCGAGGCTAACGATGCCACTGCACTTCGGGGCAGCCCTCACGCTCTCCTCGCTGGACTATGAGGATGGCTTCGATACTACCACGAGGCGTTCCGTGGCAACAACTACCTGAAGCTGCAAAACACTAAGAGTGTATCAGGCTTCGGAGGTAGCGTCGGCTTCGGACTGCTCTACGAGCCTGTCGAAGGGCTGCGCCTCGGTGCTTCGCTCTATACGCCCACCTTCTACTCGATGAAGATGGACTTCCAGGCAGGGTAGCCTCGGCAGGTATAACAACAAGGCCAACGAGGTCGTCACGCCTAAGAGTGCAGCTGACTCCTACGCCCTGCGTGGCAACTGGCGCTTCGGACTCAGTGGTGCTTACTTCATCGGTCGTCATGGCTTCATCAGCGCTGACTATGACTATACGAGTGGTTCTCTGCGCCTCAGTAACAGCACCTATGACGAGTATGATGGCGGTGAATTGGCTTCGAAGACAACGCTCGCCTGAAGCGAACTTTGGTGGTGTCCACACATCCGACTCGGTGCTATGCTATCAGCACCGCATCGCCCTGCGTGCCGGTTATCGCTCTCCTCTTCGCCCGTCAGAACGCTCGTCTCCAAAGGGTGACATGGCATCGACCGAAGTACTCGTATCGGGTTCTGCGGGTACACTAGTCCCCTCCCGACAGCCAGAATAGCTACTCGCTCGGTGCAGAGCTTCCGCATCACCCCAGCCTCTCGCTGGATCTGGCGTACGTCTACTCCGACGCAAGGCTCGCACCTTCGCCTTCCCCTACGTCAGCGACTACGGCTCCTACCTCAATGCTTCGGATGCTGACATCCGTGCAGGTAAGGTCGAGCCCGATGAACTCGTGGGTATGCAAGCTATCAAGGAGACGAACCAGCGTCATAAGGCAGTAGCTACCCTCTCTATCCGATTCTAAGGAACCAACCTGGGGCAGGTGTCTCGGCACCTGCCCCGCATATTGATATCAAAATCTCCATTACACACATCGCATGAACAACTCTCGATTCCCCGTCCAGGACGAACCACTCAGCTCATCACGCGTCGCTTATGACTTCCCCGCACTCGTGCGTCAGTCTGTCAGTACGTGCCTTCGTATGGATGACCCTCGGTCTGAGCTATCCACAGGGGCTTACGGCTCTCTTCGTCGCCGACTCCAACCTTCTAGATTTCCTATTTGAGCACCAAGGGCTCTTCTGGGGTCTCTGCATCGGTGAGCTTGCTCTGGTATGGTACCTCTCACGTAGCATCATGAAGCTCTCTATCCCAGTAGCGACGGGGGCCTTCGTATTCTACTCCCGTACTCGGTGGCGTCACGCTAAGCCCTATCTTCATCGTCTACACGGGTGCTTCTATTGCCTCGACCTTCTTCATCACGGCGGCGACCTTCGGTGCGATGGCAGCCTTCGGTTACTTCACGAGCGCGACCTCTCGAAGATGGGTAGCTACCTCTATATGGCGCTCATCGGGCTGATCATCGCTACCGTAGTGAACCTCTTCCTCCAGAGCGATACGCTCATGTGGATCATCAGCTACGTCGGTGCTGCTCATCTTCGTCGGCATCACAGCCTACGACACGCAGATGATCAAGTCACTGGTCGCGGAGTCTATCGGCGATGAAGAGCGTACGAAGAGTGCCCTCCGGTGCACTCCACCTGTACCTCGACTTCATCAACCTCTTCCTCTACCTGCTCCGCATCCTCGGCGAGACGCAACTAAGATCTCGCCGAGATCACGATATAGAGGGTGGGCTCCCAGACGGGTAGCTCACCCTATCACCTTTATCTAACGATAACAGTGCAGCAGCACTGATCCTCCCACATTAGTCGATCCATCTATGAAAGGCTGTCCTCACAGAAAGCACGACGACAGCGAAGCCCTCTGTCCAGAGGATCCCATTCGTGCAAGACAGCTACAAGATTCGGCATGAGACTGATGCTTCCAGCAAGTCTTCTTCATAAGGACAGAGAAAGCTCTGATGACTTACTGTCCATCGTTTTTAACTCCACATGCAATCTTACTCCCGATCATCTATGAAGATCCTCGTCCTCGGAGCCTCAGGCCAGCTCGGGCGCTGCATCGAGTACGTCGCTCAGGGCGCTACCGACCACTATCACTTCGCTACGAGAGAGACGCTGGACCTCTCCGACACCTCGGCTATCGAGCGGTTCGCTACCCGTGAGGGCATCGAAGTCATCATCAACTGTGCGGCCTACACCGCCGTCGACCGTGCCGAAGACGAGCCCGAGCAGGCAGACGAAGTCAACCACCTTGCCGTAGCACGCCTCCCGGAGCTCACGGGGCGCCTCGGCATCTTCCTCATCCATATCTCCACCGACTACGTCTTCTCTGGGCGTAGCTCTATGCCCTACACAGAGGACATGCCCACAGAGCCTATCGGCGTCTACGGGCAGACGAAGCGCCGTGGCGAAGAGGCTATACAGCGTCTCGCACCCCGCCACATCATCCTGCGCACCTCGCGGCTCTACGCTCCCTATGGGGGCGAACTTTATGAAGACTATGCTACGCCTCGGCAGGAGCGCTCTGAGATGCGCGTCGTCTTCGACCAAGTCGGCACCCCGACCTCGGCACTCGATCTGGCACGCTGCATCGTGGGGATCATTGAGCACCAGACAGCTCGATAAGACTGGGCTCTACCACTTCTCCAATGAAGGCGTATGCTCTTGGTACGACTTCGCCGAAGCCATCTTCCGCCTCTCGGGCTACAGCACGCAACTCCACCCCATACGCAGCAGCGTACCCGACACGTGCGAGCGCCCCCATTACTCTGTCCTCGACAAGGCACGTGTCGCGAAGCCTTCGACATCACCATCCCCACTGGCGCACCGCGCTGGAGGAATACCTGCAGTTCACCGCCTCGCTCCCGAATAATCCTCTTCACCACCCACTCATGCACTCATCACCGCTCCCTACTCATCACTGGCGGCGCTGGCTTCATCAGCTCGCATGTCGTCCGACTTCTGGCCAATAAGTATCCACAGTACCACATCGTCTGCCTGGATAAGCTCACCTATGCGGGCAACCTGAAGACCCTCGAGGATGTCGCAAGTCTCCCCAACTATACCTTCGTCGAAGCGGACATCTGTGACTACGAGCGCATGCGTGCCCTCATCACGGGAGCATGCCATCGACGGCATCATCCATCTGGCAGCAGAGAGCCACGTGAGACCGAAGCATCTCCGACCCGTTCACCTTCGCCCGCACCAACGTCATGGGTACGCTGAGCCTACTCGAAGCTGCCCGCGTGACGTGGGGCGCTACGCCCGAGCGCTTTGAGGGAAAGCGCTTCTACCACATCTCCACCGACGAAGTCTACGCGCGCACTGGAGATCGGCGGGGCTTCTTCACCGAGGAGACGAAGTACGCTCCACTAGCCCCTACTCTGCCAGCAAGGCCTCCAGCGACCACTTCGTCCGTGCCTACCACGACACCTAGCTGGCCTACCGACGATCGTGACGAACTGCTCGAATAACTACGGCCCGTACCGGTTCCCCGAAGCTCATCCCCTCTTCATCGACAACATCCGCAAGCGCAAGCCCCTGCCCGTCTGCGACAGGGGAGAGAACATCCGTGACTGGCTCTTCGTCGAAGACCACGCCGCGCCATTGACCTAATCTTCCACAAGGGAAGACCGCCGACACCTACAACATCGGGGGCTTCAATGGGTGGCGCAACATCGACCTCATCCACCTGCTGGTGAAGGTCACCGACCGCCTCCTCGGCAGCCGCAGGTCACTCCGAGGCTCATCACCTTCGTCACCGACCGCGCGGGGCACGACCTGCGCTATGCCATCGACTCATCGAAGCTACACCGAGGAAGCGGCTGGGGCCAGCCTTCCAGTTCGAGGAAGGTCTGGAAGACTGTGAAGTGGTACCTCGAGCATCAAGACTGGATCGACCACGTCAGCCAGCGCGTGAGCTAGGTCATCCGCTCCTCCTCATCAAACACAACGTGGGCACCCTCTCCTTCTGAGGGTAGCCCACGATATTAAGAAAAAGCACTCCTACAGGACTACTCACAGCCCCTGATATACTCTTCTCTGAAGAGATCAGGCAAGACCTTCGCCTTATCACAGGTATTCCTCTTATCCAGCGGGGAAAGTACCATTCTCGTAAAGAAAAAGCGCCTTCGCATAGTGGTTTCTCCTGTCTATGCACGTGAGTCTTAAAGACCAGGCACGTAAATCCTAATATCCACATGCGTAGATATTAGAGCCACGTACGTAGTCCAAACCATCTGCCGCTCGTCCGCAACTTTTATCCTCGCGGAGCCACAACCTATAATATAGGTCAGCACGACGAACCAACACTGGTGCGCGCCATCGACCTATGAGGTTCTGCCACCACTCCTCTATAGAAGTGCATAGCCCTTTTGCCAAAGCTATAGTCAGTCCAGCTCAGCCTGAGGCTGCTCTCCACCTTATTAAACTTCTACTTACCGAGGCTATAGCTAGGGCGAAGGATCACCTTACGACTTTCGCTGCACGAACCATGTAGTCAGGTCCAATGCCCCTTGTGCCCATAGTTGTCCCAGCGATCGGTATGGAAGATATCCGTCATCAAGGCGAGGCGCAGGCGATCATCAGCCCACATACGGCTAAGCCCGATATCCGAGACTGATTGGAGCGATGATTCCGTAGCTCCGCCCTGACGCTTGGGTGGTAGCGCCTGACAACTCAAGATGGAGCCGAGGGGAAGGACATATTGCTCACCGATACGAGGCGTGAGGGCGCTTGATTCCTCCTTGTGGGTCTCATGGTCAGCTTATTCACGAAGTAGTACAAGCCGAGATTTGCGCTGAAGTCCCACCACGGGGTAAGGCGGCTGGAAGAGTCCTCCAGCCCACCTGCTGCTGTGCCCGATATTCTTCGTGGTCATGACGGTTTTTCGTCGTCCCGAGCGCATCTGTGATCGAGGTGAAGTAGTCGTCGAGCTTGGAGTAAGAGGAGGTTAGAGAGAGCTGTTCACACATAGCTCAGGATAAGTTTATTGCTAATCTGTGGCTTGAGGAAGGGTTCCCCTTCCAATAGGACAACTCATCAACAGGTATTCAAAGGGTTAAGATCTTCATAGCGGGGCTTATCTTGGCAGCGACTATACCGCAGGCTACCTTGCTCTGCTCATTGAGGGCATAGGAGATACTCAGGTTGGGGGAAGAGTCGTGAGTGGCTACCGCTATGCTCCTCCCGTCCTGACTGGAATAGGCATTGAGCTTGCTGGAGGTGTGCATATACTCAGACGTGGCCCGCACTAAGCTCAGCTTCCCCAGGTATGGGTGTGCTGCGTGTAGCCCTCGATATTCCCCTCGTCATAGTGGAAGGGTATTTGAGCGCTGGGTATCAATGGCTCCATTCTTCTTAAGAAGGAAGGTATTGTGGCTTCTGATGAAGGAGGTCTTAGCACCAGCGAGCCATTCACTCTCATCACTGAGCTTATGCTTATAGTCCGCCAGGAGCGCAGAGATATCTCATATCCTTGTCGGGCTGTGAGTGAAGAAGTCCGACGCACCAGCATGTTGGTCGCAGAGTAGTAGGTGTTGGGCTGCTCACAGCGCGCTGTGCCAGTCAAAGCGTGTCCAGTCCGCAGTGATGGAAGCTGGTGCTTGTCAGATGGGCGATAGAGATAGTTCAAGCTATTGCTGTGGCGGAGGGTCTTCTGCTCCACATAGTCATTCACGCGCCCGAAGGATACCGTCCAGCGTGGTTGTCCTGCCTGATAGACTTGGGTCTCCGTCGCTGTGACCCCAGGACCAGCTGAGTAGATTCACCGAGCTATTGACGAAGCTTACTCGTCGAAGTGGCCTGCCAAGAAATCAATCCCCGCCGAATAGAGTGTTACGCATATCGGTATCTACCGTCTCGAGAGATACTTATTCCCATCCTGAAGCCTCTCATGGCCGTAGTCCATCGCATGATGCCCGATAGCGTGGTTGTAATTGAGCCCCAGTTGCCACTTATCTGTATTGTAGGGATGAGGGCGAGGTCGAGCTCTGGCGAAGGTTCTCCCAATAGGCGAAGCTGTGTGAGGGTGGTGAGGTAAAAGCCAGACCGAACAGATGCCTTCGTGATGATATTGATGACACCACCAGCTCCATCAGCCCCGGAAGCTAGCATTCGGACTCGAGGAAAGTCTCTATACTGGATATCTTTGAGGAGGGAGCGAGCGTAGATAAAGCCGATAGCTCTTCCCCCTTTAGCATCAGCTTCCGCCCATTGACATATATCGCTGTTCCCCGATGGTCGCTAAGGAGATATCCCCTTGTTGCTCACCAAGATGCGGAGAATGCTTCAGCACTCCAGCGCAGTCCCTATATCTGTGAGGTAAGACTGAGCAGCGCTGATCCGAATCTTCCCATTGGATGCGCTGGTCCAGCGAGCAGGACTTGCGAGCGGTGACGACAACATCCTTCAGAAGCATCCTCTACCTCCAGCTGAATATCGGGAGTGTATCGGCCGAGGCGATAGCCATCGTTCTCTTCACCTCCCTATAGCCCAGTGCCCGCCCTATACAAAGGAGGAACTCCCCCTTGCGCTGGAGGATCGAGATACTGTCCAGCAGCATCAGTAAGTACCAGACTCTGACGGACATCTCCTGGAGAAGCTACCAGCATGACGACGGCTGCATCCACTCCCTGGCGGTTCTCGTCGAGGACTCTCCCCGTGACCTTTGTCTGCGCACTTCCCAAGATAGCATAGCCTATCGCCACACAAAACAGGAGAGCCTTAGCGTAAAATCTATTCATCGCTTTTGTGGTGGTAGTTACAGCTCGCTGGGACAGATCGCCCCACGCTTGCGATGGATATCGAGGAGCTGCGGAAGCAACGGTATTCCCTTAGTGCGAGATATAGCAAGGTACAGTTAATTATATCGATTTTTATTAAAGCCACAAGTCCACGGCGCCCACGATCAAGGTGCAGGCTATTCGTGCTTGACACAGCACTTCAGCCGAGTGTCCGTGAGGAAGTGGGTGAGCTGTGGAGAGCGAAGAAAAAGCAATAGTCGTTTGCACTCAAAGCAGTATTCTTCCGTATGCGAACGACTACTCATTCGCATGTGAAACAAGTAGTCGTTTGTACCCCGAAGCAATAGTCGTCCGTACATGAGACCAGTAGTCGTTTACGTATCGACTTCGTGAGCTTCCTCTACAAAGCGCTATAATTAATATTAGCCCCTTCGGGCAGAGCGACTACAGGGGAAAAGGTCGTACCTTTGTCCTTACCTATATATATATGGAGATGGACACAAAGAAGATTACTCAAGAGCCTTACGACAAAGCCGACCTGGACGAAGCTGTAGAGACCCTGCGCGCGAGGGATCATCCTCTATCCCACAGATACTGTGTGGGGTATCGATTATGCGATGCCACCAACGAAGAAGCTGTGCGCCGTATCTACGAGCTCAAGCGTCGCGAAGGCACAGCAAAGAGTATGCTCGTCCTCGTAGCGAGACCTACGAAAGTCAGAGCGTCTGGTGAGCGAAAGTCCCCGAGGTCGCCTATGACCTCATGGAGCTCGCCGTCGCCCCATCACCATCATCTATCACGCCACAGGGCGTAGCGCCCAACCTCCTCGGCGAAGGGGCTCTCGGTATCCGCCAGAGCCGTGAGCTCTTCTCCTCGGCCCTCTGCAAGCGCCTGCGCCATCCATCGTCTCTCCTCTGCCAACATCGGTGGGGAGCCCTACCCGCTCTTCTTCTCGGGCATCAGCCCCGAGATCGTCGCTGGCGTAGACTATGTCGCAAGTACCGTCAGAGCGACGAGACACCTCGTGAGCCCTCTCAGATCATCATGCTCGGGCCCACAGGGCGAGGTCAAGGTCATACGCCCACAGCCGCTGCACGCCGATGTCTGCCTTCAGTCAAAGCCATCGCACACTGCTCGACCGACTCATCAGCTGGCGAGAGCGCCACATCAGCGAGCGCTACTTCCTCCTCATCCTGAGCCTTCTCATTGGGGGTGACGATGGCGCTGTGGCCGCTCATCAAGTTCATCATCCACGTCGTCGAGGACCTTCATCCTCCAGAATATCGAGGGATCATCACTATCTCACTGCTCTTCCCGCGCTAGGATCCTCCTCTCTTGCTCTTCGTCCGCTACATCGTGCGAGACGACATCAGCCATAGGGGTGACGAAGGTGCTTAGCTCCATCTCCCAGCGTAAGAGGCCGCATCAGGCCCCACAACACCTGGACCTCCATCATCGCCAGTGCCCTCACCATTAGCTTCGGGGGATCGGTGAGGGGCAGAGAGCCCCTATCGTAATGACGGGTGCAGCCGTGGGGTCGAACTTCGGACGTCTCTTCCGCCTCGAGCAGCGTAACCCTTATGCTCCTCATCGGCTGTGGTGTCGCTGGTGCCCTCGGGGCATCTTCGAGCGCCTATCACGGGGCTCGTCTTCGTCATCGAGGTCCTACTGCCCTGACCTACGATGGCCTCCGTCCTCCTCCTGGTCAGCTCCGTCTCGGCTGCTGCGCAGTCACATCCTCTCGGGAAGGAGATCCTCTTCCAGTTCATCCAGACAGCCCCTATCATATCGAGCGCATCCCTCTGATGATCCTGCTGGGCGTGGTGTGCGGGCTGATGTCGCTGTACTTCTCGAAGACGATGTTCCGCTTCAGAGCGAGCTGAAAGCGCATCAAGGACTTCCGCCTGCGCTACCTCATCTCAGCAGCTATCCTCTCCTGCTCATCTTCCTCTTCCCGCCGCTCTATGGCGAAGGGTATGACTCGGTGAATATCCTCTTGGATGGGCAGTACACCAGCTCCTCGATGGGAGTATCTTCGAGGCCTTCTCAAACTCCTACTGGGTCGTCTTCGCTCTTCTTCCTCCTCACCGTCCTCTTCAAGGTCTTCGCCTCCGTAGCGACGAACTCCGGGCGGTGGCTGTGCGGGCTCTTCGCTCCTACCCTCTTCATGGGCGGGCTCACGGGCTTCATCTTCTCCTATCTGGTGAACTACTTCAGTTCGCTCAACGTCTTCATCTCCCGAAGAACTATATCCTGCTCGGTATGGCGGGGCTGATGGCTGGCGTGATGCACGCCCCACTGACAGGTGTCTTCCTCATCGCAGAGCTCTCGGGCGGGTACAACCTCTTCCTGCCGCTGATGCTACGTGTCGCTGACCTCCTTCGCCACGATCCGTATCTTCATGCCCCACAGTATCTACTCACTCCGCTTGGCAGAGCAGGGCAAGCTCCTCACGCATCAGAAGGATACGGCCGTGACTGACGCTGATGAATCTAGAGGCGTGCTGGGCGTGACTTCAGGGTCGTCTCCCCGACATGACTCTCGGTGAGATGGTCAGCGTCATCTCGGTGAGCCACCGCAACTCCTTCCCCGTGGTCGATGAGCGCGGCGTACTCGTCGGCATCGTCGAGCTGGATAATGTACGCAACATCATGTTTCCGCCCGAGCTCTATGAGCGCTACAAGGTGCAGTAAGATCATGGTCACTCCCGAGGTCAAAGTCTCCTCAGCCACCCCGATGACGGAGGTCATGCGCCTCTTCGACGAGACGAAGGCGTGGAAGATGCCCGTCGTCGATGAGGAAGGGCGCTACCTCGGCTTCATCAGCAAGAGCGCGATCTTCAATAGCTACCGCGAGGTACTCAACTGCACCTTCATCGGGGACTAAGCCCGAAGGATTATACAAGGAAATACATGACCCAAGGTAAACGTGTAGGGCGCACGTTCGATATCCCAGATCCCACCGATATACTCCAGCAGATCGATCGAGGGTGAGATCGAGACAGCTAACCTCACAGGTGGCTAGCCGTAGACCAAGCATAGCTCTACTAGAGCACCAGCTACACCTCCTGGGACGTAGCGAGTACCTTCCCAAGCTCTTAGCTCAGATACGTGACCAAAAGAAGCCCTCTACCCACAGTACGTGTAGAGTGATAGGTCGCACCCTCGGCCAGCTCATCCTCCAGCACGAAGACGAGGCACTACTCCCTCAGCTAGCCTCACACCAGTCCGACATGCTCCGTTGCTGGGCGGCCTATGCCGAGCCCTATACCTCCCTTCAGGATGCACTGAAGTACATATACCCCTTCGCTCAAGACGCACACTTCGGAGTACGGGAGGTTGCGTGGTTTTCCCTCCGTCCACTCATCACAGAGGAGCTGGATGAAGCACTCCAGGCTCTAGCGCATTGGGCTAAGGATCCGAACGAATATATTCGTCGCTTTGCCTCTGAAGCTACCCGTCCTTGCGGGGTATGGTGCGAACATATCACACGCCTGAAGGACACCCCCGAGCTGGGCTTACCTATCCTAACGCCCCTCAGTAGCGACCCCTCACGATACGTACAAAAATAGCGTCGGGAACTGGCTCAACGATGCCTCCAAGACTCAGCCTCGGTTCGTCGAGACGCTCTGCAGACTTGGCTCAAGGAGCACGACTGCCCCGAGACAAGATACATCACGAAGCGTGCTCTACGTAGCCTAAATAAATGATTCACTCCTATGGCTCATCCATACACACCTACCATCATCTACGAGGACAATCACCTACTCTGCGTCGCCAAGCGTCCCGGCGAGATCGTCCAAGGCGACAAGACGGGCGATGAGCCGATGAGCGAAGCCCTCAAGGGTTGGCTCAAGGAGAAGTACCAAAAGCCAGGTAACGTGTACCTCGGCGTGATCCATCGCTTGGACCGCCCCGTGGGTGGGCTCGTCCTCTTCGCCAAGACATCTAAGGCGCTGAGCCGTATGAACGAGCTCTTCCGCACGGGAGACGTCTCGAAGCGCTACTGACGTCGTCACCGCCGCCCACGAAGCACTCCGACACCCTCGAGCAGTACCTCGTGCGCAATGAGTCGCAGAACAAAGAGCTACGTAGCTCGCCAGGTGCTGCGACGCCTGGCGCCAAGCTCGCCCGCCTCTCTGCCGCCTACTGGCCTCGGGCGAACACTATCATCTCCTCGAGATCGAGCTCCACACGGGACGTCATCATCAGATCCGTTGCCAGCTCGCTGCCTCAGCTGTCTATCAAGGGCGACCTGAAGTACGGCGCACCGCGTCAGCAACCCTGGCAGGGAGTATCAGCCTACTTTCCAGACAGATATCCTTCCGCACCCGTGAGCAGAGGCTCTCACGCTCGGCTCCCGTGCCCGACGAACGGCTATGGCACGACCTCAGAGCTGCCATCGCGCAGTAGGTTTGGTGGATTGAGAAAGTAGTATTACCTTTTGCAGTGCTCAAGCGAAAAGCAGAGCATTGTATATGGTGGTTGTAGCTCAGTTGGTTAGAGCACTGGATTGTGGTTCCAGGTGTCGTGGGTTCGAGATCCCATCTTCCACCCCAAAACTGAAGGTGCTTGGCTTATCGAAGTCAAGCACTCTTACTTCTATACATACCCTCACGCCGCCTCGATGCTCCACGTGCAGCACCTCTATCTCTTCTCCCGCCCTACGACCGAAGACCAACAGCTCAGAGCCCTCCTCTCTGAGGCGATGAGGCGCTGCACCGAAGGTAAGTAGACACGGACACTCCACAGGGGCAGACTCTACAGCTGCCCACGGAGCGAAGCGTGAGTGAGACGGAGCTACGCCGTGAGCTCCTCACCCGCCTCATCCCGCAGGGGCGCACCACACAGCGCCTTCTACCTCACTGCCTCAGAGTGCCACAGACGAGATCACGCACGTCGCCTTCGACCTCGACAGCACGCTCACGACGACGGAGCTGCTGCCCGAGCTGGCATCTCTTAGGTCGCTCGGAGGGATGACTGCACTGACCGAAGCGGCTATGGCGGGCGCCACACCCTTCCGTGAGAGCTTCATGCACCGCACTGAGGCTCCTTCGTGGACTCTCCCGTGAGGCGCTTCACTCAGTCATCACCGCACCACCCTCCCACTGACACCGCTTCTCCTCCATGAGCTCTCTCTCCCTACGGCTATCGTCACGGGGGCTTACCAGCCCTTCGTCGAAGATATCTGTGAGCGAGTTGGGCTCTCCGCCTTTGTAGGGAGTGCCGTACGCTATACCGCTGACGGCGAATTCGATGGCCTCGACCCGAGGGGATCGTGATGCCGAGGGGCAAGCGTGCCTTCCTCGAAGAGTGGACAGCAGGGGGCGCTCACGTCGACACTCTGTACAGGCGATGGTGCCAATGACCTCGACGCCCTCGCCGCCGTAGGGCATGCCCTCTTCTACACCGCACAGCACGGAGGCCTGCGTGGCCTCGTCCATCAGATCCTCTCCGCAGACCTTCCACCCTCTTCCCGACTACGATGAACATCCGCCTCGACGAGAGCTGGCGTACCGCCCTTGCGCCTGAGGTTCGACAAGCTCTACTTCAGCATCCTCACCGACCGCATCCGCCAGGCTTATCAGCACGAAGGCCCGATCTATCCTCCAGGAGGGCTCATCTTCACGTGCCCTCGATGCCTACCCCCTCCCGAGGTGCGCGTCGTCATCTTAGGTCAAGACCCCTACCACGGTGCAGGGCAAGCTGAGGGCTTAGCCTTCTCCGTACCAGCAGGGCGTCGCCATACCTCCGAGCCTCATCAACATCAAGAAGGAGATCGCCTCCGACCTCGGCCAGCCCTCCATCATCCCCTGACGGTCACCTCCTGCCGTGGGCAGAGCAGGGCGTCCTCCTTCTCAACACCACCCTCACCGTCCGCGCCCGGCATGGCGGCGAGCCATCAGGAGCCTCGGCTGAGACCTTCACCGATGCTATCATCGGACGATCAACCGTAGCTGTGAGCACGTCGTCTTCCTCCTTTAGGGAAGCCCTGCCCGACGCAAGGGAAGTATGATCGATCCACCCGCCATCTCGTACTCGAAGCACCACATCCTCCCGCTCTCGGCTCATCGTGGCTTCTTCGGATGCCGTCAGCTTCAGCCAGACGAGATACCTACCTCACCCAGTGGGACCAGGCACCCATCCGCTGGTGATGCGCTCTCTATTGGTATATCAATACGCCTATAAAAATTCCGTGCTTTCTGTGGAAGAATTAATGAGTATCTTTGTAAAAAGATATTAAACGGCTCGCCACATTGCCCCTCGGCGTACCCGCTTCACTATACAAAATAGAGCAGTACGAGACATGGACGTATTACGAGATACAGAAGGACCTGATCGGCATGCGGGACTATATGAAGAACTCGCGTGACGCTGACGAAGGACGAAGCCGATGCAGAAGACCTGACGCAGACACTACGCTGCGCGTCTGAACAACTACGATAAGTTCGTCGACAACGTCAACTTCAGGGGTGGGTGCTGAAGATCATGCGTAATATCTTCATCAACAGCTACCACAGCTCGTGCGCGCAGAGCTTCATCGACTCAACGTCGACGCTTACAACGTACCTCTGCTTAGCGAAGCGGGCTGACACTCGAGGGCTCCATGGATATCAAGGGAGATCACGGGTGCTATCCTCGAGCTGCAGCCTTCACTCAAGGAGCCTTTCTCTGTGTTTGTCGCTGGGTATAAGTACAACGAGATCGCTTGATACCCTCGGCATCCCCCTCAGTACGGTCAAGAGCCGCATCTTCTTCGCTCGCCAGAGCTCAGAAGAAGCTCCGCGATATGCGCTAAGACTCGCCCCTATTTCTATCACCATCACATATAGACTACGCAAGTATGAGTAGAGAACATCGCCGCTGCCTCATCATCGGCTCCGGCCCCGCTGGCTACACTGCAGCCATCTATGCCTCACGTGCCAACCTCTCCCCACTCCTCTACGAAGGCATCCAGCCTGGAGGACAGCTCACGCAGACCACGGATGTAGAGAACTTCCCTGGTTATCCCGAGGGGGTCACCGGCCCAGCACTCACCCAGGACCTCCGCAATCAGGCTCTGCGCTTCGGTACGGAGATCCGCTCTGGTCTGGCGACGAAGGCGGACCTCTCTAAGGCTCCCTACGTCATCACCTTCGAGGAAGGTGTCGAGGTCGAAGCCGATACGGTCATCATCGCTACGGGTGCTTCCGCTAAGTACCTCGGCCTGCCCGACGAAGAGAAATGCAGGGTATGGGCGTCTCGGCCTGTGCGACCTGTGATGGCTTCTTCTACCGCAATAAGAAGGTCGCTGTCGTCGGTGGCGGTGACACGGCCTGCGAGCACTCTACCTGGCGAGCCTCGCCTCGCACGTCTATATGATCGTGCGCAAGGACTACCTCCGCGCCTCTGACATCATGCGTCAGCGCGTCGCAGCCAACGAGAAGATCACCGTCCTCTACGAGCACAATACCGTGGGCCTCTACGGTGAAGATGGCGTCGAGGCGCACATCTCGTCAAGCGCCTCAGCCAGCCCGATGAAGGCGCGGACCCTGCCCATTGATGGCTTCTTCCTCGCTATCGGTCACCACCCCAATTCCGAGCTCTTCGCTGACTACGTCGAGGTCGATGAAGTGGGCTACATCAAGACCGAAGGGTCTACGCCACGCACCCGCGTCCCTGGTGTCTTCGCCGCTGGCGACGTCGCAGACCCCCTCTATCGTCAGGCGGTCACCGCTGCAGCCTCAGGCTGTAAGGCAGCTATCGAAGCTGAGCGCTACCTCGGCGAACACGGGCTCTAAGTCCCCTCCCCTATCGCGCAGCGCCCTGCTCACCGATGGTGAGCAGGGGCGCTGTCGTTATATAGCCTTCGTCCCACCTTACGGGGGGACATAAAAGGAAATACCCCCAAGTCCTCGTAATTGGACCTGAGGGTATCTCCCTGAATCTAATTCCTTCTCTAAGCTCTTCCTCTTGGACTTGAACCAAGGACCCTCTGATTAACAGTCAGATGCTCTAACCGACTGAGCTAAGGAAGAGTACTTAATGCAACCTCAGAAGGGGCTTATTCACCACGCCCATACTCGGGAGAAGCTCTTCCTCTTGGACTTGAACCAAGGACCCTCTGATTAACAGTCAGATGCTCTAACCGACTGAGCTAAGGAAGAGTATTGCCACCTTCTTTGTTGCGGTTGCAAAGGTAATACAACTTCTTCATATACGCAAATGCCTTCCCACTTGCCCGCAACTCGGCAGAGTCTGAGGGTACAAAGCCCATCAGCAAGTGAGCTATCAGCGAGTGCATCCCATCCTCTCAAGCTCCTCCACCGCCACAGCTTAGCCTTCTCTACAGCAAGGAGATAGCAGGTGAGACAAGGAAAAGACAAACTATCTTTGTACCCAGCGAAGCAATCGTATTTACCGATGGCGCGATCACTTCAAGCTCCGTACGTTCGCTTTTAGCAAGCCCCACTCGACTTGAGTGGGGCTTGTACTCATGGATCAGCCCTATGCTCTGGACTGAGGATAGGGCTAATCGAAACGACGTCCCTATTCGGAGTACCTCGCAGCGCAAAGTTAAGGATTATCTTTGTATTGTCAGCACGCCAGCAAACTATAAAGCGCGATTCTATCAAGCTCCGCTGGTCTCTGGGTGACACTTTATGGTGGAGTCACGGAGTCATCCGTGACTCCATTCTCTTCCCTCGCCGCACATACCACAGGCTCAGCATGCGGATAGCATCTACTCCTCTGCAAGAGGCCACCAGCCTATATTGGTCAGCGAGGTCAACGTATATGGGTCGGCGGCATGACCAATATGGGTCACTAGCGAAGCTATATAGGTCAACCAGCGACCTATATAGGTTCACACTACCATCTGATTGGCAAGCAATACCCAGCCGGGAAGACAGAAGAGGTTTACGATTATACCTCTCCGAGTGATACACAAGCCCTGCGCCTTATTGCGAGTATTCCTCTTTATCCAGCGGAGGAAAAAGTGTCATTCTCGTGAAGAAAAAGCACCTTCCCGTAGTGGTTTTTCCGCATTTATGTACGTAGTCTTAAAGACCAGGCACGTAAATCCAAATATCCACGTACGTAGATATTAGAGCCACGTACGTAGCCCAAACTTATCTGCCACTCGTCCGCAACTTTTATCCATACGCGGACCAACAACCTATTACTATAACCACCAAATGTGCAGTAGTAAACAAGCCTCTGTTGTCATTAGCTTCCAGATTCCGTACCTTCATACTTGCTAGTACAGCGTCACGCAGGATCTCTCCAACCATGGCGCAGTTGTGATTAGCTTTCAGATTCCGTACCTTCACACTTGCTAATACAGCCGATAGTTTTTGAAGTGGTTGAACAGCCAAGTTGTGATTAGCTTTCAGATTCCGTACCTTCACACTTGCTAATACAGCAGGTAAAAGATACCTTGTAAGGCTCATTGGTTGTGATTGGCTTTCAGATTCCGTACCTTCACACTTGCTAATACAGCCAGTACGTAGAGGATCTGAGTGTTGGAAATATTGCGATTAGCTTTCAGATTCCGTACCTTCACACTTGCTAATGCAGCTTACTAATCCCTCTCCCCACTGACGCAGATGTTGTGATTAACTTTCCAGATTCCATACCTTCACACTCGCTATTACAGCGCATGGTCTCCCGTGCTCGTGTGAGAGAAGAGCTGTGATTAGCTTTCAGATTTCGTACTTCACGCTGCTAATACAGCGTAGCTCTCACTCCATAAGTCGGCTCAGCTGCTGCGATTAGCTTTCAGATTTCGTACCTTCACCTTACTAACTAGCAGACCCTACAAAGGGTCTATGGGACAAGCACGTAGCTGAAGGATTTAGAAAGAAAAAGCCCGTGGATATCCCCGGGCTTTTTCCTTTACTAATGACTTTTATAGCATATCAAAGAGACCTGGAAGCTGAACAGCATCGGTGAAAGCTGCGCGAGAAATGCTCCATCATACCAAACTGCCTGTCAGTAAGCGTCATGATCACCACTTCACCCTCATCAGGAAGCATCGCTTTGACCCGCCGCACATGTGTCTGCCTGCTCCATACTCGCACAATGGCGCATATAGATGGAGTACTGAAACATCGTGAAGCCATCCTTCAGGAGCTCTTGGCGAAGCTGGTAGCCGCCTTGCGCTCCTTAGGCGTACCCGTAGGCAGATCAGAGCGTGTGCCCGTCCAGCGGGAGGAGTAGTCGAGGGCATGTGCGTCGCGGAGCAGGTCACGATAGCACAATTATTCTCGAGCAAAGCCCTAAGAGGGCGTGGGTGATCGTGATCTGTGGGTGGTCGAGGACGACCCCGATATCCTCTATCGGGATCGTCCGTACCGTCGCCTCACGATCACCCGACGGCTGCCGCACCTCCAGCTGCTTGAGGCGCAGGGAGAGGTAGGTAGGGTTGCCGATATAGATCGTTCGCTTCATCATGGTAGCAGGGGAGCATCAGAGCAGAGAGATCCGTCCGAGGAGGTCGACACGTACCTTATGCATTCTTTTTGAAGGGGCCAATACCCGTATCCGGTAGATCCTCGGTATACGCCCCGAAGTATTCCGAACCCTTTTCTTTTTCTTCTTCGAAGAATCCGTCTCATCTGGATCATCTGTATCCAAGTGGTAGTGAAACTCATAATCTTTTGGAGGATATCCCTTGAGACAATAGAGATGCTCACTAAGAGTGCGATGGTCTTTCATATCTACAGCCTTCGTAATTCCTCTTCAGGCAAACCTACAACTGCCATTTCATTCTGCTGGAATACCTCAACAAACTCATAGTCAGCTGGTGGGAGTAGACTTAAAAACGGACTCAGGAATATCTTCCCGCTGTATAACTTGCTCCATAGCTTTGCGCGGGTGCTTGATAATCAAAGGAAGGCCGTAGCGAGGCACGGTTGACAGCATCCCAAAAAGCTCACAATTGACTCTACGAGTTCCCCTTTAGGCGTGCGGTAGATGGCGAGATGATGATTACTCCCAGACTTTACGAATGTATGGCTCTACCACACTCATCGAAGCGAATTGGAATAGCCTTTGCAAACCGAAGGCTTATCAACATAGCATCGCACAGAGCGCACCTCTTGCTTCTCAGCAGCATCGAGATAGAGGGAGTTCCCTTCGCCTTTACCTTGGATGTAATCTCTTGATTGTACACTGCGATAAAGCTCACGAAGCGCGGATCTACGACCTCCCCCTTCAGGTCATGCAAAGGATAGCGCTTGACAATACGCTCCCTCCCTTGGGAGAGAATCTTCCCGTAGAGTGATGCCTCCATCAGTTCTCCTCGCGGTACCAGCACGCCCGCTGTACACAGGTGACTTCTCGACCATCAGCCGTCTTCTTACGATAGATATGCGTCCGCGGGTGACGACACGCTGCCCTGGTCGGTAGGGAGATGAGGATCTCGGCGACCTTATCGCTGACGGTCCGCACCGAGAAGTGAGGACGCTGGGTCAGCCAGCGCTCCAGGTTAGAGAGCCTACCGGTCTCCGTCGCCTGCTGCTCCTGGGCTTCCTGATCTTCCTTCTTCTTATCCTCCCGCCCAAACTCAGAGCTTAAGCGGTTGAGTCGCTGAATGTAACTCTGACGAGTACATGCCACGACAAAACATCGATAGCGTGGTGGCGGTGGTCCATGCGCTTCGACCAGTCGCCCTGATGCGAAGCTCCTCGGTCGTCTCACCCTCACGAGATATGCGCTCGGTCTCGCCCATCAGTCGTAGCGATCGAGGTTGAGCGTATGGAGGATCTTACCATACCCCCAGAGGCTACGAAGCCGAGCCGTCACTCCACCCTCGCTCGCAGAACACGGCGGATACCCTGCTGGAGGATAGCCATAGCTTGGCGCGAGATGTACTGCGTCCAGACGTAGCTGGCGCTCGAGGAAGTCGGAGGGATATCCTCCTTCCAGCCAGCGTAGGCGCTGATGCTTGCTGTAGAAATCGCCTTCTTATCCAGCAGGCCATTAATACGCTCCATATACTCGGCTTCCCAGCCCTCGCACGGATGTACTCAAGAGCGGTGCGATTGCCCTTCTCCTTATTGCATCGGCGGCAGGCGCAGGTCTTATGCCGTAGGGAGTCATCGTAGAGGACGGACTTCGGGATGATGTGCTCGACCTCCATATCGTCCCCGTTGAGACACTGCTTCTCATCTATTGACCGACCACAATACAGACACTGGCGCCCAGCCTCCTCCCACAGCCTATACTTGCGGATGCGGGACTTCGTCGGGAAGAGTCCACACTTCGGATCTTCTGCGACCTTATCATTCGACTTCTTTCTCTCCCATTCTGACGGGTCATACGCTCACGCTCCTCGCGGGACATCTTCAGCTCGCGTGCCAGCTCGACACGGACTTCGTCGATGCCGTACTCGGCCTGAGGCGCATTGACGAGGTTGATCATCTGGTTGAGGATCTTCTCGACGAGGGGCTGACGCAGCTCATTGCGCTGCAGCAGCGGTATCTTCTCCGGGAGCGTGCGCTCGGTGATTTCTTCGCTGGTGGGGCTATTCGAGTGGCGGTAGCCGACGGCTGCACACGCCTCGCTATAGCCCAGCCCCCGCTGTAGCTGGGGGAGGAGCTTGCAGATGAACTTCGCCGACTTATTCCCGTAGCCGGGCTTGACGAAGTCCAGACGATAGAGCTGATCCAAGAGCCCACCGTCCAGATCCTCCTTCTTCATACCAAGCTGCTTGATGAGTGCTCGGCGCATCGCATCACGCTCCTCGATGGAGTAGAGGATGTGCCACAGGCGATAGAGGGGCTGGCGGACGTAGCTATCGGTGACGACAGCGACCTCTCGCTCGGTGACCTCGCCCGTCTCTTCGTCGGTAAGCTGGACGGTCATCATACGTGTCTCCAGCTCCATATCGAGGAGGTGGTGATACTGCGGATAGGGCTGTAGAATAATGCTGAGAGCTATCCGCGTAGCATCTCCTTTCAGGCCTTCCTCGAGGAGCTTATCTGCAAATAACTCCTCCTCGATACAGAGAAAGTTCCTTGAGCTTATCTAAAGTAAGCTTTTGGATGAGCCAGCTTTACAGGCTTTGCCTTAGCAGGCTTTCTCTTGGGTGGTTTAGGTGCTTCGTAGGTTTGTAGATAGGCAACGAGCTTGTCACGTTCCTCGGGTGTGATGTCACGTGGCGAGCCGTCGGGACGGGTCAGACGGATATTATTCACAGCCTCATAGATACGGCAGAGCTGGAAGAGGGGCGAGGACTTCGGGGCGACCTTCCGGGCCGAACTTGATCTTACGCTCGACGAGCTGCCGACCGCCCTTGCCGTCATCCTGCTGGGCGCGCATCACCTTCTCTTGCTTCTCGAACTCGCACAGCGAGACCAGGTGCTGCAGGACTTCAGCGGGCGCTGTGCGAAGATGACCTCATCACGCAGCATCCGGATGAACTCGTCTGTGAGGATATCGGGATAGTACGCGCTGAGCCGCCATGATCTGATCGTACTCATCAATGTAGCGCTGACGGGAGAAGATCCTGATCCCTGATGCGGTAGCTTATGCCACCCGTGGGACTCTCCTCCTGACTCTGACGGGAGCTGCTCGGCAGTACTGCCCCACCGTCTTGTGCTCGTCCTAGCAGCTTCTCGTCATTTGCACGGATGCCAGCGAGGTAGGCACTATTCGAGTCCTTCTTCTTCTCGCCTTCATCACCGACGATGGCAGCGGCATCACTCTTGACATGCCGATAGCCAGCTGCTGATTGATGTGGCAGAGCCACGCCCCAGCTCGGGCGGCGTCAGGGCGCCGACCAGCGGCAGCCGCCCGCTCGCGGAGCTCCCACAGCTCCAGCAGAGGGAGCTGAATGAGTGCAGCATCGGGGGCATCCCGACCTTCGCCAGCTCCCGACGCAGGCGGTAGCGACGCAGCTGATAGCGGGCAAAGCCTCAGGCGCATCGTACGGCGCGCGTCCGCTTTTTGGTTTGCTGTGAAGGCCTCCCCTTGGAAAAAGGCCTTGTCATCTCCAAGGTTAGTTAAGGGGACGACACGGCTCCCCCATACCTAAGATTTCGGCAGGGATCTCCCTGCGCATCGAGGCGATAAGGCACCACTCATTGATCCTACTCGAGGTCAAGACCAAGTACATGTTTGCTCATAAGCATTGGTTGTGTTGATATTAAGAAAAATGGCTACATTTGCAGTAACGAAATCTGAAAGCTAATCACAATAAGGATTTATTCCGTTGTGAGAACATCCAGGGTGGGGCCTCTTAAGTGAGGTTCTCACCCTTCTTCTTTTTGTGATCAGACCGAGAGGTCAGGCCACTACGATCAGCCGTAGCACTGAAACAAATGTAGCAACTTCCCAGCGCTCGAGCAAGCAACACCGCATCCATGAGCGACTTACACCTCGCAGAAGGGCTCATCACCCACTTTCCCTACACCCAGAGCAGAGCTATCTTGAGGAGGTTTCTCCTCGACTTCGAGGGTATATACCAGCAAAAATCCATTTACTTTTTATTTACTACACCATATTATACACAGACATATTATGCAGAAAACAACATATCCATACATTTCCTCGTTGTAATTAAGGCAGGAGAGGAAGCCCGTCTTACACTCCTACCCTAAGTACAATTCATTTAACGGAACCATTACTGCGGAGCTAGATAGCTCGGTCTACCCTCCCTCCGCCTCATCATCAACTACAAGCAAAATGGCTACAAAACAATCAATTCGCCGACTCAGCATCCTATCTCTTCTCCTCTTCTCCTTTGCCTTAGTGCTCAGCTCTTGCGGTGGCAAGAGTGACCTGCCAGGCGGAGAATTCGGTAACTTCGGCAGCGCAGACCTCAAGCAAGAGGTCACGATCAGTGCATCCGCTCCGATCAGCGTCCACTTCAACGCCAACACCCAAGGGGATCTGACATCTACCGTGACGGCAAGCTCGTCGGTCAGACCGTCTATGACTCCGAGTGGAAAGACCCCATCGCAAAGTCCTATCGCGACATTCACCCACAGAGGTTCGGGGCTATATGTCAGTTCATCGTACACAGACCTGATAATGCCCCTGCATCCATCAAGGTGAAGACGAGCGTGAAGCTGTACAGGGGGAACAAGCACCTTAAGACCTACGAGAAGGAAGTAACCCTCACCGCTGATCCTTTACACTCATTGTCAAAGGAATTTTACACGGTCGAAGCTAGCGGCAACTAGCAAGCTACTACGGCTTAGGAGAGCCACGCTCTCTGGCACATCACTCCAAACAAGATCCCACTTGATACCGCTCCATCCGAGGGTGCATCAAGTGGGATCTTCTCTTTTCGAGGAGAAGGTACGAGCTGTGAAGAGGCGGCCTTGTGCAATGGTCTCCTATAGGTATATGGGTGCGTGGGTAGAGCTATATAGGATGGCGAAGAAAGCTATATAGCTTTGGACTGATTCCTATATAGCTTTGTGAAATGACCTCTATTAGGTTGTTGCTCCCGCGTAGGGGTAAAAGTTGTAGACGAGTGGCAGATAAGTTTGGGCTACGTACGTGGACGATAAATCTACGTACGTGGATATTTGGATTTACGTGCCTGGTCTTTAAGACTACGTGCATAGGTAGAAAGAATACCACTACAGGAAGGCGCTTTTTTCTTCATGAGTAGGACACTTTTCCCTCCACTGGATAAGAGGAATACGCACGATAAAGCGAAGGGCTTGCCTGGTCACTTCGGAGAGGCATATTGGGGAGCTGGGCGTGCAATACCTTAGCACTCTAGATGAGGGCGGGACTCGCGCAACAGTCTCATATAGGCGGTCAACCATCGGACCTTCGTCAACCGCCCTTGCAGAGGCGGGAGATGAGACGAGCTGACTAACTGTAAGCGTAATTCAAAAAGACAGAAAGAATGGATAATACAAGAATGGGCAGATCAATCGACTCATCCAAAAAGGAGATCAACGACCTCTTCCGCATACAGACCCAGAGTATCCCAGCACACTGATCACCGGATGACTCGGTGACCGTGAGCCGACCTCAGCATCGCTCGTGTACGCCTGAGCATCTTCCCTCGGATAAGGCCGAAGAGCTACTTGAGTCAATTCGCTCCAGCGCAGACCATCCGCTATGATCTGGGACTGCGCGAGGCAAGCAGCTGCGTAAGCTCTCGAGCTGACCTTCTATCGTGATGACTCACTCGACTACCTCGAGCGCATCGATAGCCTCCTCGGGCTGAACGACAAGTAACGATCTCCCCACTCCCCGCCTCTCGCCCGTGCTCCAGCTTCCGCAGCCCTCCGCTACCTCTTCAGCCGCACCCGCCTGCGTCCAGTGAACTATGTGACGGCATCTCTGCCATCGCCATCGCTGTCGTCGCTATGGCGCTGGTGGCCTGTCGTCGGCGTGTACAATGGCTATGTGGCGATGATCCTCGGGCTACAGAGCAGGTCGATGCCGACATCGTCCTGAGAGACACGGAGGGCGGAGTCTTTGACCTGAAGAGTTCCCCGACTACCGTGCCAAGCTCACGAAGGCTGGTGCGAAGCGATTGCCCTACGCCTGGAGAGCAGGGACTCCACGTGTAGGGGGAGCAGCAGTGGGTCGTGGATGCCGTCGGGGTGGACTCGGCCTTTGCCTCCGTCTCACCCTATGGGCGCGCAGCTGATGCCCGAGCCCATGCGACGACGACCCTCGTAGATGCCGAGGCACCATCACCCCCATCCAGCTCGGAGCGGCGATTCAGCTCCCGCAGGATAACGCACGCACCGAGCACAATGGCTCACTGCCGAAGTCCTCTTCCCCAAGCGCCTCGGCTTCACTGATCCACTTAGCCCTGCCTCGTCCTTCCAGAGCCTCGAGGCTCGGGTCATCAGGCAGTATCAGCCTACGAGCCAAGAGACGGATGCCGATCTACCTCCCTGGCTGACCCTGCAGGGACGTGCTCGACTATGAGGGAGGCGAAGTATCTGCTCTCAGCATCCACCTCGCTCAGGCGTCAAGACCTCCGCTTTTTCAAGCAGCAGGTGAAGGCGCTCACGGAGCCGCCTCACCGCCCTGGACCGCGAAAGAGCAGCACCCAGACCTCTCCTACCTCATCCGTATGGGAGAAGGTCATGACCTATCTCATCCTCTCTTCTTCATCCTCCTCCTGGCGGCCTTCACGTCGCCAGTTCGCTCGCTATGCTCCTCATCGAGAAGCAAGACGACAGCCGTATCTTCACCGCTCTCGGTGCACCACCAGCTTCACGCAGCAAGTCTTCCGCCGTGTGGGGCTGCTGATCGCTCCCTCACGGGGACCAGCGTCGGCATGCTCCTCGGCTGGATACTCTGCCTCCTGCAGGCCCGCTTCGGCATCATCCGCTCTGGTAGCGGTAGTCGAAGCGATGGCGCTCCCCGTGGATGTACGCCCGCTGGATATGCTCGTCATCTTCGTCTCAGTGACGCGCTCTCCTTCCTCATCTCCTCTCACACCCGCTTCTTCTGCGCGGTTAGGCGCATTCCGCCCCATCGTCTTCACCTCCCCTAGCACATTAATTATATATAGGGCGGCATACTGTGCTCATGAATGCGGGGAAGGAGGTGGTGAAAAAGCAAAAGATTTGCCACGATGCCGAGGATAACACACGATTTTCACCAGCTATTTTGCCTTTCACTACCTATTTACACATAGCAGAAAAGCCGTGTAGATGCGCTTTCTTTCCTAGAAGGCATAGAGCTACTACACATTTGCCAGAGGTAAAAATCGTTGCATATGTTTGCTGTGAAAGTCAAAGGCTCCCGCCATGAGCCGTACACACAATGCGTCGATCGGTGATTGTAAATCCGCTGAGATTTTTGGCCTCGCTCGGGGCAAAGCACCCTGGGAAAGGAATTCCTCCAGGCTGTTGAGAGGAAGTTCTTCTCTCTCTGTGAAAGAAGTCTGCAACCAGCACAGCAGGTTCAGAGGCAGCTATCATGGGCGCCTCGTGAGGCCGACCGTATCATCACCTTCCGTGTACCTTGGATCGACGGTGCGCCAAGTCCCATGTAAACATCGGCTACCGCGTACGGTTCAACAACTGCATCGGCCCGCCCTGAGGGTGGTATCGCTTCCATCCCTCTGTCAACCTCTCTGTCCCTGCCAGTTCCTCGGCTTCAGGCAGGCCTTCAAGAATGCTCACCACGCTGCCATGGGCGGTGGTAGCGGTGCCGACTTCTCTCTCAGGGTAGGCGACGCCGAAATCGCGACTTTCTGCCAGAGCTTCATGCGCGAGCTGTGGCGCCACACGGCTGCACGCACGACGGCGCAGGAACGTCGGCGTAGGTGGTCGCAAGTCACTGTATGTACCCGGTCGATTGACCGGCGCCTTGCTAATGAGCACGGTACGATGACCGGTGGGCTTCACCTTCGTGGCTCGCCTGCGTCCCGAATCTACGGGCTTCGGCTGTCTGCTGCGCACAGCATCTGCAAGCAGCACAACTTATCTGACCTCAAAGGGCAAGACGGTGGCTATCTCTGGCCCTTCGTGACGCGGCTAGGGTTAGCTTAGCTCAGAAGGCTACGGAGCTCGGTGCGCTGAGTCGTCTGCATCTCTGGTCCTGACGGCTACGTCACGGCCCGAACGAGTGTCAGCACCCGAAGTTCCAGGCGCTGCAACGACCTCCGCTCCAGCGGTAACGACGTCGTCTCAGGCTACGCTAGAAGTTCCCCAACGCTCAGTTCTTCGCTGGCAAGAAGCGGGAGCAGAAAGGTGAGCGTCGCCTGCGCCTTGCTACGCGAAGAGCGACTGAACGAGAAGAGGGATGCTAGATGCTCCACGCTAACGGCATGTGCATCGCTGGAAACGCGTCGGGCATGGGGTTTGGCATGCGGCGAAGCTGCTGAGTACTTCCGTAGAAAGAAAGATGCTCTTCGCTCACCGTCAGCGATTGGCGACTGGTGGTGTAGCTACCTCACGGGTCTCAGAAATGACTCAGAACACCATACACCTCTACTGGACCAACGAAGAGTCGATGCAAAGCTCCGCGATCGCATGAGCGACATCACGAGCAGTGCGTGAAAACTCATGGCCGTGAAGGTGATTTCACATCAACTTCCGTCCAAAAGGGTGCTAACGTTGCTGGCTTCCTCAGGTAGCTCAGGCGGTGCCCGAGCGGGAGGCGTCACTAAGGAAGCGACCCTTCCCTCAAGAGCTCCACGGAGCTTACAGCCCACATTCCCACGCTCAGATGCGGCCGAGCCACAGCAGCCCAGCACGACCGAGAGAGAGGAGCTGAGCGAGCAGGCTGATGCTTGGGCGGAAGAATGCGCTTGTCTTTGCGGGCAAACGGAGACCGATGCTTCCCATATCGCTTGCACGAGCTATGGCGCCTGCTACCTAACTGCGCTGCCCTCTGTCCGCGGCAGCCCTCAACTTGCGAGCGACGCCTTCGCCCGGCCCGCGACAGTGGCGCGTCGAGGCTAGGGCGACGACCTCCGTAGACCGGGCTTACCGCGAGAGCCTCACCTATTTCTTCGATCGCCCGGCTTACGAGCATGATGGAGGCGCTCCCTCGCGGCCATGGCCGCCTGGGACTACTCTCCGATAGTGGCGTGCAGCAGCCGGAGATCGCCCTCGACTTGAAGCTCCATAATGGAGCGGCAATCGGTCAACTCACACTGCCCGGAACGCACCGGGGCCTACGGCGGCTCCCCGCTATCCGTGGCTCCTCGCTTGCTGGAGCGTGCTTCAAGGAAGCCGAAGATCTCATCTGTCGCACCTTCGTCTTAGCGGGTGGCGTAGGTAGCGGGCGCGGACGAGCTGAGACTTATGGTAGCTGCAAGTCGGTGGCTCCTTCACCTCGGTGCGATAGGAAACTCCCGAGCTCAGCAGCTATTACCGTGGGCTGAGCCTCGGCGAAGCGTCAGTGAGGAGAGCACCTCGTGCGTCGGGCGGGCAGACCTATCGCTGACGGCGTCTGTACAGCGTCGCTTGCCAGCCGTGGTGCCAGGTCCTGCACCTGACGAACCACGGCGAAGAAGGCGCCGTGACACGCTGCGCCTCTCTCTCCCGCCCGAGAACGGGCACCCGCAGCCGATGGCTGGCTTCTTGGCGCTCTCAGGCCCAGCTCGACAGCTTAGGCGGTCAGGGGCATGACTACGCCATCGTCGTGCGTCACGTCCTGCCTCCAGGGGCGGTACGCTCATCACCCGTGGCGATGAGCTGCTCGTGGTCAATGCGCAGTCGAGCTCTACGCCGCGCACTGGCACCAACTACTGCGACAAGCGCCACCCGTCATGGCACGCGGCATCGAGCGAGACGTCCCAAGCTTCAGGCACAGCGGCGAAAGCGCTCTACGCTGGTGACGCGACGGCGCTTCACCGCACGATGGGCGCGTGCAGGCGCGCTGCCCTCAGCTCCGATCCTGCACTCTCATCGCTACCGATCCAGCGCCGTCTCATCGCTTTACTGCGAGGCACCTGGGCGTGACCCTGCGCTGGCCGCCCTCTATGCCAGCTGGTAGCTGCTCGCTGATCTCAGCACACGCTCTCGCGCTCTGCCCTAACCTGCAGGGAGATGGACCAGAGAACCATTCAAGCGCCTTGGAACGAGGGACTACCACCTGAACATCAACCTATAGCAGATGAACTGTGTGGCCTGCCGAGAGCGCACTCCCGAGACCGTCAGGGGCGCTCACCGGACTGGGTCGAGAGCATCGTACCCTCGTGTGAGCGTACGGCACACCTTCTACCGTGCTGGGGCTGGGTCACGCACGTCCTCGAGAACGTATGGCGTTCACGCCCTGGTGAGCATCAGCTGAGGCGCTGACGACACCTCTGCCGCCGGCTCTGTGAGGCACCTCTACAACCACTATCGCTTACAGCCAGGACCACGTGCTTACCTCGAGCGCATCTGCCCGCGATGCGGCTGCACGCTTCCTCCTCGACGCTGGTCCAAAGATCCCAGAGCGGCTACCTCGTCAATGATCCCCACGACCTCACCTGAGAGCAGCTGCTACACGCCCCAAAGGCAAGGCCGTAGCCGTGGCACCGGGCTCGCGATGGACCAATCGGGTCCTGCGCGGCTCTTCTGCACGACCGCGAGGCAGCGATGGCCCTCGGTCGTGACCGCATACTTCGTCGACAGCCTCTCCCGGCACTGCGCCAGCTCAAGCTACCCTCGGCCTGACGGGCCGTATCCATGGAGTGGATGGAGGACTGCGAGGTGAGCGCACGCCACCGCCACGTATCGCATCTCTACGGAAGCTGCTTCCATGGGAACGAGATCACGCCACGGCACGCCGAGCTGGCCGAGGGCGAAGAAGACGCTCATCGCACGTGGCTCGAGCGGCGCAGCATGGTCCGCCGGGCTGGAAAGAGGTGAACTTCCGCACGACTGGCAGGCGATGCTGAGGCGCTTGCGAGGTGCTGAACATGCTCGCCGCCGTCGACGCCATCGACCGAGACGAATAAACCTACGGCGGTGGTGCGAAACCCAACCTCTTCGCTCACATCCGTCTTCTTCGGATGCGCACGAACTGGCGAAAGCCACTCGGGCATCATGGAGATGCTCCTCAGCAGTGAGACAGCAGCCATGCATCCCGCTGCCTGCACTGCAAGGCATGGAAGGCTGGTAGCATCCAAGGCCCGACCGTGTCAGCGACGTGCGCCTGCTCGCTCAGCTGGTCAGCTGGCGAGCTTGACCACCAGTCCTCGAGGCGCACCGCCTGTCGTCGCGCTCCTTCTGCCTGACGAGGTCGTGGCTGCGTCCTCCTGACTCAGCGGCACTGCTCAGACACAGGCACGCTCCTCACCAAGGTCGCCTGCGCCTCCCCAGATGCCAGGCTGGCGTGATCTGGAGAGGTCTCGTGAAAGAAGGCCTAAAGGCATGCACAAGCCACGCTATCACGCTCTCCCAAGAGTCACACAAGTAAGGCACGGAGCCGACTGCGGTTCGTGCGCCTACTATCCCTCTATACCAAGCTCCCAATAGAGGTGTGTTTGACCAGGTACTGCTCACCAATCGAGGCAGTACTGGTTGCCTCACTATCAACCGGGTACTGGTCGGGCGCGGGCCCAGTACTGCAGATGCACTCAGTGACCAGTGCTGCGCTTTGCTCCTCCTGCCACAGTTGGCCGCGCCACTTTCCCCAAGGAAGTTCGGCTGGCAAGCTGCTGTTGGGTGCGACAACGCGCACTGATGCGTCAGCCTGAAGGGTAGCTGAGCGAAGATGTAGCCCTATTTGCTAACTGCCATGTCTTTGTATGCCACGGATGAGCGTAATAAAGCCTATGGTGCATCAAGTCTGCAGAGTTCGTCATCAGCACCGGCAGTCGCGTGGAGAGTGCCCGACGACAGGACTCCCCGAATACACGCCTTCATCGGGCGCTCAATGTCGGGAAGTCGTCGCTCATCAATATGCTCACCACCGCGCGCAGGGGCTTTGCGACTATGACTCTGCAGAAAGCCTGGGAAGACGCAGCTCATCAGCCGCCATCATCCAGCCGATGCGTGGTGCCTCGTCGACCTCCCGACTGCGGCAACGCCCGCCTCGTGCAGGATAGCCGGATGGCCTCAGACGACCATGATCGGGGACTGCTGCTGGGCGCAGGCTATGGTACAGCACTTTCGTGCTCCTGGACTGCCAAACACGATCCCCAGAAAGATCGACCTGGAGTTCATCCAATGGCTGGGCGAGAGGCGTCCCTTCGCTCTGTAGTCTTCACGAAGGCCGACACCGACTCAGCACAGGGGCCGTCTCTCGCAGCCAACGTCCCAGGGCCCTGCAGGCCAAGCTTCTACGAAAGTGGAGGGCTCCCCGATCTTTCGATCGCCTCGCGAGCGTGTGGGGCGTGACAGGCGCTCTTGGCAGCTACATCGAGAGAGTCCAGCACTACATTATGATGCACTCCCACAAAAGTAAGACAATGAAAGGAACCGATTTCTCGTCATCTGGCGGCACCGGCTACATCGGCTCTCCACCGCGTCCGAGGCTGATCCGACTGGCTATCGGGTCGTCGACGTGACAACCTATCGAACTCCAATATCAAGGGTCCTTGATGGCATCGAGCGATCACCGGCATTCGCCCATCTTTCACCACGAGCTGACAGCCAACGCGGCATTGCTATCGGGCTGCATCTTCACGGCTCATCCCTCGTCAGGGCGTGATCCACGCCGCTGCGAGCAAGGCTGTCAGCGAATCCGTACAGAAAGCCTCTGCTACGAGAATAACGCCTGCACGTCGTCAAGCACTACGAGGCTATGCAGCGCCATGGCAGCTGGGATCCGTCTTCTCCTCGTCGTGCACCGTCCAGCGCAGCCGAGATCACTGCCGTCACCGGAGCTCCTATCAGGCGCCCTCTCGCCCTGCGCAGCCAGCGCAAGCAGATCGATGAGAGATCCTCCAACGATGTAGTCTATGCAGGGTGACGCACATGGGTCATCCGCCTGCTGCACTTCAGCCATCGAGTGCTCACCCCTCTGCGCACTCATCGGTGAGAGCTCAATGGTGTTGTGCCTCAGGGCCTCCATCTACCTGACGCAGGCCGCCGCTGGCGTCCGTCAGCAGCTCAGCGTCTTCGTGACCCGATATTCTGCTACACGACGGCTCTTGCATCCGCGACTACGTCAATGTCGTCGACCTGGCGACCCACGTCATCGCTATCGAGCGTATCTTTCGGACGACTCAAGAACGGCGAGCCTCTGGGCAGACCTCAGCATCGGTACGGGTCGTGGCGTCCAGCGTGCTGGAGCTCGTCCGCACCTTCAGGGCTGTCACGGGCGTGAAAGGTCACAAGATCGTCGGCCGCCGCGAGAAACCGGCATCGAAGGTCTCGGGCTGACCCGACGAAAGGCCATGACACCATCCTCGGCTGGGAAGCTGAGAGTCCCTCGCCGACACGCTCCGCTCTGCTTGGGCTTGGCGGAGCGCCTCATTGAGAAGAATAAGTAATATGCGCATCATGCGCGCCGAGGGGTGGGACTTTGTCAAATCCTGCCTACCCGTATGACGCAGATAGAAAGAATATAGATGGAGAAGAACTTCGAGCGTACCCTCATCATCGCCTTGGCCCTGCCTTATGCTGAACGGCCCGTGCACATCGGCCACCTGGCGTGTGTACATCCCTCTGATATCATCATGCCCACTGCCTGCGCCTCCGTGGAGAGGTGCTCTTCGTCTGTCGTGGCGACGGGCAAACGCGCCATTGCCGCGATCCAAGGCTAAGAAGAAGGCGTGCCCCACGAGGATATCGTCGACCGCTATGACGGGATCATTCGCCAGTCGTCGCAGACTTCGGTATCACCTTCGATATCTACGGCCGTACGACGAGCGCCACGCACCGGGCGCGCCTCTTCGATCTTCCAGACCATCACGACAAAGGGCGGCTTCATCGAAGAAGGCGAGCAGTACTACGACCCGAGGCCAAAGCGGTTCCTCGCGGACCGCTACATCACGGGTACCTGCCCCCGCTGTCAGAATAGGCGCGCCTATGGTGACCAGTGTGAGTCCTGTGGCTCGACGCTGGGATCACAACCTCATCACCCCAGAGCGCTATCTCCGGCGCTACGCCTGAGCTCCGCAAAGACAAAGCACTGGTATCTGCCCTCGACAAGCAGAGCGCTTCCTCAAGCAGTGGATCCTCGAGGGACCACAAGGGTGGAAGAACAATGCTGCAGGCAGTGTAAAAGCTAGCTCGACGGAGTCTGCAACCCCGTGCTGTGGCCGTGACCTCGACAGGGTATCCCCGTACCCGTAGAGGCGCTGAGGGCAAAGTGCTCTACGTGTGGTTCGATGCACCCATCGGCTATATCTCAATACAGAAGAGCTCCTGCCCGACAACTGGGAAGTGGTGGAAAGAGCGAAGACACGCGCCTCCTGCACTTCATCGGCAAGAGACAACATCGTGCTTCCACGCATCGTCTTCCCTGCGATGCTCCGTGATGAGCTCCTACTCCTCCCCGAGAACGTCCCGCCAATGGGTTCCTCAATCTCGGGGGCGACAAGATCTCCCGAGCCGCAACTGGGCGGTCTGGCTCAACGAATACCTCGAGGATCTGCGGTAAGCAGGACGTCTACGCTACGTCCTCACGGCCAATGCCCCGAGACGAAGGACAACGACTTCGTGGCGTGACTTCAGGCACGCAACAACAATGAGCTGGTAGCTGTCTTCGGTAACTTCGTGAACCGTGCCCTCGTCCTCACCTCCAGAAGTACTTCGACGGAAGGTTCCCGCTCTCCATTGCACTGACCGACTTCGACGCGAGACCCTCGCAGAGCTCTCCACCGTGCGTGCCGCCATCGAGCGTGAGCTGGACAACTACACTTCATGAAGCCCTCAAGGAAAGCGATGGATCTGGCACGCCTGGGCAGCAGTGCCTCGCCGACACCGGGCAGCTAGGAAGCTGGCGAAGACCGATATGGAGCGTGTCGCCACGATCGCTCAATAATCTCTCCTGCGAGATCACGGCTAACCTCCGCTATCGCGCCCGCGCCCTTCCTGCCGATGGTAGCGAGAAGCTCTGCATGCTCGCCATCGACCTCGCGACGGACCGACCTCGGCCGTAGCGACCTCATCGAAGCTGGGCGCACACACGCTCGGCGAGGCCAGCCTCCTCTTCGGGAAGATCGGATGACGTCATCGGGGCTCAGATCCAGAAGCTGCAGGCGACGAAGGAAGCCAACGAGCCGCGAAGAAGATCACGCAGCATCGCTGAGTGTCGACTTCGAGGACTTCCTCAAGCTGGACATCCGTGTTGCAGGTGCCGTCTACCCGGAAATTGCACGAGAGAGTGCCTAAAGAACGACAAGCTCCTGCAGTTCCACATCGATGACGGTGCTGGGTGGCCGTACGATCGTCTCGGGTGTCGCGGCACGCTGCGACTCCCCGGCGAGGCTGGTAGGCAAGCAGGTCTGCTTCATCGCCAACCTCCTCCACGTAAAGCTCCGTGGCATCGAGGTCGCAGGGGATGATCCTCTCCGCAGCCGAGTCGCACGACGGGCCCGGCTCGGCGTGATCACACCTCGGGGTCGATCTTTGGTGGCAGAAGTCAAGTGAGGCTTCGCCCTCCCCCTGTTTATTCGGACCAAGAACCCGCCCGCATGAATGAAACTCTCTCAGGGCGGGTATCGCTCAGCCCAGTGCGCTGGGCAGGAGTACTCGTCCTCTTCGGGCTGCCAGTAGCCATGGGCTGGGCTGAAGACGCCCCGTGTCACACGAGCGCGCTGCGCCGCTA